>JAEEGH010001231.1_pt1 | contig 75495 bp, 65 predicted proteins | sample 9134181 | NCBI WGS metagenome assembly JAEEGH01 (sample SAMN16246544, study PRJNA631951) | gut metagenome | biome: gut microbiome; feature: rumen; material: DP-attached | host: Bos | place: Iran: Karaj | collected 2018-10 | reverse complement strand
GGCTTATTCAGGATGACATCGGAGACCATGATCTTTCCGACATCGTGCAGAGGAGCGGAATTGATGACGTCCTCCACATACTCATCGGTCAGGATATCCGGATACATGCCCTTTTCTCTCATCTTGTTCATGATCAGGCGCACATACGCGGCTGTCTTGCGCACATGGTCGCCCGTATTCTTGTCGCGGCTCTCGACCATGTCCGCGAGAACGTAGATCAGGCCGTTCTGGATATGGCGGATCTCTTCGCCCTTCGCCTCAACGTCCTCGAGATATCCGACGGTCTCCGCGATCGTCTTCGAAAGGGATTCGTACAGATTCTCTATCTCATCGCCTGTGGCAATGTCGAGGTGCTGCAGCCTGTCGACGCTTACCTCACGCGCCTCCTCACTGTCGTATGCGAACTTTCTCGCCGAAACGGTCATCGCGGCGATCGGGTAGATCAGGTGGTATTCTACCAGCCAGATGCACAGCGAAAGTATGAAGATATAGAAGCCCATGAACAGCGAGAATATCCTGGTCATGTACCTCAGCGTGTCTTTCGTTATGTCCTCGACCTTGATATCCGCGGCTGCATAGCATACGCATTTGCCCGTGCTGTCATAGACCGGCTCAAATACCGTAAGCAGCTTGCCGTAGATCGTATCATCGAGCAGCGGATCGATATGCTCGCCCGCCAGGAGCTGCTCCTTGTACGGGCGCAGATATGTTTCCATCTCGATCACTTTTCCGGGCGGCATGCCCTTAACCTCCTCCGTATCGAGGTCAAAGACTACAGCCACGCCGACTTGCAGGAACTTGTAAACGTATATGAATTCAATATCGGGATTGCCGCCCCTGATGCCTTCGAGGATTCCCTCAATCTCGGTATATCCGGGCGCGGCCTCACCTTTTTCGAGGTATTCGTCTACCATATCCGGATCGATGACCTGTGCCGCAAGATGCGCTGCGCTCTCACAGCTGTGGGTATACTGCTTCATCGCGAATTCATCGTAAAGGAAATAGCTGATGAACGTTGTAACGACAGCAACGCAGACCATGATCACGGAAATGATCGCGATGATCTTGCCGCGCAGTGAGAACGATCTCGTACCGTTCTTCTTCGCATAGCGGAGCTCATCGTCGGAAAGCGGTGTCTGACGCCATCCGGTCAGCCACAGTCCGGGCTTGAGTCTGTCGGGAATGAGTTTGAGGATAACAAATACAAGAATTACGGTAATGCCCTTGTCGACGAGGTCGATGACGATATCCGAAGTCATCTGCGCCCAGAAGACACTGAGCCTGCCGCTCTCGAGAAGCGCTCTGGCAAAAGGCGCGCCGATGCCCTCACCTATTCCGAATCCGTAAAGAAGATAGGTGAGTATCGAACCGAGTGCACCTCCGATAAAAGCAAAGATCGGGATGGTGAGCAGAGTCTTGCCAAACTTTTTAAACCAGCCTTTTTTGCCAAGATAAGTACCCATGGCAGCGATCATCGTGGAGAGCACAACATAGTATGCATTGTCGATGCTGCCCTGCATGTTTATGATGTTGTTGAGATACCCGACCAGGATACCGGGCAGATAACCGCCGAGTATCGCAGCGAGCAGAGTACCCACATTATCAAGATACAGCGGGATATGAAACATGGTCGCTGCTCTCGGAAGAATAAAGTTTATGATCACTGTCCCTTCAAAAAAGGCTATCTGGAATGCCAGATACTTTTTGCTCTTAAAATTGACCGTCTCTGAAGAATAAATACTATCCATATCGATTAGACCTCAAAAAAAATGCATAATCCAATACGCCCGCCTTTAATCTAACAGATAATGACAATTATTGCAATAGTCTTGCGATAAAGCTCATTTTTCCTTTTTTTCAGAAATTTTCTTTCCCTTCAGTGCATTAAAACGATCCCTGAGCTCCTTTATCAGCTCGCGGTCTTTTTCGGTGTAATCGAGATACTCACCGAAACGATAGGTTTTCCGGCTCCCGACCTGTCCGAACACGATCGTGTAAGACCAGGGTGTGTAGTCGGTAATGAACATATCGGTCTCCTTGCGGTCAGCCAGCTTATATATCTTATTCTCATTGATAAAGGCCTCGAACTCCGCAACGGCCGCAGTATCAACGGCATATACCGTAGTGGTCTCTGCGCGTGTATCGGGCTCCCTGTCAATGCTCCTGATCGTCCATTCGCCGTCCTTGCATCTGAGATAATTCACATGATATTCGCCTGCCATATCTTCACAGCCGGGCTTGTAGTCGAACTCGGCGAGGTCAATGACCTGCGCGCTCCCGCCGTTCGTATTCCCGCTGTTGCCGGTCTCATCCTTCTTTTTGCAGCCGAATATCGATCCCAATATCGCCATTATACCCATGATAACCAGTACCCCCCTTGACCATTTTCTTCATACCTGCCGCTGCTCCTTCCGCTAAATACATTATAACCTTCTTCACCGGAAAAGCAAAATGGCCCCCGGGAACGGGGGCTGCGGGTCATTTTCAAGTAAAAAAACAAAGGGGCCAGTTATTTTGCTAACCGTCCCCTTTTAGCCGGAAATATTTATTACGCGTTCACGAGCTTCCCGATGATCCAGAACACAGCCATAACAGGCAGTGCAACCCAGATGAGTCCGCCGAAGATCATTACCACAAGGATCACGGGCAGGAATACCAGGAATCCTACGATCCTGAAAATACCCCAGCCAAGCCTTAACGCGAAGCCGAGAGTCTTAAAGAATACCGCACCTAAAATGAAAAGCGCCAATAATGTAAGCATTTATGTTTCCTCCTTCAAAAGGTTACTTTCTGTAAGACCGATTATAAGGCCTTATTCTTAATCAATCTTTGAAGGAAGATTAAAAGCAGATTAAAACTGAAAGAGATTAAGCATGTTTGCGTTTTCTTCCCAGAACACAGTTATGCTTCTTCGCTGCGGAGGCGAATACCGCAATGGTTTCCGAGAATCTCTGATGTCTGACCGCGGTCGCGTCGAATGAAAGCGAGCGGAACGCCAGCTGCATTACAGGTCCCGCCAAAAATGCGCAAAGCAGGGTTCCGATACCCACGGGACCGCCGAGCAGGTAACCGATAAGCGTTGCGGCACTTAAAAGGCCGATGCTTACCAGACCGATGGGGAGCCTCCTGAGGCGCTTCTTCAAACCGACGAGCAGTGTATCCCTCGGTCCGCAGCCAAGCGCGGCGCGCATGTAGAACATCTGTGTATAGCCGATTATTACCAGACCGAGAAGCAGCATCCCGATGCTTCCGGGAAGGCTTTTGGGTATAGGAACAACATCGATCATATTGAAAAAATCAACCGATTTTCCTACTACGATCGCGTCAAGGATCATCGCTATACCGATGGGCTCTTTCAGCAAGATATCAATTATCAGGATGGTGACCGAAACGGATATCGATGCGGTGCCGTAGAGTATTCCGAGCGTCTTGGATAAACCGAGGCTCAGTACATCCCACGGCGCGGCGCCGATAGAGGCCCTCATCGTAAGGTAGATTCCAAAACCGTTTACAAACAGTGACACGGCAGCTATCAGAAAATTGCGCGCAATGCCGCCCACTGTTTTATTGTCAGTAACACTAAATCTTTTCATTTTATTCCGTATACCCCCACTCCCAGGCATGCCGCGATCACGATCAGCAGGATCGGGGAAATTCCTTTTTTCAAAACTTTGCGTGAGCCGAAATAGATCAGGGCCAGTACCGCCGCGATCAACGGCGCCCTAAGATCCCTCGGAGTACCGAATGCAGGCAGAATGCCGTTCTTTATCAGCATATGGCAGCCCGTTGCCGTGATGATCCCGACCACGCAGGGCACGATCCCGTCCATTGCCGCTTTCACGTACCTGTTCTCGAGCAGGCGCTTCAGTAACACCATTACCAGCAAAATGATCAGAAACGCAGGCAGGATCGCTGCAAACGTAGCTATGAGCGCCCCGGGGATACCTCCCTTTGTGCTTCCGACATAGGTCGCGAGATTGACCATGAAAGGGCCAGGCGTACTTTCGCTGACCGCGATCATATCGATCAGCATTTCTTCGGAGATCCAGCCGTAGTGCATGACCACATCCTTGGTCAGGGGTATGGCCGCATACGCGCCGCCGAACGAGAACAGCCCGACGGTCAGGAACCCGATAAACAGTTCAAGATATATCATTTCGGCTCACCGTCCTTTCCTGCGGACGAAGCGCCCTGTATCGCAAACACCACGATGCTCATGACCGCCGCGATCAGCATCATCGCGATCGATGAAAAGTTCCATGAGAACAGGCTGATGAGCAGCATCGCGATAAACGAAATGCCGAGAATGATGCAGGAAAGCAGCTTCTTTTTGAGCTTCCCGATCATCTTGATACCGACGCCGAGTATCAGAACGCCGACGCCGATGCGGATCCCCTTGAACGCATTCGCGATCCAGGTGATCTCAAGGAAATTGTCGAGGAATACCGAGATCAGGTAAATGATCGTAAATGAGGGCAAAACCACGCCTATAGTAGCAGCGATCGCTCCCGCGAGCCCCTTCTGTTTATACCCGACAAAGGTCGCGCAGTTGATCGCGATCGGGCCCGGTGTGGACTCGGCAATGACCGTGACCTTCATCATCTCGTCATGGGTTATCCAGTTTTTACGCTCCACGCAGATACTCTCGATGATCGAGATCATCGCGTATCCGCCGCCGAACGTGAACAGTCCTATCTTTGCGAATGTAAGAAATAATGTAAGCAGCATATCTTCTTTTTCCTTAAAAAGTCTCAATGTCGCTTACATTATATCATAAGATTTTTTTTATTCTATAGTTTTCAGAGCTTCACTCTTTTTGATCCTGCGGATCTTAAGTAACTGGAGCGCAGCCACTGCGATGTAGCTTCCCACGCCGAGCAGGACCATATTGATGTAGCAGTCGCTGCTCACGCAGTACGGCAGGTAGCCGCTCAAGCGCTTGTACAGATAGGTCTTGAATATCAGTTTCAGCAGCCGGTCGACCAGAGGTATGGCAAGGAACAGGCTGCCGATGACCATGATCGAGGTCGAGACAATATAGAGTCCGCCGATCTCACCCGGCGTAAAGCCAAGGATCTTCGTCATCGAAATGCTCACCGCATTGCGCTCGATGACCTGCTTTGCGAGCAGATATACCATCAGCACGAACATGATCACGCCGAACCAGCGCACGGGGCCCATGAAGTCCGCGAACGATTTCCAGAGCTGATCCGCGAATCCGCCGATCGCCTCGCTGTCCGCAACCATATAAACATTTGAGGTCGTAAGGCTTCCAAGCTTTTCATCCGAGAAATATCCGCTGTAATAATCGGGCGTTTTATCAAAGGTCTCATTGAAATCATCGATCCTTGCGAATACCGCGAGCGACGCTTCGTAAGGATATTCTCCCGCGACCTTGAAATCGTAGAACCTGTCGGAATACTTATCGTAGAGGCTTACCGTATCGCCTTCGTGTACGCCGTATTTGTCCATGAATCCGTTCGAGAGCAGTACCTGCCCCGCAGGTATCGGCTTCTTGATATATCTGCTTCCTTCGACGATGCCGTAAACCGTGACCTCGTCGGTCTTGTAATCCTCATGCGCGGTCTCGAGCGTTTCCGCGGCAAACTTTTCCGCACCGGCCTCCGAAGCCTCCTCGGGAGTCTTCAGGATATACTGGTAGCGGCTGATCGTTGTATCGGCAATCCGCTTCGAAACCTCCTCAAGCAGCGGCTGGAACATCAGTCCGAAAATGATGATCGCACCCGCGAGCACCACTCCCACGGCCATAGTCACGTAATTCGACATATTCTGCAGGATTATGCGTATGCGGAATCTCCAGGTAAAAGGGATCTTCGTCGAAAGTCTTGCGGCACGCTTCTTTTTGCTGCCGGAGATCTCTCTTCTGAGGAACGCGAGCGGCCTGATCCTGAGCTTCCAGGTAAGTATCGCCAGATTGATCGCGATCATGATCAAAGTCGGAACCAGAGTGGTCTTAAGAAATGCTTCGCTGTTCCACGAGGTCTTTACCGCACCGAGCGAATACATCGAGCGGTAGATATTCATCATAAAATCGTGCAGACCCGTATAGCCGAGGACATTGCCGACGATCATTCCCAGAATGAACGAAAGGATCGGAAGGACCGCGTAATGCCTTACCATCTCCCCGCGAGTATATCCCGACGCGCGCAGCGTTCCGATAACGGAAGCCTCCCTGGTCAGTGTATTGATCGTGGTGACGGCCACGATGAACGCGAGCACCGCGACCACGATATACAGGAACATGGTCATTGCCGCGCTGTCTCCGTTCATGTCCTCGCCCGCGAAGTTGATCGATTTGTTCTCGTAACCGGGTATGAAATCCTTTACCTCAAGCATCGTAAGGCCCTGCTCTCCGGCCATCGCGCGCATATATATCTCTGTATTTTCCTTTGTGAGCTCATCGCGCAGTGCCGAAAGCACCTTCTCCGAAGCATCGCGCTTTGCTTTGTCGTCAGCGGCTTCATTATGGTATCTCCAGGCGTATCCTACCGTCATATGCTCTGAGGAAAACGCCTCGAAGCCTTCTTCGGTCATTACTCCGATACCGAAATTGTCCTTGTCGAACATCAGGTCCGCATTGTCCTTGAACATCGCGCTGTAGTTCGGGAGTGCCACAAAACCCGTGATCGTGAGCTCATGGCCGTCCACAGGGATGCGGTCGCCGATCTTCAGTCCGCGCGCGAGTGAATTCAGGTTATCGAGCGCGATCTCATCGTTGCGCTCCGGAAGCCTGCCCTCGACCACCTCGGGGATGTTCACTTTATCCGAGACCGTATAGACGCGCAATGTTTTGCCGTCGTTTGTCTCCTCAAAATAATCCGCGGGATAAAAATCCATGTCCGCTGCCGCTGCCACAGCATCAAGCAGCTCGTCATCCGGACGGATGTTAAATGAGAGATGTCCGTTCTCAACACGGTTCTTTTCAAGATTGTTTTTATACGATTCGGCGACTCCCGCGTTCGCGGAAAGGAAGCCCGAGACCACCGAAACCACCATTACTATGAACAGAAATATTACGAGGTATTTTCCGAGATCGGATCTCAGCTCGCGAAAATACCTTTTATTCATGGGATTCTTCATGGCTGCCTCCTTACCACTCGATTTCGGAAACCGGCATGCGTTTCTCATTCAGGTAATTGCTGTGAACACGGCCGTCGCGGAGCTTCACGACTCTGTCTGCCATGTGCTTCAGGGCGTCATTGTGCGTTACCATGATGATCGTGTTGCCGTACTCGCTGTTGATGCGCTCGAGCAGAGCCAGTATCTCTTTGGAAGTATTGTAATCGAGCGCGCCCGTAGGCTCGTCGCAGAGTAGGATATCGGGATTTTTGATGACCGCGCGGCCGATCGCCGTGCGCTGCTGCTGTCCGCCGGACAGCTGGTTCGGAAGCTTGTTCCTGTGCTCGTAGAGACCGAGCGTCTTTAAAAGTTCGTCCACATCGAGAGGTTTTTTGCTCAGATATGCGCCGACTTCAATGTTCTCGCGCACCGTAAGATTGGGGATCAGATTGTACAGCTGGAAAACGTAACCCAGATGGTTCCTGCGATACTGTGTAAGCCGCTTTTCGTTCATGTCCGCGGTCTTCTCGCTGTCGATCATTACGTAACCTTCATCGGCGTCGTCGATGCCGCCGATTATATTAAGAAGCGTTGATTTTCCGCTGCCGGACGGTCCGAGCAGCACGCACAGCTCTCCTTTTTCAATACTTAAGTCCACGCCCGTCAGTACTGCCGTTCGCGCCTCTCCCTCACCGTAATGTTTCTTCACGTTTTTGATTTCCACAAAACTCATCTCTTAATGCTCCTTTCGCGTTGCTGCAGGCAGATCTGCCTGCCTTTTTGAATTGATCTTTAGAAAAGAAAGGACCGGACAGGTCCTGCCATATCCGGTCTCGTGATTCTGTATTGAGCGCAGCGATCCATGTATGGCAAAGCATACATGAGTCTCGCAAATTAAAGCAAGCCAGGTGAAACTCACCAGGATGTTGACTTGCTGCTCTAAGTTAGAGCTTGCTACTCCCCCATGGGTTTGGCTATATTATAGGCTTAATCGATTACGAAAACAATTGCCATTTTTACCAAATTAGTCTACGCTAACTCGCACTAAATTGTAAAATAAGCTGCAAAATGGAGTGAAATCCGCAAGATAAGCCATTGAGTGCATGAAATGCCGCATGATAAAATAATGATATGAAATGATCAGATGATCGGAAATCTCAAGGAGGTGCGGCATGAATATAGGAATATTGGGTGCAGGCGGGATCGCGGGAACGGTGTCGCGGACCCTGGAACAGATGAAAGAGATCAACTGCTGCGCGGTCGCTTCACGCGATCTTGCGAAGGCAGAGAAATTCGCTGCGGATCACGGCTATGCGCGCGCGTACGGAAGCTATGAAGAGATGCTTTCCGATCCCGAGGTGGAACTGGTGTATATAGCTACGCCGCACTCGCATCATTTTGAGCACATGAAGCTCTGCATAGAACACGGTAAGCCTGCTCTCTGCGAGAAGGCCTTCTGCGAGACCGCGGAACAGGCACGTGAGATCGCACGTCTGGCGCGTGAGAAAAAGGTTTATATCTCGGAAGCGATCTGGCCCCGCTACATGCCTTCGCGCGCTCTGATCAACGACGCCTTAGCGAGCGGGATCATCGGCAAGGTCTACACATTGACCGCGAACCTCTCATACCCGATCTCTCATGTAGAGCGCATCATAAGGCCCGAGCTGGCCGGCGGCGCGCTGCTCGACATCGGAGTTTACGGCATCAATTTCATGCTGATGCACTTCGGCGAGGACATCGAACGCATTGAATCTTCCGTGCGTTTCGCAGACACAGGCGTCGACAGCGACGAATCGATCACGGTCTTCTACCGCGACGGCCGCATGGCGGTGCTCACGCACAGCATTTATCCGAGGTCCGACCGCAAGGGCATATTCCACGGCGATAAGGGCTACATGGTCGTAGAGAACATCAACAACCCTTCCGACATTAATATATACGATACCGCAGACCGCCTGATAAAGCACATTGAGATACCGGAGCAGATCAGCGGCTACGAGTACGAATTCCTCGAGAGCATCTCCTGCATAGAAAAAGGCCTCACCGAAAGCCGTTCGATGCCTCTCGATGAGTCCGTGAAAATGATGGAAATTATGGATACCGTACGCAAAGGCTGGAAGAAATAAGTCTGTTTACACGCCCGTATCTATGAATCTTCCCTTTATGCCGGCCGCTTCGTCGAGCGTCAGCCTGCGGCTGTCAGCGCCGGATTTATTGCCATAATACATGATCGATGTGGAAGTGGTACCGCCCGATACGTAGCTTCGGCCGCACTCGGGGCATACCGCCATATGTATGGAAACGGAAGCGCGCATCACCTTTCCGTTATTCATAAAAGCCTTTTTGTAAGCGTTCGAAACATGCTCTCCCTCGTGACTGCGCACAGCTGCGCCTGCTGCCTCGGGAGACACATGCGCGGCGGCCTTGAACGAAACGTTCTCATCCGAGCCGTCCTGATACATGCGGCCGGCACAGGTCGCGCACTCAATCTTACCCGACTTTTTCAGCCCGCGGATCTGGCCCTCACTGAGGCCGGCCTCGCGGGCTTCCTGTTCGTTCGTCACGGCGTAAGGAGATATCTCCCCTCCTTTGGAAGGCGCGCTTCCGCCCGGAAGACGCACTGCGGGAACCTGAACTTCGCCGGCAGTGCCGGTACGTACTGGCGTGGTCGCAGTATAACCGCTGTATCCGCCGTAATTGCCAAAGCCAACTCCGTAGATCATGTCCGCAGCCTCCTTCCGCCTGTTATTTGAGTACAGGTATTATACCACAGAAAGGGGCTTTAAGCCATGTATTTTTAATCATTTTTTAACCTTCCCTAAAAGACGGTTTAATCTTACCCTGCTAAACTGTGTCCATGTCAAAACACGGGAATAAAGATTCGATGAAACGGAGGTTGGAAAGATGACGCTGACAATAATCACTATCTGCATAGGTCTCGGAGCATTTATAGATCTGTTTGAATATGCCATGAAGGAATCATGGGGCGTGGCTCAGGTCATTACCTTCCTCGTAGCATTACCCCTCATCATCATGCTTCTGGTGATCGCCGGACTTGAGATCATTGCGATCACATTCATTATCGGAGCCTGGATATTCGGAAGATTTACGATATTTAAGAAGAGCGAACCCGCGGTAAAGAGAGAATTAAAAGACTGCCGGGATTAATGTATACTTTTTGCTTTACAAATATTTAACCCTTCTTAACCGATTGTTTACCGTTTGTTAATCACCCTCTCAGTGAAACCGTGTATAATAATCTTAGAAAGGGTGGTGCAGTAAACAATGACAGAAAAAGAACTGGACAATGAAATACAGGCTAGCCTGAAGAGGATAGAAAACAGTCTCCCTGCGATCATGCCCCGCCTCTCGGAGGATATGATCAGGGACAATCTCATGTCGGATGAGTTCTTGGATTTCGTGAAGGTAAATATGCTCCCGATCGAGCAGATGATGACTTTCTACCAATGCGCGATCATGCAGGTCGAGACAAAGTTCAAGATTTTGAACGAGCAGTTCTCCCTGAACCTGGAGCGCAATCCTATTGAATCGATCAAATCCCGCGTAAAATCATATGAAAGCATCATGCGCAAGATCCGCCGCAAAAAGATCGGCCTTTCGGTGGAAGACATCGAAGACGGCCTCAATGACATCGCCGGCGTACGCGTTGTATGTTCTTATATAGACGACATCTATCTGCTCGCGGACTGCCTGCTGCAGCAGGACGACGTGACACTCGTCGAGCGCAAGGATTATATCAAGAATCCCAAGCCCAGCGGCTATCGCAGCCTCCATCTGATAGTCGAGGTACCCATTTTCCTGCATAATGAAAAGAAATCCGTGAAGGTCGAAGTTCAGCTTCGTACCATCGCGATGGATTTCTGGGCCAGCCTTGAGCACACGCTTCACTATAAGCGTTCGGAAAAGGAATTCACCGGCTCCGAGGCTGAAGAACTGGCGGGCGAGCTGTCCGAATGCGCCACTGAGATTTCAAGACTGGACAAGCGGATGCAGGAAATACGCAACCGAATAACCGAACTGTAAAATGACCTATAGCCCATCCCCTTAGGTTCAAAAAAAGAGCTCATCTGAGCTCTTTTTTCTTTGCAAGTATCTTCTCCACCGCCTCATCGATCCGCGATTCCGGGATCTCACCGTTTGCTACGGCGGCTTCGATCGCTTCGACTGCAGCATCGAGGTCGGGAGGCATCAGGAGGATGTCTACGCCTGCCTTCACCGCCATTACAGCGGCTTCGCCGTCCGCTAGGTCCTTTGTGACTGCGCCCATGTTCAGGGCATCGGTGATCACGAGACCATTGTAGCCGAGCTGCTCTTTGAGCACCGTCGTCAGCATGTATTCAGAGAGCGAGCAGGGTGTATTGTCCCCGAGTATGGCAGGTACCGAGATGTGCGCGGCCATCACCATGTCTACGCCCAGCTCTCCCGCCTTCGCGAAGGGAATGATCTCGCAGGACATAAGGTCCTCGAGTGATTTGTCTGTGTAGGCGAGTCCCTCGTGCGTGTCGGCCTCAACGGCGCCATGTCCCGGGAAATGCTTGAAACAGCTGAGTATCCCATACTCCTGCAGGCCGTCCGATACGGCCGCTGCATACTCCGTAACCTTCTGAGGATCATTGCCGAACGACCTGTCCCCGATGATCTTGCTGCCGGGTGCGGTCAGCACATCCGCGTCGGGCGCGAAGTCTACATTGAACCCGAGATCACTCAGGTATCTGCCTATGTACCGCCCGGTCTCGCGCGCGTCCTCGATTGTTTCAATATTCTTCATCGGCCCGGGATTCTCCACACCGAACGCCTTATTATTTGCTATGCGGGCCACCTTGCCGCCTTCTTCGTCGACGCACAGAAACAGCCTGGGAAGGCCCGCTTCACGGGCATACTCTTGCAGCTGAGCAAGCATTTCCCGTGTCTGTGAAGGGTTCTGCAGCTGGTCCTCAAAAAAGATCACACCTCCGACCGGGTACTTCTCGAGCGCAGCAAGCTCCCTCTTTCCGGCCGAGGTCATATTCCAGTTCCCGAGCTGCTCGGGCGTGATCACGCACATCTGCAGGATCTTCTCACGCAGCGTCATCGCGCTGATATCATAAGCCCCGCTGAATAATCTGTATTCCATCTCTTCCATATCGATCAGTTTGTAACCGGTCACTTTTTCCCTTTCAAAATCGTATTCCGCAGTGATTGCTCCGTGCACCGTCCTTTTTGTGCCGGGATCGGTCCAGGTCGCGTAGGCTCCCAGAGTCATTTCTCCGTCAATGATCACAGGTGCCGGAGGTGAACAGAACAGTGTCGGCGTAAACGGAAGGTCCGCGTATACCTTTGCGTTCAATGCTTCACAATAATCCCAGTCCGCGGTAAAAGTATCTAGTATATAACAGAATTCCCTGTCCGTCTCCCATCCGTCTCCGTGCTCTGCCTTATACAGGTCGGTCAGTATCTCCTCCGGTGAGATATAGTTGTCCGGCTTGATGCAGGTTTCCGGATATGCCAGCCAGTTGAGTGAAGCGGTCGCATCGGCATATCTGTCGTACGGATAACCCGCGTCAAAGAACATCTTTGCGGATTTCACCTCGGAATCAGGACTGAAGAATAATTCTTTCACTCTTTCCGTGCCGTAGATATACTCAAGCCCCGATAAAAACTGGCACGGTTCCGTGTACGACTGTACTGCGCCGGAAAAATACTTTGCGGTAAACAGCTCCGCACCGCTTTCTATGAGATAATCCGCCGCACAGCACGACTTCGCCCTGTTCTGGTCCTCAGCCGGCAGTTCAAGAAATTCCCGAAGTGTAAGCACCTTATCGTCCAGGAAATAATAAAACTCACCTGTGTCACTCGATGCGCTGTGGTCCACAAAGTGCATGAGCTCATGGAATACGGTAGCCGGCCAGCGGTGATCAACGGGTTCTTCCCTTATCGTATTGATCATGACCGTATTCGTGTCCCGATGATACTCACCGCGATGCATACCGTCGATCTCGTTGTCAATGATGCTCAGGCAAACCACACGTCTCAGCAGATATTCGCAGTCAATGTACTCCGTATTATCCGCGATCACGGGGAAGATTTGGTACAGCGATTCCTTGTATCCGCTCAGGTCTTCATTGTCCTCAGCCTCTTTGGCAAACTCCAGGAACAGGGCATACTCGCCGTGCAGGTCCTCCTCGCTCAGTCCGTGGGCAGCCGCAATGCGGACAGCCTCATCGACCGCCTCCTGCGGTACAGGGGTGGGTGTGGGCTCGGGAGTAGGAGTTGCGGTAACGTCCGGCTCAGAAGTCGCATCAGGCTGCGCAGCATCCGTCGGCTTCGGTACATCTGTCGGCTTCGGTGCCTCTGTTGCAGTGATCACCGGCGTCGGGCTCGCATCCGCCCCGCCGGCCGCATTCTTAGAACAGCCTGCCAAAAAGCAGGCCAATATAAAAACCCCCAAGAGGATCAAAACCCTTTTTCCGTTCATTTCCTCTCGTCCTTAAAGAATTTCCTTATCGCGTCCGACATCTGATCAAGATGCCTGGTGAAGCAATGATCGTCGCCGTGGATCGGCACGAGCGTCGCGTTCTTATAGAGCTCCTTCGCCTTTTCCGCGTAGGAATACGGCACAACATCGTCCGCATCTCCGTGCACAATGTACACAGGTCCCTCATAGCGAGCGATCTCATCCTCCACATGGATCGTCTGGGCCACGCGGATATAGTCGCCGGACAGCTCCTTCTCGTCAAAATGCAGCATTTCCGGGATATGCTTCGGATCGTAGGTCTGGCCGAGCAGCTCGCCGCAGCGTGAGCGCTCGGGGATCATCCATGCCGGAGACAGGGGCAGGATCGCCTTAAAATCGTCGGAGCACATTCCGCCGATCAGCATCGTAAGCATGCCGCCCTGCGAATGGCCGCTGATATAGAGATCGGTCACGAAATCCAGCTTCTTCGCGTATTTTACGACTTCCAGCGCATTGGTCACCCACTTGTAGAGAGTATGGTTTTTGAACTCGCCGTCGCTCTGTCCGTGGCCGAACATCTCGACCCTCAGAACAGCCACTCCCTCATCGTTCATGGCCTTCTGCGCCGCGATGATATGGTCCTCCTCCATGTGTCCCGTAAACCCGTGGATCAGAATGCAGAGCGGCCCCTTCTCAAAACCCTCGGGGCGGTCCAGTTTGGCATGCAGACGACATCCGTCCGAATTAATGTAGAACTCTTCCACGATCTTTCTCCTTTTTTCAAAAATTATTTATCAAAACCTAATGCAGCCCTCAGATCACTCCGCCGAGCGCTTCATACAGCCCCGGGAATGCCTGCTTCATCCACCTGATGTAGTTGGAGTGGTGCGTTATCCCCATCTTGTCGGTCTCGTAATACTGGACCGTATGGATATATTCCATCTTAATTCCCCCTCGTGATCAAAGATCATCCTCTTCTCGCGTCCCCCAGCGGCTCGTCCCAGAGCACTTTGCCTCCGGCCTCAGCTGCGACAACATCGATCGTCTCGCGGAACGATTCAATGAAGGCCTGCTCCTTCTTCTTCGATCTGCGGCCTTTGCCCTCGTACAAAACCTTCTCGAAAAACGCATCGTAAGAAACTGCAAAATCCTCATCGTTCTTGTGCGGGAAGAATGTCACGCCCGCGGTGTATTTGATCTGTCCGGCCTCAGAGTCCGAAACCAGCATCACCAGCGCTCCCTTGCGCTTCACGCCGTTAAAAGTACCCTGTGCCTTGAAATACTGTTCATAAACATTGATCGTAGCCATATCAGTCTCCCTTCTTTGCGTTCTTAATACTGTCCGCTGTCTCCGATATCCACTCCGTATAGTAATCGTAGGGCTGCTCAAGCATATGATCGAGCAGCTTGTTCAGGCGCTCGATGTCCGCATCCACTCCCTCGCTCGTGTACTGCTCCGGGTCGCGGTTCACCGTAACCTTATGAGAGCTGCCGCCGGACAGTTCCAGGACAAAAATACAGTAACCCGTCCAGCTCCTGTGCACGCAGAGCGTATCGCCCTCCATATACCAGAACCACTTGTCCTCCATTGCTTCAGGTACATGGCCCCTTCGCAGAGTCTCCGCTTCGGACTTTGAAAATACCCTCTTCAGCTCAAAACTTTCGCTCTGCACCGGCATATCAACAGTCTTCCAGTCAGACTTTTTAGCCACGCCTCCGTCCGGCTCATCATCCTGCGAGATCATCCCGTCCATCAGAGACTTTCCGCACTCGATGATCTCGTCGCTCAGGATCGCGAAAATGATCGATATCTCGTAGTCAGGGTTCTCCTGCACGAAATCCATGCAGGCCTTGATCGCCATCTGCCATGCGCCTTCCACGGGGTATCCGAAAATCCCCGCGGAAATCAGCGGAAATCCTATCGAATGGCAGTCATGCTCTCCGGCGAGCTCCAGCGATCTCTTATACGCCCCGTATAAAAGCTCAGCCTCATGATGACCGCCGCCATGGTACCTCGGTCCCACAGCGTGTATGATGTACTTAGCCAGTTTGAAACCGGGCGTGATCACCGCCGAGCCCGTATCACAGTGCCCGATCTTCCTGCACGCCTCCTCCAGCTGCTCATACCCGGCCGCCGAGAATATTGCGCCGCATACGCCCGCGCCGGCCCAGAGGCCGTCATTTGCCGCATTCACAACAGCATCTGTGCCAACATCGGTAATGCTCGCTTTTCTGATCTCCAAAGTACTCATAGCAGCCTCCCTCGCTTATCAGCGCTTATCCGTGCAGTCCTGCGGTCTGCCTGATCATATCCTCCACCACGATGTCGTAGATCTCGCCGACCGTGCTGCAGTATTCCAGGAGCTTCCAGGGCTCATTGGTGTGGAAATGCACCTTCACCAGATCCTCATCGCCGGCAGCGATCAGGCTGTTGCCCTCGAAATGCTCGGTAATGTAGTCCGCGATCTCATCCTCGTCGAGGTCCTTGTCGCGGCGGTCAATGAGCAGCTGCGTATCATAGCGATATGCGAACTGATCATCCTCTGCGTCAATTGAATTAACCATAATTGTTCTCCCTTCAAAAATTTATCAATCCGTCACCAGAATGCCCAGCACATCAAAGCACTGGCCTTCCGGCACGGTGACAGTCACTGTATGCGAGCCCGGCTCGCTCTCTGAAAATACCTGCTGCGCGCAGACACTGTTGCCCCAGCCGCCGGAAAAATCCGCGTCCAGCGTGCGCACGCTCACACCGTCGATTGCGATGTCCGCGGTCCCGTACGTGCCCGACACGCTCCGGTAAAACAGGATCCCTATGCGTTTCGCAGTCACTGTAAATGTAATGCTTCCGCCGTTCTTCGTCTGCCAGCCGTTCGAAAACTCATTCCATGCGACACTCTCCGCCTCAAAGCCATCCGCAGTATCCGCAGACAGCGTCCTGCTATCCAGAATACGCGCATTCATATATGCATCGGTTGTAAGCGGCGTCTCCTTCATGACCCATTCTGTCTCGTATGCATCAGCGGCGTCCGTATACACGTGATTCAGATATTTCCAGATAAGCTCCCCGCAGATTGCGTGCCCCTTGTCATTGGGGTGGATATTGTCCGGGGAAATATCGTCCCAGGCAATGGCGCCGCTGCGCACCTCATTCATGATCATGTCATGATAGCTCAGCTGCGGCAGTTCGTAATAAAAGCCCACGAAACCGTGGCTCGGCTGCGCGCTCGTTCCGTTATCCTGCGTCATGTACAGGAGCAGTACCGCCGGGTCATTGTCCTGAAGAAGGATCCTGCGCACCACATTCTCGTAGGTGGCCTTGTAGAAATTCCCGTCCTCATCATTCACCGAGAATTCCACGATCACAAAATCAGGCTTGTACTCCAGAAGATCCTCGTTCATGCGGTGCACACCCAGATACGAATCGGTTCCGCCGATGCCTGCATTCACATAGGTGATCGCAGTGTCCGGAAATGTCTGCTGCCACCAGTCCCGCATGATCGCCGCGTAGCTGTTTTCCGGCCTGCTTGCCGAACTGCCCTGCGTAATGGAGCCGCCGATAACAGCCACCGTAACCGGCTCCCTCGCCTCGGCCTTCCGCATCACGGCAGACAGGCGGGTCAGGTTTACATTGGCAAATTTGGTCGCGTTAGCATACATTTCGTCGGAAATGTAGGATGTGCGCGCCTCGACCGTGGTCCTCGGAGCCTCCGTCGGTGCAGCATTCGCATCATTATCATTCCCAGGCGTTTCACTCACTATGGCAGTATCCGGCATTGTCGGATCATCATGTTTCCCGCATGCCGTCACACAGACCGCCGCGATCGCAGCCACCAAAGCGGCTATAACGACTCTGTTCATCTTCATCTTTTCTTCCTCGTCAGAAATCCCGTGATCTCCTCCATATTCTCCGATATCAGGATATCCGAGAAATACTCGCGTCTTCCGAACTCTCTGGCCACGATATTATCAAGGGCTGCCTTAAAAGGCCTGTAATATCCGTCCGTATCAACCAGAACGACAGGATTCCGCGTGATCCCGAGGCTGGCCAGCGACATAACTTCCGTGATCTCGTCGAGAGTCCCGATCCCGCCGGGCAGCGCGACAAATGCATCCGCGAGCTTGATCATCTTCGATTTCCTCTCGGCCATCGTCTCCGTCTCTATGCACTCGGTGAGTCCCGTATGCTTCCTCTCCTGTATGAGGATGACCTTCGGCAGTACGCCCGTCACACGTCCGCCTGCCTCCAGCACCGCATCGGCCACAGCACCCATCAGACCCTTGCAGGCACCTCCGTATACCAGCGTATGGCCGTTTTCACCGATCCAATGCCCCAGTGCGCGGGCCGATTCCGTAAACTGCGGATCGTTACCGCATGAGGAACCGCAATAAACCGCAATATTCATGACTTTTTCTCCTTAGACTTACGCTTGCCCTCTTTTTCGCCCTCGATCTTCTTAACTGTTTTCTTCATTGCCTCGTCAGCTTCTTCGTCCCAGACCAGTCTCTCGGGCCCCAGAGTGCCGTACATCGTATTCTCAAACGAATACGTCCTCTTCGCAGTCTTTATCAGCTCATCGTTCTCATAATCCTTTTCGAATGTGCCCAGCCTGTCGTATATTTCCTTTGTGATCTCGAAGTCGTACTGCTCGCGCCCCTCACGGCTGGTATAAATGATCTCGGCAAAGTAACGTCCGGCCTCCGGGTCGTAATATGCTGTCCAGTTGTTGCCCTTTTTAGTTGTGGTCACGATTCATTCACTCCTTCCAGATACTCTACCTTTTTATTCTGCCTCTCGGCATACTCGATCTCCGACCTCGTGCTGTCCCCGATATATCCGCCGACATTGATCACATATATCGAGTCCGCCATATCTATCTTGCGCTTATGGATATCGTCGAGCATCTTCTTCGTCGCGGTCAATGTACCCTCGTCCATGCCTTCCCAGACTTCCTCATCTCCGGAATGCCCGAAAAGTCCGACGCTGATAACGATCTTCCCCTCCAATGTCAGCCGCTTCTGCACCTCCATGAACTCCTTCTTGAAGCGGGTGCTTCCGCAAAGAGTAACTACCGAATATCCGGCCTTTACCCTCCTCAGATTCTCAACAAGCGTCGGAATACCCAGCGAGATCCAGAACTCGCCGCACACTCCTCCCGAAGACATACCGCCGTGCGCGAGACTCGGAACATAGACCTGCGAATCGAGTGTCAGCTCCTCTCCCGTGAGCTCTTTATAGGTATCGCAAACAAGGTATGCAACGTCCCGTTCATCGATATCCAGCGATCCTCCCACGCTGCGCTTCCTCAGTTCTTCCCAAAGATACGGGTCACCGCGCAGCCCCCAGTGCGGCGGTTTTCTTTCAAAGATTAAAGACAGATCCTTCTGCATAATGTTATTTCCTCTCCGCAATAACTTCCACCTCGCAGAGTGCCCCCTTCGGCAGTGCGCTGACCTCCACACAGGACCTGGCGGGCTTCTCGGTAAAGTATTTGCCGTAAACCTCGTTAAATGCTGCGAAATCGCCCATATTGGTCAGGAAGCAAAGCGTTTTAACGACTTTATCTGTCGAAGTGCCTGCTGCCTCCAGCACAGCCGTCAGGTTCTTCATAACCTGTTCAGCCTGCTCGGTGATATTCTCTCCTACGATCGCACCGGTAGCGGGATCGAGCGGGATCTGCCCGGATGTGTATAGCATCCCATTGACCTCGATAGCCTGGGAATACGGTCCAACTGCCGCAGGTGCTTTTTCGGTAAATATCTTTTTCATTTGCTTCCTCCTTTTTTCACCAATGTGTCAATAAAAACATCTGTCTTCTCAGCAATCATAGCATATTATCATGCCTTTGATGTATAATATTTTTATAACTATTTATTCAGGAGGCCGCTTATGTCAGAATTCACCCCCATCGATTTCTATCAGAAAAATATGTACGGCGTCTGGCGCGAGGGCGAAGACGTTTCGTATGAGATCCTTGGCGAAGAGCCGGAGGCGGCTCCGTCGGAAGATAAGCCCTTCAATCCTTTCGCGGTGACCGGCGGTATTTTGGTCAGGATCGCTGTTGCGGCCGGATCGCGAAAGACAGAGTTTACCGTTCACGCCTATCTGCCGGAGACTGAGGATGCGAAGCAGTACGCAAAGGGCTCTCCTTTTATCATATGTTTCCATCCCATAATGCCGAAAGACTTTGCATTGAGCCACGGATATGCCCTGATCGTTATGGAAAGCACCAAGATCGCATCGGACGATGTCAAGCACCTGGGCGCATTCTACGATCTGTATCCGTACGGAGAAAAAGCCGAAGAGCAGACCGGCGTGCTGATGGCGTGGGCGTGGGGCGCATCGAAGATCCTAGATGCTGTATACGGAGGGCTTGGAAGTGAGTTTGGACTTGATACCGAGGCTTCGATGGTGACGGGCGTGTCGCGTTGGGGCAAGGCCACGGCCGTATGCGGTGCATTTGATAAAAGATTCCGCATGACTATACCCGCATGCTCGGGGGCGGGCGGACTGGCGCTGTACAGCGTGGTATCCGAAGGCAAAACCTACGATTTTTCCAAGGTCGGCGGACCGTCGGCATATACTTACGGCAAGAACGAACCTTTAGACTGCCTGCAGTCCGACGCCGAGCGGGGCTGGTTCAACGATGCTTTCCTGCACTACAAAAAACCGTCGGATATTCTGATGGATCAGGAAAATCTGGTAATCATGGCAATGGATCCGGACCGATATTATTTTGTCATCGCCGCTTATACGAATGAAGACTGGGTAAATGCTCCCGCGATGTGGGAATGCTATAAAAGGGCGGATGCGGTCTATGCGCAGGCGGGCCTTTCGGACCGGCTGGCGGTTCATTTCCACAAGGAAGGACACGCCGTGATCGAGGAGGATATGGACCTCATTATCCGCTATTTCAACCACATGTATTATGGGAGCGATACCGGCGTCAGACCGGAAGACCTTAAGACAACACTGTTTGCCGATATTTGACAGACCTCTGCCTGTTTACTCATATATCTCAACATAATCCACATACAGCCGGGCCGGCAGCTGTGCCTTGTCGATGTCGCCGCCCCATACTCCGTACTCGGCGGATATGATCAGGTCGCAGGGTACAGCGCAGGTACCGTCTCCGTGCTCTTTTCCGTCAAAATCGAATATCAGGGCATTTTCATCCGTCCCGTCCAGATACAGGCGATATCCGTGCGCATCCCACAAGTACCAGAGCTCATGGTATTTGCCGTAAAAATCATCATCCACATGGATCAGCTCGCAATAACTCTTCAGGTCATCTCCGTACCCGTCCCAGTGAACGCTCATACACAGTTCATTGGGATTCGGGACCAGTTCGATAATGTCCAGTTCCGCTCCGTCTGAAGCACCGTTTCCGGCCACAGGCTCTTCCATATTGTCGTTCAGCAGCCAGAACGCATACCACAGACCGTCTGCTTTCTCAGGCATGAATCTGATATGATAAAGACCGTATGTCCTCTCGATCTGCTTGGTGGAACGGATGCCTCCGCTTACGGGAGTTCCGTCATCCCTCACATCGCAGGTAATGATGAAATTGCCGTTCTCTACCGTGCATTGGGAATTGCTCCAGACTCCTCCGGCATCCTGTCGCTCCATTTCCGGACAATACGCCCAGTTCTGCCTGTTGAAAGACTCAAAATCATCGATAAAGACCCGTGAAAACTTCTTTCCGTCAAATACCGTTTCATCTGCCGCGGCGGACGCCCTTACGACCGTGATCCTGCATCGGTAGACCTTGCCGTCATACTTTGCCTTAACGTAGGTGGTACCGGGTGCCTGGGCCGTCACTCTGCATTTCGCCTTTCCGCTGTTCTTTATCGCGGCAACGCTCTTCTTGCCGACGCTCCATTTAACAGCTGCCTTAGAGCTCACACCTTTAAGCTTCAGGACTATCTCTTCCCCCTGCTCCAGGCGGGCCTTGGTCTTATTGAGTCTGATCTTTCCCGACGCACTTACTTCCGTGCAGCTAAAGCATGAAGCGATCAGAATAATGACAATTATCGATGCAATGATCTTTACCGTACCCGATCTCATAAGCAGCCACCTCCTGCCCAGATCATAACACATATCCCGCTCTTTTGACAAACCAACCGCACCGCACTACAATGAATTCAGGAAAGAAGGGAATATCATGAGCTACGATCTGAATCAGTTACTTGCTTTTTTCATATTCTATTCGGTGATCGGCTGGTGCGTGGAAGTTATCTATCACGCGGTGACCACGGGCAAATTCATTAACAGGGGCTTCTTAAACGGCCCTGTGTGCCCCATATACGGCTTTGGTGCGACGATAGTTGTACTCGCGCTCACACCCCTGCAGGACAGTCTCCTGCTGCTCTACGCGGGCTCTGTGGTGCTGACGTCGGTGCTGGAGTTCCTGACGGGCTTCATCATGGAGAAGATCTTCCACCAGCGCTGGTGGGACTATACCGACGAGCATTTCAACATCATGGGCTATGTGTGCCTGAGGTTCTCGCTGATGTGGGGCTTCGGCTGCGTATTCGTGATGAAGCTGATCCAGCCCGCGGTGATCATGACGGTCGAGAAAGCGCCCGCCTTCCTGCGGAATGCTTCGTTTATCGTATTCTACACGCTGTTCTTTGCCGACCTGATCATCACGGTAACCGAACTTGCGAAGATCCAGGCGCGCCTGAGACTGGCGAACGATATGGACCGCTTGCTGAACGGCATCGCCGAGGTCATCGGCTCACGCCTGACCTCCGGAACGCTTAAAGGCATGAAGGAGTTCGAGGAGAGCAAGGAAAAATTCGAAGATATCAAAACAAAAGCCGGGGAGACCTCAGAAGAGTTCAGACGCAAGGCTGAGGAACGTACCGCACGTCTTGAAGAAAGATACAGGCAGCTGCGCGAAAGGGCCGTATCCCGCGGCCGCGACAGCTGGGAGCGCTTCTCCTTCGTCCAGAAGCGACTGGAGAAAGCGTATCCGTCGCTGGATTTTAAGAGACTGGGACGCATCGACATGGCAGGAAAGCTGGAGAATCTGCGAAACAGGATCGACGAGATGATGAAGAAATGAAAATAAGCCAAGGGGACATGCCCCTTGGCTTTGTTTATGTGCTTATTTGAACGAATTTACATTGCTCTTGTCTACGGGAACATACGGTACCCATACATACAGCGAATCTTCGGTAACGCCTTCCACTCCTGCGGAAGAACCCTTCTTAACGAGCGCTATCGAAAGGTCGATCGCCGCCTTACCCTGGCCGACCGCCGACTGGTATACGGTAAACTGCATGCCGCCCTCGCGGATCGAATCACAGCCGCCGTCGGTCGCGTCTACGCCGACTACAGGGATCTTCGAGGTATCTATGCCGAGATCCTTCATCGCCTTGACCACGCCGATCGCCATCGAGTCATTGTTGCAGATGACGGCATCGTAGGACTGGCCGGTCTTTAAGAATACCTTAAACGCGTCGTACGCCTTGTCGGTGTCCCAGTAAGCCGAATCGTTGAACACGTATGTCACGTCCACGTTCTTGCTCTTGAAATAGTCCTTAACGCCCTTGGTCCTGGCTACCGCTGCGGGATGTCCGGGCTGACCCGAGAGGATCACTGCATTCATCTTTGAGGGCTTCCCGAGCTTATTCCATACGTACTCAGCCTGGAAAGTCGCTGCGTCATTCTCGTTACTTCCCACATACATGTATTTGTCCGCTTCGAGCTTGTCTTCCTCGGGCTGCGCATTGGTGAATATCACGGACAGATCGCCTGCCGCCACCTCCATCTGCAGAACCGTCTCACTGTCTATGGGGTTGCAGATGATGATGTCATATCCCGAAGAAGCGGCGCTTCGTATCTGAGCTACCTGATCGTCCACGCTCGCGCACGGCTCGCCGACCGTAACTGAGGCTCCTGCCTTTTTGCCGGAATCGACGATAGCGTTCATCAGCAATTCCTTGAAATCATCGAGGACCGGAGTCGTGTAAAATATCTTTACGCCTGCCCCCGCCGATGAGCCTGAAGAGCCTGCGCCGCCGGCACATCCCGTCAGGGACGCCAGAATAGCGATACAGGTGAGAAAACTGATCAAAAACCGTTTAATATTTGTATTCTTAATCATATCTTCGGCCTCCTCAAATCTTGAACTTCTGAACGTAGGATGTAAGCGTCTGGCTGGTTTCCGCAAGTTCGTGCGAGTTGTCCGCCACATCCTGACTACTCTTGGTGATATTGTTGGCCATTTCAACCATATTCTGGGAGGTAGCGAGGATCTCGTCCGCACTCGCGGCCTGTTCCTCGGAAATAGCCGCAACGTTGGTCGATACATCCTCTACCTTCTCGATATCGGTGATCATCGCCTCGATGCGGGAGTTGGTCTCCTGAATATTGTCATAGATCTGATCGAATGTCTTAACCGCTACATCGATGAGCTCGCTGTTCTCCCTGATGCTCTCCGCGCTCTCATCCGCTTCTCTTACCGCATCGCCGATCAGTGCCCTGATCTCTTCGATAAGATGCTCGATGCTGCTCGCGCTCTCAGCCGAGGTCTGCGCCAGTTTCGCGATCTGCGTAGCAACGATGGCAAAGCCTCGTCCCGCCTCGCCCGCTCTGGCCGCCTCTATGCTGGCGTTCAGTGAAAGCAGGTTCGTCTCCTCGGAAATGTTTCCGATCATGCCTACGATCTTCGTGATCTCCTCGGAAGCCGAGCCTACCTTGTTGATGGACTCAACAAGCTTCTCGTTCGCAGTGGAAATGTGTCCCATCGCCGCGCTGAGGCTCTCCATGTCGGAACGTCCCTTCTGGGAAATGCCTACGGTCTCCTTCATGCTGTCGTGAGCCTTGTCCGAGTTCTCTCTCGTGTCGGAAACAACGCCCGCGAGGATGCTCGCATTCTGCGCGATATCATTGACCGCTACAGCCAGCTCGTCAACAGTGGAGTTCAGCTGTTTCATGGCGTCGGCCTGTGACTGCGAAGCCTCGAACATGGTCTTCGAAACTCTGTCGGAATTGTCCGATTCTTCTTTCAGCTTCTCGGACTCATCGCTGATGCTCGCGAGCATCTTTCTCATGCTCGCAACGAAATCGGATACCTTCGCGCCCATAATGCCGATCTCGTCATTGCCCGAAGAGTCAACCTCGATGGTGAAGTCACCCTCGGACATCGCGGAAATATTGTTTGTAATATGAGTAAGAGGTGCGATAACGCGCCTTACCACAAGCAGTATCAGTACGGTGATCAGTGCGATCGCTACCGCTCCGACCACGAACAGGAGGATACCCATCTGCTCAACCGACTTAAGAACTATGCTTTCGGGGATGTAGGAAACGAGTACCCAGTCGGTGCCCGCAACCGATGCGAATGCGACCATGTTGCCGTCGATCTCTCTGCTGCCGAGATCTCCCGCCATGACTGCTTCCGCAGCGCCCTTCATCAGCGCATCACCCGATGATGTCGAAAGCTTTGTGCCGATGAGGCTTACGTCTCTGTGCGCAAGGATCTTATAATCGTTCGTATCTACAAGGAAGGAGCTCGCGCCCTTCATCTTAACTCCCGAGTTAACGATAATGCTGATCTTGTCCAGCGTAACGTCCGCGCCCAGAACTTTGATATTGTCAGTGCCGTCGTTTAAGATACCTGTGGCACTGATAACGGTCTGGCCGTGGCTGTTCGTATATGCGGTGCCGTACGCCATGGTAATGCGGGAAATACCCTGCTTGAACCATGTGCTGTCGGTAACGCTGGTCTCAACCTTCTCCGACTGGGTAGCCTTATACAGCTGTCCGTCGCTGGTTCCGAGATAGAAGCCGTTCGGGGAGTTCGAATTGAATCCGTAGAATGAATCGAGGAACGGTACGATCTCGTCCTGTGAAGGATTCTGCGCCTCCATGGTATGCTTTACCGTGCTGAAATACTCGAGGTTCTCGCTCAGCCACGCCTCAATGTTGTCCGCCTGATTCGAGATCGACGATTCGATGGTCTCTTTCGCCATCTCGGTCATGCGTTTCTTGGTAAGGGTCGCCGCGATAACTACGAGCGCAAGAACTGTGAGAACTACTACCGGTATGATGAAGGTAAGTAGCTTAGAGCTGATCTTTTTTGTCTTCTTTTCCATTTTTTTCTCTCCTGCAAAACTGCGTAGAACAAAAAAATCAATGGGACTATCGGATTACTGTATTATTATACACGCTAATACGCTAATTGAACAGAGGGAAATCGCAAAAAAGAGAAGAAAAATTACTAAAGAGGGCGTGGCGGGAGCATGAACACGAAGGGTGAAATATCTTCACCCTCGTTAATCATCTGTAATGCAGAACACTGCATACTGAGGAACGGACTTACCAAACTATTATTCCTTCGTCCAATACGGCTTCTGGTCCTTATGTGTATACCCTTCCAGCCTGTGCTTATACGTCTGAAGCGTCAGATTGTACTGCAGATAGACATCTTCCTTGATCTGCTTTGAATCTCTCATCTCATTGAGCAGCTGCTCAAATTCTCTCAGATCTGCCTGAGCGCTGTCCTTGTAGTTATTCGCCATGTTGCGCTCGAGATTCTCGATAATGCTGTCCAGTAACTGCTCATATTTGCTCTTAAATAAATCTTTTAACCCCATTTCCTGATCCCCCTTATAACTCGTCGTATTTAGCAGCGCTGCCCTTGGCCTTCTCCACCGGGTATTTGCGCTCGTTCTGCTCCATTTTCATGTTCACGATCTCGTCCACATCAAGGCCCAGCTTGTCGAGCAGATCCTGCGCATAAACGATCACGTCTGCCAGTTCTTCTTTCACGTGCTGGAGGTCAAATTTCTCGTTATCCCACTGGAAGCATTCCAGCAGCTCCGCAGCCTCTATTACGATCGATTTTGCCAGATTCTCGGGCGAATGGAACTGGTCCCAATCGCGGTCCGTAGTGAATCGGCGGATTCGTTCGATGGTTTCCTGTTTCATAATGGTTCTCTCTTCCTATGCAATAATAAATAATAGATTTATGGCCCAAATACTTTTCAAAGAAAAACAGCACTTTAGTAAAAGGCACAATATAATAATAAACTCTTCATAGATCTATAATCAATAGTTTCCTTCTTCAACCATATTTAATACAGTTTTACTCCTTGAAGGCTGTAATCTTATGGCCAGTGATATATGATAAAAAATGAGCCGTTTTCACGGCTCATTTTTTCAGTCCTCCCTATACTCCATCAGATCCCCCGGCTGGCAGTCCAGCGCCTTGCAGATCGCGTTGAGGGTCTCGAAGCGGATGCCTTTCATCTTGCCGGTCTTGAGGTTGGACATGTTCACGTTCGTGAGCCCGACCTTCTCCGCCAGCTCGTTCAACGACATTTTCCTGTCCGCCATCATGCGGTCAAGTCTGATGATTATCATATATGTTTCCTCCGTTCGTCTGTGAAAATGTGCGGCCTGTCCGGATCACGCGATGCTGTCCACATCCTCCTGAAGCTTCACGCCGTAGTCAAATACCTGCGCGATCGTCATGATTGCGAAACCAATGATGAACATATAGATATTATCCATTCCGAAGCCTAAGTTAGAATACTCGAACCTGAAGAACTTCATCAGAAAAACCACGAGGCCGGGAACCACTGCCAGACAGAACTGGAGCGCGCCGATCAGGCGTATACGCCCGGTGTTCTTGCGGGTAAACGGCGAAACTCCGTCGATCACACTGTGTGCGATATTGCACACGATCAGGAGCATCACGCCCAGGATCACCGAATATACCAGATCACGCGCTTCATGCATGATCACACAGTACTTTATGTCCGTATTTCCGTCTGCATCCAGCAGCATGAATTCGTTCACATCCGCGTCAAACATAAAATAATCATCATTCCTGTAGAGCGAATATATCTTCTGGCCATTGTTCACGACGACGGGCTCTTCGTAGCGGATCTGATAGCTGTCCGCAGGTGTCATGAGAGCCACCACAAAATCTTTTGCCTGAAAAATGAGAAAACAGATGATGAAAGTGGAAAAACATTCTACCAATCTGATCCTTCTGATCCTTTTCTTTGCCTTTGTATCCATGTTTATATCTCCTTGTTTTAAAGCGTTAGTTTAATATTTTAAATTTTATCGACGAGGATAATATAACATGGTTATTCAAGTCTGTCAACAACTTTTTAAAGTTTTAGTTTAAATTCTTTAATTTCCAATAAAAAAACACCCGGTCCATCGGGCCGGGTGTCGTGTTCATAAAGTCATTATCAATAGATCGTTGCGTAATAATCCTTCTCAACTGAGATTATCGCATCATATGCCTCGAGCTTCTCGATCATGGCATTAAGGCCTGCCTCATCGGTCTCCTCAGCAAGTTCAATCGCGTACATATTAGAGTTTTCATAATCATAAACTATGCTGAGGCCGAGCTTCTTGAATATCTTCTTGATCTTCTTTTTCGAAGCATTTTCATCAACCGATACGATCAGAGTCTTCATGCTGTGCTCAGGCTCCGCAGCCTCTATCTCAGCCAGGGCATTGCCCGAAGCGTCCGCGATCCTTACGATCTCGCTGATCTCGGAGGTTCCGTCGAGTCCGACATACAGATATACAAGTGTATAGTACTTGGGTGCACCGGGATATACGACCTGCGACTCGCATAACAGGCAGTAATTCATGCCTGCAACCACCTGCTGTGACAGTACAGCAACGGGGTTATAGCCTACACCCACGAGACCCATCAGCGCATTGTCAAATGCAGTTCTGAGCGACTTCGGAACCTTCGCAGAGGATGACTGGAACCATCCGCCCGAGAGGCCGTTGATATTTGTCTCAACGTCGGTGGTGCTGATCTTGGTAATGCTTGCATTTCCATCCGGATCTTCAAATACGGTCACAAATGCATAGTATTCTTTTGCGTTGGGAACAACTGCCTTGATCCTGCACAGATACCTGTGATTTACGCCCGCAACGACCTGGCTGCCCAGATACGCAACCGGCGTGATATCGCTGCCTGCAAAGCCCTTGAGTGCCTTCTTGATGATCTTCTTGCGTGCCTTTGTGAGCTTGGGTGTCTTTGCGCTCATAAAACCGCCGTCGTTCTCTATCGGTGCGGAAATCGTTACCGCGTCAAGATCAGCTGCCTTTGTCACCTCTATGGGTGCTGCGAGCATGCTTCCGATCATTACTGCGCCCAGTGCGCATACTATAGACTTTTTCATTTTTCTTCCTCCGTTTTCAATGAATGATATCGATGGCCCTTTGCCATCACCGATATTTAGACGAGAGCTTTTTGAGAACGGTTCCTTTCTTTTTCTTTTCATTAATGATAATATAATTCCGTCGAACATCTGTAAACCTTATGGAGAATGATATGATCCTCTTTACCGGCTTTGAGCCTTTTGACAATGCAAAAACAAACCCGTCCTTCGAGGCGGTCAGACTTCTGCCTTCCGAAATAAAGGGAGCACGCGTCGAAAAACTCGAGCTCCCCGTGGTATTCGGCGAGGCAGCGGAAATGATAATAAACCGGATCGGGTGCGAAACTCCCGAAGCGGTCATCATGACAGGCGTGGCTGCGGGCAGGGATAAGATCACTCCCGAAGTGACCGCCGTCAATCTCGCTGACGCACGCATCCCTGACAATGCGGGGCATTCGCCGAAATGGGAACGCATAATCCCCGACGGGCCGGACGGGATATTCTCGACACTTCCGGTCAGGGAAATGGTCAGTGCCATGGAAGCTGCGGGCCTGGCTGCAGGTCTTTCCCACTCCGCGGGCACCTATGTCTGCAACGATACCTTCTACAGGGTCTGCAGCTATGTACGCACGCGCGGACTCGATATTCCCTGCGGCTTCATCCACGTCCCGAACCCGAAAGGAACGGATAAAGGAACCGAAATGACTGTTGAGGATTTCGCGCTGGCGCTCGAGATATGCGCAGAGAGTGTAATAGAGGTCATCGCGCGAAAGACGACCTCTCGGCTAGAGAGGTCGTCCTTATAGGGGGGAGGGGATATGAAAAAAATGAAAAAAGTTTCATTGGATATAATCACGTTTTGTTTTTCTTTACACTTTCTATATCGGTCCCCCTTGAAGTTTTCTTAACAATAATTTTGAAAATTATAAACAAGTTAACCATATTTTACAAAACGTGGATTTGTTGAGGGATATATAACATAAACCGATCAGGTCCGTCACTTGCATTTATGTCCCGATGCGGCTTCGAAGTTATATTTCACAATGCCGAGGTCGATCTTGGTCATCGGACCCATCTTTTCCGTGATCACAGGCGTATCGCCCTCGAGCGATACCAGGAATCTCTGCTGGTTTATCGCAGTCGGAGCGAGGATCGCGGCTTCAAGTCCTTCCTTAAACCAGTCCGGTCTTTGGGACTCGGGAACATTGCAGAGTTTATCCGCGGGCTTCGACTTATGGGCATGTCCCGTTTTCTCGCCGTATCCGATCGAGATCACGCATATCAGCTTTTCGCCGTCCGCAACCTCCGCCCTGCACTTGCCCTTACCGTAGGAGCCCGCAACCCAGCAGGTATTCAGTCCGAGCATCTGTGCCTCGAGCACGAGCCTTTCCCCGTAATATCCTCCGAGCTCGTCCAGGTTCTCCTTTGACTTCGGGCCGACTATCGCGATATAGTTCTTTGCATTCGTAAATTTTCCGTAATGCGCGAACAGCGTATCGAAGCATTCGGGCTCGTCGCAGATCAGCTGCAGGTGCAGTCCGCTCTCAGCGTTGCACTCCTTTATCGAGGCCTCAAGTTTCTCCTTATCCTCCGCTTTGATCGCGATGTCTTTATACTGTCTTACCGAATGTCTTTCCCTGATGGCTTCTTTAATTGTCATCCTATTTCTCCTTTTTTTAAAGTATAATGTCTTCCAGTTTCCTCTTCGGTACGTAGTGCACGTCGTTCGCATCCCGGTAATACTTCACGCTTCCGTCCTCGGCAGGGTCTGTAAGAACTACTGTCTCCGCGGGCTTTCCTATCGCCACGATCAGCTGCGGAACGTATCTTTCGGGCAATGCGAGCGCTTCCGATGCCTGCGCCTTCTCATAATTTCCGATCATGCAGCCGCCGAGTCCCTGCTCCACGGCAGCAAGAAGCATGCTCTGCGCCGCGATGCCGATATCGGTGTTCGCGTTCTCGGGCGCCTTTGAGATCTGAGTATCAACACAGATCACGATGTACGCGGTCGGGAACATGCCCTTATGGGGCAGCTCAATGTCCTTCAGCATCTTTCCCCATCGGGTGATCGCATTGAGCTTCGCAACCTCCTCATCGGTATATACAAGCCTGTACTTCAATGGCTGGAGATTCGCTGCCGAACCCGCAAGCCTTGCGGTATCTACCAGATCTCTCAGCTCTTCTTCACTAATCTTGCGGCTCTCGTCATAGCCGCGGTAACTCCTGTTCTTACGTACCAGATCCTTTATCATTTCATCCTCCCGAAAAACCTTATTTCATCCTGACCAGCTCGTATTCGCGCGTGCCGATGCCTATCTTTTCCGCATGCTCGAGGGTCTCTGCCCAGGAAACATTGGGATTGCTGTTATGCCATACGTCGCCGTGATCGTGGAAATGCGGCTTCGCCATATTGTCGCCGAGCTGGCTGTTTCGGATCGGTTCAGCGTTCTGGCACAGGTCCACGCAGGCCTGGTCGAGCGCCACCGGATCGAAGGACGCAAGCATTCCGATATCGGGAAGGATAGGCGCGTCGTTCTCGCCGTGGCAGTCGCAGTTGGGCGATACGTCTGTTATCAGACTGATATGGAAATGCGGTCTTCCGCTGATGACAGCCGCCGTGTATTCGGCCATCTTCCTGCCGAGCATCTGAGGCGCGTCCCAGTTGTCGTTCTCGATAGCGTCAAATGCACAGGCGCCGATGCAGCGTCCGCAGCCCTTGCATTTTTCGGGATCGATCCACGCCTTTTTATCGTTGTAGCTGATGGCGTCCGAACCGCATTCCTTTGCGCATCTGCGGCAGCCTCTGCACATTTCTTTGATCACGTGCGGATGTCCGCTGTTATGCTGGTGCATCTTGCCCGCACGGCTTCCGCAGCCCATGCCGATATTCTTTATCGCGCCGCCGAAACCTGCCTGCTCATGGCCCTTGAAATGGCTGAGCGAGATGAAGATATCCGCGTCCATCACGGCGCGTCCGATATACGCTTCCTTGCAGTATTCGCCGTTCGGTACAGGAACGATTATGTCATCCGTGCCCCTCAGTCCGTCCGCGATAATGATCTGACATCCCGTGGTCACGGTGTTGAATCCGTTGATGTTCGCGCAGTCCAGATGCTCGAGCGCATGCTTTCGGCTGCCCGGATAGAGTGTGTTGCAGTCGGTAAGGAACGGCAGTCCGCCGCCCTCTTTGACAACATCGGCCACGGCCTTCGCGTAGTTAGGCCTCAAATAGGCCAGATTTCCGAGTTCTCCGAAATGCATCTTGATGGCTACGAACTTTCCGTCCATGTCAATGGAGCCGATCCCCGCCATCCTGATCAGCTTCTGCAGCTTCGCGGTCAGGCTCACGCCAAGCACCGTCCTGAAATCGGTAAAATATACCTTCGATTTTTCCATACAAACCCCTTTCGTGATAAACGTCTTTATGCTTCCTTCAACAGTCTCTTATAAATGTCCAGCATGCTCTCGATCTGATACTTCAGCAGCCACGCCGCCCTGCTGTACGCGGGCTCGCGTCTTACCGTTTCGAGCAGTGCCGGATAGTGTTCTTCCGTCTCTTTGATCGTCCTTATGACCTTCTCCCTGCTGAGCCCCCATGACATCGTGGTCAGGTTGTTGCAGCGGTCGAGGCATTTGACCAGCGCCGCCCTCGGATCCCGCGCGATCGCGCCGTAATAGGCTTTCATCACCGCTGCACGGGTTTCGTCCGTGGACTCCTCGCGCGTCATGAGCCTTACGATCTCCTTTGTTCCCGCGTTCACAGGCAGCTCTTCGAGCGTCCTTGCGCAGTCCTCGACCACATCATGCAGCAGGCACGCAGCGATTATCTCATCCTCTTCTATCCCCATCGCGAGCGCATGGCACGCCAGGTTCATCGGATGATAGATGTAGGGGATATCGGAGTTCTTACGAGTCTGGCCCTTATGCGCCTCCGCGGCGTATCCGAGCGCCCTTGCGGTATTCTCCAAGCTCAGCTTCGCCGCAGTGTCCGCGATGTATTCCCTCATCTGTTCCGCGTCAAAGATCGTGTCCTTAAAAGTAAATGTATTCATGCATCAGATCCTCTTCATCCACGCTCTTGCCAGGTCCGTCCAGAGTCCCACGTCCTCCTTAAGGCTCATGTCCATACCGAACGCGGGCATTTCCCTGCCGCTGAAGAACTGGTCGATCAGCTCTTCCCTGCGCTTTTCCGATACGTTCACGCCCTTGCCTTCCTTTACGGCAAATGCGGCGCGCATCGTCTGTTCCATCGTAAAGCCTCCGCCCGACCAGCCCCGGAAAAAGGCTTTGTTCGCAGCGGACAGGCCGTGGAATCCTGACGGGAATACATAGTGTGCGAAGGGCACCTTCTTCTTCCTGAGCGCCATCGCGAAGAGATACGTATTCTCGACGGGCACCAGGGAATCGGTCTCGGTCTGCCACATGAAGCACGGAGGCGTATCCTCCTTAACCTGCTTCTCAAGCGAGTAATAATCGAGCTCCTCTTCCGTCGGCTCAGGTCCGAGCAGCGCACGTATGGAATCCCTGTGCGTATATTCTCCGGCCGTGATCACCGGGTACGAAAGGATCACGCCGTCCGGTCTGTTCGGGATATCCGCGTATTCGGGATTCGTATCCTTTACATCCGCAAAGTGCACCGCAAGGCTTCCGCAGACATGTCCTCCCGCGGAGAAACCACAGATAAAGAGCTTCTTTCCGTCGATATTGTTCTCTCCGGCGTGTTTCCTGATCCATCTGACCGCCCTCGAAACGTCCTTAAGCGGCTGGTCCTTTAAAGGAACCGACATCGTGATGTCCGTGGTGTAGCAGAGCAGGAACACATTCATTCCGCTGTCAAAGAACTCGCGTGCGGGAAGCTCGCCCTCGTGAGGCGTGAGCATGCAGTATCCGCCGCCGGGCACCACGAGCATGCAATCCCTCTTCTCATCGTCTGTATGGATGTACGCGAACAGATTCGGCGTAAATCCGTATGACGCCGCGTAATCGTACTCACCGTCTTCCCAGATATTCCTGCGGAAAATGTTCATTTTGCGCTTCGGCATGCCTGTCGGGATAAATTCCTCATCGGGATAACCGGGCTCCCATTTGTCGGCCTTATCGGGTCCCACCGCTGCCTCGAGCACCGCGTAGTAAGCTTCCTTTGCCTCGCATTTGCCCTTGAACAGCAGAGGGTAGCTCGTCTCACGCCTGAAGCCCGAGAGCCAGCTGTCCTCGTCCGTTAAGTTCCAGAACGTGACGCAGGTGATATCGGCCTTGCCGGTCTTCTTTGCATCAAGGTAAATGTTAAACAGCTCGCGGTATCTTTCTGCCAGCGCGTGCATCGACTCCTCACTTGGATCTGCATTGTGCATGTCGAGCTCGGTTACGTGTATCTGCAGTCCGAGCGCCCCGAACATGTGAAGGGCCGTGCGGTAAACCTCCATGTCGGGTTCCTTCATCAGCAGGTGCGACTGCATTCCCATGCCGTCGATCAGCCCCTTTTCCTTAAGAGGCTTCAGGATATTTTCAATGATAAAATCGCGCTTCCACTCGATCATGGTCTCATAATCGTTGTAAAAGAGAAGCGTCCCGGGCGCCGCGTATTTGCGTGCGAACTCGAAAGCCTTTTGCACATAGTCGTCGCCGACCGTACGGGTCCAGAGCGACTTTCTGAACGCACCGTCGTTTACGGCCTCATTCACCACATCCCATGCGTAGATAATGCCCGGATAATTCGTCTGTACGAAATCAAGCACTCCGTGGATATAGCTCTCCAGTCTCGCAAGGATCGTCTCCCTGTCGGCGAACTCAAAATTCTCGTTGTAGTTCTCGCAGAAGAACCACTTCGGCGTCTGGTTATGCCATACCAGCGTGTGTCCGCGCATCGCGATGCCGTTCTTCTTCGCGAATTCCAGATAAGGTATCGCATTCTCAAACGTGAGCGCCGGAGAAAGGTTGTACTTCTCCGGATCGTCCTTGTTCGCCTCTTTGTCGAGGAAGAACTCGGGCTTCGTATCGTTCTCGCAGGTAAAGCTGCTGAACTGCGCAGTCAGGAACTTCATGTGCGCGGGCGTATAGAGATTGCGGCGGGAGATGGCTGCGCCTATCTTGAAATAAGGTGCGTATGCTGTCTTAAGATTCATTTGTTCCCCTCCATATTCTCCAGGAATTGCTTCGCCAGGTTTTTGACCTCTTCCACGACTTCCGCGGGACTCACGATCTTTACGTCCTTGCCGAGGCCGAATATCCATCCGTAGAACTGCGGGCTTACAAATACGTCCACATTGAGCTCGCTGTGCTTCTCATCGACCGGGATGAAGGAAATGTCCTTTCCGAACCTGTCGATAAACACGCCGCTCATCTTGTTGTGGAACTGTATCTTGACTCTCTTTTTATTGCCGCCGTACATTCCGAACGTGGCCTTCGAATATGCGGCCATGTCGAGGTCCCTGAACTCTTCCTCGCCCTCGCGCTTCTCATTGATCATTTCGGGCTTGATCATCTTGTCCACGCGGTAATGCTTGCAGTTCTTGCTGAAATCGTCAAAAGCGACCAGATAGTAATACTCATCGTCCCAGGTCAGTGCCCACGGGCTCACAACGAAATAGTCCCCGCCGTGCAGTATGTACTGCGATTTGTCGGGCTGCCAGTGGAAATACCTGAACCGGATCTTCCTGTTGTGCGCGATCGCGTTGTGTATCTCGTCGACGCTGTAATAAATACTCTCGTTCATGGTCTTGATACGGCCCTGAACAAATACCTGGCGCTGAAGCTGATTCGCCTGATGAACGCTCACGAAGCCCTTGATCTTCTTGATCAGTTCCCTCGATTTGCGCTCGGAAATGAACTTCGACGACTGGATCGCGTCGATCAGAAGCTTTACCTCCGCGAGCTCGAACTCACGGGTCCCGACATGATAATATGTCTCCCTGCCGACTTTTTCCTTGAGGATCTCGATCCCGAACTTGTCGGTCATGTCCTGAAAATCGGTGTAAATGCTCTTCCTTTCGGCGGTCACGTCATGCTTCTCGAGTTCCTCCATGATCTGGGGCATCGTAAGCGCATGCTCGTCGTCGGTCTTTTCGAGCATTATCTGCATGAGGTAAGTAAACTTAAACTTCTGATTGGTCCCTTTTGACATAAAATACCCTCTCTATTCCGTCACTTCACTCAGATCACCGTAATCAAACCTCTTTAACTTTCCGCTGAAGTCCTTGTAAAAGATACATTTCTCATTCTCGTCGAATGCAATGTACCGGCCGTCCCAAAGTGCGCTGTATCGCTCGTCTTCGGCCTTAAAGCCGTATGTCTTGCGGGCGCCGTACAGACCGTTGCCGCCAAGATCGAACGACTCGGGATCAAATCCGTCCCTGTCCCTTCTGAGCGCGTCCGTGAACAAAAAGTATGTAAGATCCGGCGCGCGGTTCGTGGTCAGTCCCCATGTTGCATCGATCAGATATCCGACGCCGTCGAACTCGATATAATTCCATTCATGCAGATCGTCTTCGGGATTAAGAGGAAAACCCGTCGTTTCCTCGGCGTCCACTCCGCACTGCAGCAGCAGATAGCGGTACAGACACGCTATCTCCCAGCATATGCCCTGCTTCTCGACCAGCACGCGGTAGCCCGACTGTTTGGCGTTCCACTCTTCTTCTCCGTTATGTTCGAGCATCTCATAGTCATAGACGCAGTACTCTGTCATGAACTCATACAGCGCGAGCGTCTTCTCAAAGTCGGTGTAATCCTCCTCCACGACATCATTGATTATCGCGGTGACCATTCTCTCGAATTCCCGCTCCTTCTCGAGGAATTCCTCCTTGGGGATCATGTATGTAATGGTCGCCCTTCCGTCCCCGGTATAATCCGCATAGCAGTACGCCGAACCTATGGGGAAGAAGTATTTTGCGAGTCTTCCGCTGCTCCAGTTCGCGGCTCCGGTATTGGGGCATTCAAAGCTGTCTTCTCCCGCACGGAGTGCATCGACATAGCGGAAGAATGCGTCTCGCCTTTCCTCGCCGTGCTCTTTCAGGTAATATTTTGAGAATACATGCGGGTTAAATTCGTAATGCGCACCGTCGTTGGTGTACATGTTCTCGGGATGAAGCGGCTCTCCCGATGCAGTCTTTAAAACCTCCGGGTCCTGCTTTGCATAGAGCATAAAGGCGTTGATGAGCTCTATCTCAGACATCGCATCACCAATAGAGAGCTCTTCTTCACCGTCTGTATAAGCGTCGGGCGTGATCTCGATCCCGAAATTGTCTTTAAGCGCTTCGATGCGCTGTGCTGTATACTCCGCGGGATCGACCTCCGCAAGATTGCAGAAACCGTCTATCCGGGTGAAATCGGGTCCCGGCTCCCATAAAAGCATTCTTTCGCCGCCGTCGTCATCTACCGAGATCATTACGACATATCCGTCCGGAAGGACGCCGTATGCCGAAAGATAGCTGCAGCCCGGGATATCGGCCTTTTCGAGCACCTCCGATACCGTCTGTTTATCAAGGTCATATATCCTGTATTCGTATGTGCCTTCAAAGTCATCGTTCCACCTGCTGACGCAGCTGCACAGCTTTTTCCCGTCAATAAAGGTCATCGACTCGCCGGCATCCGTCTTCGGGAAAGTAAGCGTACTGCCCGAGTCGGCCCCGTGGAAGAACCATGTGGAATCGGAACTGCTCAGATTCCATCCCTGCGTCGGCGTCGCGGCGTTCCTGTTCCATGCATACCCAAGTTCTTCAATATTCCGGCTCCGGTATTCGATCTCTCCGGTCTCTGTTGAAAGATACAGGCTGCCGCTCTCATACGTTTCACCCGTGGTAACCGTATAGAAGCAGTCCTTGTCTCCCTGACGGCACAGATACATCGTCGCCACGACACTGTCGTCATATTCATACTCGCCTTTGGGTTCGCCCGTCAGGTCAAAGGCGTAAAGCTTCGCCTCTTTCTCAAAGGTGACCCAGATCGTTCCGTCGTCGGACACGCCGATGGTCTGCGGTACCTTTTCTCCCTCACCTCCGGGTATGAAGGACGTGAGCTCGGTCAGCGTCTTGTCATACACATGGACCTCTCCCTTTTCCCATCCGGTAAGTACCACCGTGCCGTCGCTGAGCAGCTCGGGCTGGTTGAGCGGAAAATCGGGTTTCAGGATGTATCGTTCGTCGGTCACCGCCGGAGCAAAGAGCACCATATAATTTGTCGATTCGACAATGTCGGCCTCGTCCCAGATCGAGTACCAGTTCAATACAAATTCCCCGGCACACTTCGTGGCTATCCTCGAGCGGTTGCTGTCCCCTTCCGGCGGATCCGTCGGCACCAGATATACGTCGTCACGTCCGAAAGTCTCATAAGTCCTCTGCACGAAAGGTATCGGCGTAGGCGTAGGCATCGGAGTGGGCGTGGGCGTCGCCGTAGGCTGCGGCGTGGCTGTCGCCGTAATACTGTCCTGTTCGTTATCAATGTCACCGGTATTTTTGCGGCATCCGGCAAATAATGCGGCGCACATCAAAATGACCGATACTACTGCGAGCACAGCCCCCCGGCGGCCCGCAAAGAATCTTTTTCTGTTTTCCATACTGTTTGATCTCCCTTACCCTGCTAAAAACTAATAACTTCCCCAATTACATCAACATGCTTCAGTAGGCCTCAATAAGCCCGTGTACCCTCTCTGTCACCTCCGGAATGTATAAATGCCTCGGGCACTCCTTCATGCAGCTCCTGTCGGTGCAGGCCCTGCAGTGTTCATAAGTATTTTCGAGATCCATCTTCAGTTTGTTGACCGCCCAGTATTCCTTCCCGAGACAGAAATAATTGAACTGACGGAAGGTGGTGTGGATCTCATGCCCGTAAGCGCATACGCACCTTTCGCAGCGATCGCACCCGATCGGATCAAAATCCTTTGAAAGGCGCTTAAGCACCTCTTCAAAGGAGAAATGTACGAACGGATACTCCTTCGCAAATGCGGCCTCAGCCTGCTCAAACGTCCCGATCCCGAGCAATGCGCTCGAGAAAGGGTATTCAAGTATCCCGCCTATCAGCTCGTCGACCGAGAACGGACCGATGAGCAGTCCCGCTGCATAGACCTTGTTCAGGATAAAGCCCTTTCTCCTAAAAGCCGCCTCGTCCCGGATCCGGTCGAGCATCCCGCGCTCGAGGATGTTGCCGCTCCCCTGCAGCACATCCACCCTGGGGTCTAAGGCCGCACGGCAGAGCACATTGTAATAATGCGAGGCAATGCCCGTAAAGCCTATCTTTCCTTCTCTTTTGAGGTCATACAGCGCATCGAGCGCGCCGTTCTTTCCAAATACCTCGTCGACATTGCTCTCATCCACCTGATGCACGAAATAGATATCCGGCTTTGTGCCCAGATGTTCTATCGAGCGGAGCACCTCCCTGTATATCTGCGCCCCGTCATAGAATCTGGCTTTGTCCGAGATGATGAGCTCATTCCTGTCGACGGTCTTTATGAATTCGCCGAGCTTCAGTTCAGCGTCTCCGTACTCCTCTAATATAGCGGTGTCATAAAAGTTGCATCCGTAGTCGAAGGCCTTTTTCATGATCGCGACCGCGGTTTCGGTATCGGGGCTGAAATACTCGGGCAGCACGGGAACATGCCCGCTAAGTATCGGGATCGTGCCGAAGCCTGTCTCCGATACCTTCAGCCCGGTATTACCCAGTTCTCTGTATCTCATGATGGTTCTCTCTGTCAGTTTTCTCTGTGGACCGTTATGCGGTCGCAGTAGGCAAATACGCGGTCTCCCAGCTCCGTTCCTTCGGGGATGTACGCTTCCTCAAGGTTCTCGCAGAACGCGAAGGCCTCAGTCTCTATCTTCTTTACCGACTCCGGGACAACTATTCTTTTAAGGGACTTGCACCTGAAGAACGCCCTCTCGGGAATCTTCCCCAGCCTGTCCGATATATGTATCTCCGCAAGGCTCACGCAGTGCTCGAAGCACCTGCTGCCAAGCTCCTTTAAGCTGTCCGAAAGGTCTATGGACTCTAGTGACTGGCATCCCGAAAATGCCTGCGCTCCTATGCTCTCAACAGCCCCGGCGTTCGATACGCTCCTTAGCCATTTGCTGTTTTCAAAAGCAGACTTCCCGATGCTTGCGGTATCGTCAGCGAAAACGATCGTCTCGAGCAGGTGGCAGTCCTTGTATACGTCCTCTCCGACGGAGATGATGCCCTCGGGGAAGACCAGATCCGTGATATTGCCCGTACTCTCGATCAGGTTCCCCGCCTCGTCGAGCTTAAAGCAGTTGATGCACTCCGAGAATATCCTCAGGATCAGCTCGGGCCAATCCTTATCCTTAAGGTCCGGGACGCGCTCGAGCACATACTCGCGGCCGTCCCAATCCGTGATCTTCTTAAGGTTCAGGCAGTTGCGGAAAGCCAGGCTCTCGATGCCGATCCTCTCAGACGGTATCTTCAGTTCCGTGATCGCCGTATTGCCTGCGAAGCACCAGCTCGCTACCCGTTTTACCGAAAGCGGGATCTCAACTGCGCCTGTGCACTGCGCGCCGTCCAGAAGGACATCGTTCACGATTACCGTGTCCGACTTAGCTCTCTCAGATGCAAGCCACTTTGTCTGTGAAAATGCATGGCTTCCGAATATGCGCACCGACTCGGGGATATTGATCTCCTCAAGTCGCGCATGGTCACGGAACACGTCCTGCCCGATCTCTTCGATGTCCTGCGGCACTGTGATCCTCGAAGCATCCTGTGAGTAACCGACAAGCTCTTTTTCCTCGCGGATGTCAAAGCATGACCATACCGATGCGATCACCTCGCGTACCTGCGCAGGATACGGATTATCCGTGCGGTTCAGAGAATCCGAGAATCTGCCGAACTCATATCTTTCTCCGTCAAATGTAACGATATGTATCTGCGTAGAGCCGATGAACGCGCCGCTCTCAAGGACTGTGTTCTTTGTGATCTCAACTGCCTCGAGCGAAGCGCAGTCCGCGAAGGCGTGATATCCGCACCCGGTCCGATCGAGCTTCACGCTCTTTAGGGAATCGCAGCGCTCGAAGGCGCGCTCGCCTATCGTCTTAATGCCCGAGAAATCAAACGAATCGAGACGCACGCATTCGTCGAAGCATCTGGCCTCCATGCGCGTCACGTCCTTCGCCTTGAAGCCGTGCAGCAGATAGCATCCCGCGAAGCTCTCGGGAGGCAGAACCGAAATTCCCGCAAGCTCGGCTTCTTCGATCTGCCTGCAGTACGAGAATACGCCTCTTCCGATCTCTTTTACGTTCAGTTTTACTTTTTTAAGCTTCGGACAGGTCGAGAACGCGTTCTGCCCAATCACGCACTCAGGCGCGTCTATGGTCACTTCCTCAAGCTCCGGACATGAAGCGAAGGCATACCTGCCAATCCGTTTTAATCCGGCGAGCTTCAGGACTTTTATGCCGGCTTTACCCGCATTGGAATACGGGGCGATATCATACTCTTCTTCGGTATCCGCGGGAAGCTTCCTGCTCACCTTCTCCGGCTGCTCAAAGTTCTTCGCAAGATAAAACGCGTACGGATGTATCTCTGCTTGTGCCGGCATTGGTTCGAAGGGTTTAAGCTGCAGGCAGCGCCTGAAAGCATACTCACCGATGAACTCTACTGTCTCCGGGACATTGCACTTTAATAGCTTCCTGCACTCGGCAAACGCCTCTCTGCCGATCTTTTTCAGGTTCTCCGGCAGCACGATGTTCTGCAGTGTGACACAGCCCTCAAAGGCCTGCTCCCTGATCTCTGTGAGACCTTCGGGACACAGGACGGTCTTTACCGCCTCATTCCCGAAAAAGCAGCGCTCGCCGATGATCTCAACTTCCTTCGGGATGCGTATCTGCTCTTCATTGCCCATGTAACGGACCAGTATCCTGCCGCTGATATAGAAATCTCCGAGCACCTGGTCCCTGACCCTGCTCACCAGCGCATTATCCGCCTCGTCCCCGAGCAGGTAAGTCTTGCCGTCCAGATGGACCTTCTCGAGGTTGCAGCACCCGCGGAAGGCTTTATTATCTAAAGTTACGTCCTCACTTTGAAATGTGATCTCCGTAAGCCCGAAGCAGTTTAGGAACGCGTTCGAACGGATCTCACGAAGTGAGGCCGGCAGTGTGATCCTTACGATGCCCTTTTTGTCGAAGAAACAGCCCTTTCCGATAGCGGTGATGCCCTCGGGAAGAACAATGCTCTTTAAGTTGATCCCGAACTTCGTCAGCACGCCGTCCTCGATCTGCATCGAATGGTATACGCTCTTTGCGATGGATTTGATAAGCTGCGGGAAGTCCGTATGCGAATCCATCGCGCCTATCAGGCTGTCTACCCTGTATTCGTGTCCCGAGAGCGTGATCGTATGCAGATTGATGCAGCCCTCGAATACCTCATCGGAGAAATTCGAATCGTCAAGGTTAGCATTAAGCGACACCTCGCGCAGGCTCATATCATGGGAAAATGTACCTTTACCCACGCGGTCCGGGCCTTCCATCACAATCTTCTTAATTCCGTCGCAGTAAAGAAAAGCGCAGTCACCGACCTTCGTCATGGAACCCGGGAATACCAGTTCCTCGAGCATGTGGCACTTGTGGAACGCATAGTCACCGACCTCGATAAAACCCTCCGGGAATACAAGCTTTTTGAGCTGCCTGCAGCCCTTGAACGCGGAATCCCCGACCCTTTTAAGGGTGGAAGGAAACTCCACGTTGAGGATCCAGGACATGCCCTTAAAGGCGCCTTCCCCGATCGTATGGACGCCCTCGGGGATGCGGATATCCGTTTCCGTGCCCGCGTCATAAGCCTTCAGCACGCCGTCTTCTATGTCAAACCGATCAATCAGCATTTCCTGACCTCTCAAAAATCCCGCCCAGGACATCCCGTAATTCCGATACGCTGCCGCACCGGTACAGGTCTGCCTTGAGTCGCTTTGTTCCCGGCATCTTCTTCATGAAATAGGACGCCAGTTTCTTTATGTATGAGAGCACGTAGAGCTCATCGAAGCATTCCTGCGCGAGCTCCAGCTGCTCTGTGATGAGCGTGTATTTTGTGTCGCTGCATTCGGTGCCCGTCAGTTCGGAAAATATCAGCGGATTCTCGAACCCGTATCTGCCGAGCATGACTCCGTCCGCGCCGGTCAGCTCCATCATCTTCTCTGCGTCGTCCTTTGAGCAGATGCCGCCGTTCGCGAACACCGGGATGCTCACCGACTCCTTTGCCAGGCGGATCTGATCGTAGAGCGGCTCGCCGTCGTACATCATGGCCCTGGTCCTTCCGTGCACCGTGATCATGTCAGCGCCCGAAGCCTCGCACATGCGCGCGAACTCCTCTGTTACGATCCTGCTGCCGTTCATCCCGACGCGGCACTTGACCGATACGACCTTGCCGCTTCTCTTGCAGGCCTCGATGATCTTTGATGCCCTCGGGATGTCATCCAAAAGTGCGCTGCCTTCGCCCGCCTTTACAACGTTCGGCACGGGGCAGCCCATGTTGATGTCTATAACGTCAAACTTCGCGAGCAGATCGCTCTTTGCGGCCCTTTCGAATACGGTCGGTACCGCACCTAAGAGCTGTACACACTTTACCTGTTCTCGTTCATCCGTATACAGCAGCTTTGACGTCGCCTGATCGTTGTATTTGAGCGCGTCGGCGCTCACCATTTCCGTATATGCGCTTCCAGCTCCGAGCCTCTTTGCCATCAGCCTGAAAGGAAAGCATGTGTAGCCCGCGAGCGGTGCCATAAGTACATTGGACTTAAACCGGATACCGCCGACCGCGATCTCCCTTAAGCCCTTCATTGCTTCTTTATTCGACGTCATAGTGGTAAACCTTTGAATAATCCGGATATACGCAAAGATCGAGAGTTCTGTTGGTGTTGTCATAGATCGCGCTGTACTGTGTCAGCGAAGTCAGTTCGCCCGTATATTCCTGCGATACGGCTTTAAGAGTTTCCATGATCTTGCTGTCGTTCATGGCCATGCTGCCGGTTGCGGCCTTTTCAGCCTTTACCGCCATGAGCTTTTTGAACCTCTCGTATCCGTGTCCGTAGCCGAATCTGTAATTAAACGGATTCTCTGCCGGAGCGATGAACTTTTCCTTCAGACCTCCGTCCAGATAGCAGTCCTCCGCATCGTCGAAGGCCACGTAGAAATTCGTGATCATATCCGTATACGTCACGATAAAAGTGTTGTTTCGCCATTCAAGCACTGCGCTGCTGCCCGAATCATCGGTGACGAACATATGGAAATCGGCTCCGAATGTATTGATCATATTCCTGTCTTTTGCGAGCTCCACGGCCTCCCCGACAGAAGCGCAGTTATCCAGTATCTGTCTGAGCAGTTCCGTGATGATGACAGGCTCTTTTCCTTCCCCGGTCTGGAATACGGCGGTCTCGCCTTCCTTCAGATCAAGGGCGAGTATCGACGCCGAAAGCCCCGTTTCGTTGATGCCGTCCACACAGATATACGGAACAAGCGATAAAAGCACGTCCGTGAGCTGTCCCTTGTCGAGAGACCCCTGTACGTAATTCAGTCCGATGCGTGAGAACATTGCGACATCTGCGACTCCGACAGAACTGTACTTACCTTCGGGGCTGCACCTTACGACCATGTTAAGGCCCGTGGTATTGCCCTGCTTATCCATATGGGGCAGGTCGTAGTTCCTGCCGGTACGATACCCGCCGTCGGTACTCTCCGTGTAAAAAGCGGAACAGCCGCCCGAACGCACGGGCTTGATCTTATCAAAAATGAAAGTGACAAAAGGCGACTCATAATCACCCGTGTACTCGGTATAGTAAAGCCTTCCCCTGTCATCCACTTTCTGAGGCGCGGTAAAAAAGCTCTTCAGGTGAAAATACGAGAAAACCGCAAATGACAGTACGAGCAGGACCAGTACCCCAAGTACCGCGAGTATCCTGCGTATTATCTTTCCCGCTTTATGTGTGTTCTCCGCTCCCATATTCTGTGTCATTTTGTCTCCCCCCCCAAATATACTGTCAAATCTCTATAAGCCTGAAGTTCCTGATCCTTCCGGATACGGGCGGTGCATCGATCTTCACTCCGACGCGCGTATTGCACGCTTCGGAAACCTCGATGTCGAGCGTGGTCGTCTCAAAATCGATATCCGAAGGATAAATGTTCTTCGTGCTGAGAACCTCGGCGTCGCAGGTGATCCTCTTAAAGAAGAGCTGAACTTTTACGCCTGTGGTATTGGTTCCGCGGTATTCCACCGAAAGACGGTACTTGCCGGGCTTGTCTATGCGGATATCGCGACAGACTTCCAAAGAGAAGTTCGAGAGGCTCGAAAGTACCAGCTCTCCGTTCTCTGTCTTAACATCAGCATCTTCAGGCTCTTTCGTTACCCACCAGCCCGAAGTGATGTCCGTATAATTGCCGTTCGGGATCAGGTTGGTCCCTGCGGGAGGAAGATCCTCGCTCTTCTTCTCGTAAAGGGACGCGATATATTCGTCAACATCCGGGATCGCGGGATCCTTCGGATCAAAATCCCTGAACGCGGCAAATGAAGGAAGAAGCTTTCCTTCCGTATCCATCATGCCCATGTTCTCATCCCATGTGCCCAGACCGTGATCGGTGATGCAGAGAGGCTCCCAGTAATAAACGCCAGTCTTGCGGTCTCCCGAAACCTCGGCCGCGATCTGCATGATCAGCTGCAGCGACTTCTGCTGGCCCTCGGGTCCTGCGGGGAAGCCTGCCATCTTCATCATGTCTTTGTTAACGTGCTCGAGCTCGCAGTGCCTCCAGGGATGCGCGGTCTCCACCACGTATACGGGCAGGTCGTATCTGTCTATGAGCTGTGCCATCGTATCCTTCAGGTCCTTAAACGTGCCGTGCCAGAACGAATAGAAGGATAAACCGATCGCGTCGATCTTCTCCATGCCGGCTGCGAACATCGCATCAAACCACTCGCGGAGGGTAAAGAACCTGCCTCCCTGGTCGAGATGCATCATTACCTCAATATTCTCGGAAATATCGCGTACCGCGCGGATACCGGCGTTCAGGAGCTTCGCGAGCGCGCGGTAATTGGGAGCTGCGCCGTCGGGGAAGAGTATTCCGCTCCTTACTTCATTGCCGACCTGCACCATATCGGGCAGGGCGTCGTTCTTAGACAGCTCGATGAGAACGTCATGCGTATAGTCATATACGGCCTTTGTAAGCTGCCCAAAGTCCAGGCCTTCCCACGCCGCGGGCTTTCTCTGCTGTCCGGGATCGGCCCAGTAATCCGAATAATGGAAGTCCAGGATAAAGTGCATGTTGCGTTCCTTTATCCTGCGCGCCATCGCGACGGTATGCTTAAGGTCGCAGTATCCGCCCGCTTCCTTCACCTTCGACGGATCGTTCCAGATGCGGAGGCGTACGGAATTAAGGCCGTACTCTTCGAGGAGCTCCATCGGGTCTTTTACCGTGCCGTCCATGTCCTTGAATACAAAGCCCTTTTCTTCCTTCTCGGGCACGCTCGAAATGTCGGCTCCCTTAAAGAAGCGGCGCTTTTCAAACGGCCTGTCGACCTCGGGCTTCTCGCCCATCTCGGACTTGCGGGCGCGCTTTACCTCATACATGTGCTTGTCGGCCATTACGAGGTAATCGTCGGACGTGCTGTCGGAATTGGGATCCGTATAGATCACGCCGCTGCTGACCTCGATATTGCGCTCTGTAAGTACATCGTGAACGCGCGAAATGAACCGGTTAACCTTCTCTTCCGTCGCGTAAGGAATGAATACGACAAATTCGTCCCCGCCGAAACGGTATGCATAGGAATCGCGGGGCTTGTTGAGCTTTATCGCCTGCGCGATCATCAGCAGGACTTTGTCGCCGAAATCGTGTCCGTAGCTGTCGTTTATCTTCTTGAAATGATCGACGTCGAAGAAGCACATCGCACAGACGATGCCTTCCCTGCGGTAGACATCGAACTTCGGCACGATCATCTCGTTATATGTGATCCTGTTGTAAAGACCGGTCAGAACGTCGCGGTTATAGAGACCCTTCATCCTCGCTGCCGCGTTCTCCAGCTGTGTCTGGGTAAAGAGGTTCTCCAGTCTGTCGATGAATGTATGGTGCGCATCATAGAACAGCGGATAATCATACAGGAAATCAGGCTCGATAAGAATGGTCGTACCGACTCTCCTGTTACGGAAATGGATCGGGAAGAACATGTAATCCCTCGATTTTTCGGCCGATGCGAGGTAGTCCTTTACATCCTTGATATTCCTTACCGAATACAGACGCTTGCCGTGGTCCTCTCCTGCCACTACGACCAGCGATTCACGGTCGAGCTTATCCACCGAGAACCTGCTCTCGGGCATGGCCTCGATCAGCGCTTTGTCCACGCAGATGAACAGGCCCGCACAGTCCAGGTTCCTGATAAATCCCGCAAAGCTCTCGAACAGTCCGCTGATGTTGCTGCATTCCGCGAAACGCTTCTCGAGCTCCAGGAGGTATTCCTCGTGGCGGTCGCTGTCCACTCTCGCGTCGATCTGCCACTTCGCGTAGTCACGGTAATCTACCAGACCGGTATTGGGACATCCGCAGGTCTCGGCAGGCACGATCTCGCTGTGCATGTAAGTGTATATATCCACCTCTTCATGGTTCATCAGGGCGTTCAGCACATCAAAGGCACGGTTTCCGAGCGTACCGCGGTTATGGTTTACGCTCGCGATCTGCGGCTTGTAATAAGCGGCCTTGTCGAGATTGTCAAAGCCTGTGACACGGAAATCCTTGGGGATCTCATAGCCCAGCCTCATCGCCTCTTTGCACAGGCCCGCAGCTATATTGTCATTTGCGCATATAAAGGCGTCGGGGAGCGCCTTCCCGGCCTCGATCCACTCACGGAAATAGCGGATACCGGTGTCGCAGTCATAATCCCCGAACATATATGATTCTTCGGAAATGGGGAGGCCTATCTCCTGCATGGTATCGCAGAAAGCCTCAAAACGCTGGATATTCTCATAGTTGTACTCGGGGCCTCCGGCAAATACCATGTTCAGGCAGCCGTGCTCCTCATACATATGCCTTATCATGGCCTTGATGAGGTTCTTGTTGTCATTGCCGACATAATGGAATCCTTCGACATAATAGGAAATGCTCACAACAGGCACTTTCGAAGCCTTCAGCTTCTCCACCGTTGCGGCGATGACCTCGGGGTCCTCAGTATTCGAGCAGTCGAACACTATCCCGTCAAACACGCTGAAATCGATCTGGTCGTAGAGCGAATATTCGCCCTCGTTGTACTTCTTATCGTGGCTTAAGTTGCCGTTGGTATTGAAGGTGTAGAGGCAGATGTCCACGCCCAGCTGCCGGGCACGCTGTGTGATGCCCATAACCCATGCATAAGTCACATATCTTCGCCATCCGTCGGTTATCAATGCTATCTTCTTCATACAAACCCCTTTTTGCATCATACAGACTCACGATTGCACAGACTCGCGAATTGCTTCGCAATTTGCCTTATACATTATACCATAAAAAAAGGATGCCACGAAAGGTTTATTCCGTGACATCCCTATTAAATCTTTATTAATAGCCGAGGAATTCTTTCAGCTCCTTGTTGGGGAGAAGGTCCTGTTTGTGCAGTCCGAAACTGCCTCCCGGGACTATCTCCAGATACCGGTCCAGGAACTCCCCGTAAGTCTTTGCCTCGAAGCAGTACGGCGTGATGAAGAACTCCCTTCCGCCGCCGGTCACCCTGTCTCCTGCCTGGACATATACCTTGTAGTCGCCCGACTGCAGCTTTGAGAACACGTACCTTTCCAGACCCCATCCGCACAGGTCGACCGCCCCGAACGGAGGCTGATATTCTTTCACGACGGAATTCTCCTGAAGCGCGGCGTTCTGATAATCATACTCGACGTTTTCTATGAACTTCTCCGCGGAAGGCTGGTCAAAGAGATAATATTTCTTATCCTTGCCGAACGCCTTTACATACTCCCAGTCACCGTCGATCTTCTTGATCTTGTAGCGGTAGTGCTTATCCATCATTTCCCTGGTGATCCAGCGGTAGTCCTTTTTGACGTTCTCAAAGGCCTTTTCGAGATAGACTTCCACATCGAGGCCGTATTTGAACTTCTCTTCGGGGTTGGATCTTTGCACGGTCTCTTCCGTGTCCTTGCAGAGGAAATCAATAAACTCGTCGGCGGTTTTTCCGTCCGTCCATTCCGTGATCGTCTTCTCACCGAAAAAGGCGTCGTTTACGAGGCCGAATACATATTTCCCGTGGAGCGGTACGATCTGCCATACCGGTCTCTTCTTCATCTGCGCAAGGGACGCCCAGTAATACTTCTCGCGGAGCTTTTCGAGCGCTTTGTCATAATATACGCCGATATCCGTCCCGTACTTGAACAGTTCCGGATCGGTCGAGGGATTTTTGTTCAGTTCCTCTTCGTGCGCCTTCTCCCTTTCCCTCTCTTCTTCCATCAGGGAGCACTCATCCGGGGACAGCTCCGTCCACGCCCATACCTTGTCCTGACTGTGCTGGGCGAGAGCCGGTGCGTAGATAAAGGTTCCTCCGCCGTTCCTTAAGGGGTTCCATCTTCCGGCCCCCAGGCCTCCGTCCGTCATGATTAGAAGGCAGTACCGTTCCTTTTTCGGAAAGTCCCCGTCCTTAAATGACTTAAAATCCTTGAACTGTACCGAATATATGCCCTCTCCTTCCACTCCGAGATTTATCCAGTTGAACTTCTCGCTCTTAAGAGACTCCGTAAGATCGTATCGATCGAGGGAATGCCACTTTGCCACTTCTTCCGCCTCGATCGAATCCCCCGTGCCCCTGATGAATTTCCCCTGCACGGTCTTACTCTTCGCATTGCTGCTGTTCGGCCACCATTCGCCGCCGGTATAGCTTCCGTCCTTCAGCTCAAGAAGGCAGAATTCACCGTGATTGGGCATATCCTTTTTCACAAGGTCGTGGAATTCGTTGAATGACAGTCTGAGTTTCTTATAATTGCAGCTGAACATGGCTTTTGCTCCTCTGTATTTTTTCATTTTCCGTATCTGATTATAGCACAAAAAGCTCCCGGTTGTACCCGCCGTCATGTGTGCATTTTTGTTTATTTTTTTTCGGCATATATGTGCACTTTCAAATGTCGCTTCACAATATGAGAAATTGTATAAAAATAATCACGAAAATGCGCTCGTTTCGTTGACATGCATATATCGATATGTTAAGTTTACATAAAATAAAAAGCAAAACAAGGTGATATCATCATGAAGAAACGAATCCTGCTTTTATCCGCCATATGTCTGATCCTTCTTTACGCTTCTCTCGCATCCTGCCGGGAAGCGTTCGCAGCATCCTATATGAGCAATAAAACAGAGCTTCATATAGATCTCGAGGTCTCCGGCGCCGAAGCCATCTGCCAGACCGGGGACGGTTACGTCTGGATCGCCCAGTATTCCGGACTGACGCGCTACGACTCGAAGGATTTTGAGACGTTTAAGAGCTTCGAATACAAAGGAAATGAATACACCGTCATCAATGTACGCGCTCTCGCGGCAGACGGCAGCATTCTCTACATCGCCACATCCGAACAAATCTATGTCTATAAAGACTGCCATTTCGAGCCCCTGCTCCTTGACGCGGGCGTTATCACCGACATCATTCTCGACAGAGCCGGCCGGTTCCTCTACATCTCCACGCAGGACAACGGCGGCATTATCTACGACATCGCAAATAACACAAAGAGCACCATCCCCGGCACGGAAGGCATAGCCGTGCACGATATCGCGCTCGGTTCTGCGACCGGTGAGTATTATTATCATACGGTCAATGAAGTTTATGACAGCACCGGATATGAGATCCTTGCAAATCCCAGAATCCTCGGGACATATTTCCATGACAATATCCTGTATATGGCCGAGGACAACGGCGTAATCCACCGCTACGATACCGGGAAGAAAGTGATGCTGTCTGATATCACCGTTCCGGACCAGGTCAACAAGATGCTCTATTCCGAAAAAGACGGCGTCATGTTTGTTGCCTGCGAAAAGACCGGTATCTACTGCATCGACTTAAGCACAGACGAGCCCGTGGTATCACTCGCCGGCGATCTTGAGAACAAGAGCCAGCTGGTCGACCTGATGATCGACTATGAAGGAAACCTGTGGGTAGCTTCGCACTACATCGGCGCTTCGGGCGTGTCCGTGATCACAAAGAACGCCCTCTCCGAGCTGCTCTACGACGATCCGGTATGGCAGTCCCTCAACGCTTCTCCCGCATTCGACAGAAATGTATACGCCGTTGAGAAATACCGCGATATCCTGTATATCGTGGCTGCAACGAAGATCTACAGATATGACCTGAAGGCTAACAAGATCCTTCCCGACAACATCATAATGCAGACCATCGACAAATACGCCGATGAAAAGACACAGGAAGGAAAAGCCAAAGGCGACGGCAATTTCACGTTCACATACGCCCCCAAGGACGTAGAGATATTTAAGGGCAAGATCTATTTTGCGGTTTCGGGCATCGGCCTTGTGGAATACGATCCGGACACCGGGAATGTCTTCATCTACGATGCCGGTTATGTGATGGAACATACCGGAACGCTCGTCGACGTAGCCGATTACGAAGATCTGGTGGTCACCAATACGATCCGTTCAATGCGCAGCTTCGTCGATTTTATGGTCCTCGGTTACACAAGAGGCATCATGCGTTTTGACGGCACGACGTTCGACGTGATGAACCTTGGCACGAACGTCCTCTACATAAACAAGACCAATGACGGAAAGATCCTCTACGACCGTACCCAGGGCCTGTTCGTCATCGAAGACGATTTCACGACAGTGACCGAGATCCCCACCGTAAAGGGCATCACCGGAAACAGGCTGAAGTTCCTCGTGGACGGCGACAGCCTCTACTATACACTTAACAGCCGCCTCTTCAGGACCAACACGGCGTCCGGCAACGGCATTTCGGAAGAGATCGAGATCCCTTACATCAAGGGTTCGATCGTTGAGCTCGCCAAGATCAGATATACCGACCGCGACGGCAATTCCGCGTACAAATACATCATCGGCAGCCAGACACAGCTCTATATCACCGATTCCTTAGACGGCAGCCGCCTGACCGATTACGAATCTTTCGATTCGACCGACGGCCTGCAGCCTATCATTGCCAATACATCGGGATTTTACGACGAGGCTGAGCAGAAATACTACCTTCAGTCCACGAACGGCATCTTCGTTTATGATTTCAATCTGACAAGGGACATCCCCTCTCCGGTAAAGATCTCGGTATCTTCCGTTGATCTGGACGGCGAACATTTCTACGGCGGAAATATCGGGATCGGCAAGGACATATACCGTGTCACCTTCAATCTCTCGGTCTTCGGCTTCCGCCCCAACAACGGATATACCGTTTATTACAAACTGGACGGCATCGACGACGGATACAATGTTGCAGCCGATGACAACAGGAGCGCGTATTATACGAACCTTGCCGGCGGCAGCTACGATTTCCACGTTTATGTAACGGATGAGTACGGACAGGAATCGAATCATGTGGACATCCATCTGGAAAAAGAAAAGAAGATCAAAGAGAAATGGTGGTTCTGGGCCGTGCTCGCAGCAATCGCTGCAGGTCTGATCTATTTCGTTACGGCACAGTTCGTACGCTTAAGGACCAAACAGTCCATCAGGCGTCAGCTCGAATATAAAAATATAACCCTGGAATCGATCGAAGCGATCGCGCGCACGATCGATGCCAAGGATGCATACACCAACGGCCACTCCATCCGCGTAGGCTTCTATTCCAGGGTCATCGCGGAAAATATGGGTATGAACTCGGACGAAGTTGACAATATTTATTATATCGCACTGCTGCACGATATCGGAAAGATCGCGATCCCCGACAGCATCCTGAACAAGCCAGGCAGACTTACCGACGATGAATTCAAGGTCATGAAGAGCCATACTACCCGAGGAGCGGAGATTCTTAAAAGCATCTCAACCATTCCGCAGATAGTCGAAGGTGCAAGATCGCATCATGAGAAATACGACGGTTCGGGTTATCCCGAAGGCAAAAAAGGCGAAGACATCCCGTTCGTGGCCCGGATCATCTGCTGCGCTGACTGCTTCGACGCAATGGCTTCAAAGCGTGTATACAAAGAGGCTTTCTCGCAGGACGTGATCATCAATGAGTTCAATCGCTGCTCGGGAACCCAGTTCGATCCCGAGATCGCGAAAGTCGTGATCGACCTTATCTCAAGCGGCAAGCTGAGTCCCTACTCCGAGGAGAACACATATCTCGGAAGCGACGGCAGGACGCACCGTATCGAGAAAGCCATTACCCATCCTGCTTCGTAACAATATCTTTCAGGCTTACGTTTATCACGCAAAAAACCCGCGGCTCATACCGCGGGTTTTAATATTATAACGATCAAATAATTACAGAGCGTTGTACTCGGAAACGACCTTTTCCTTAACCTGGTCTGCGATGTCGCCAGCCTTGCCGAATACTTCGTTGGCGGTCTTCATCTCGTCCGCACCCTCGAAGGAATACTTGCAGTCAAGGAACAGCGATACAACCAGCGCGCATACTGTTGCGGGGAAAATAAAGATAAGAAGAAGGATCATTGCAAGAACGGGTACTCTTAAGATACGCTCATCCTTGCGGTCGATAACAAGGTAGTTAACGGTGCTCTTGTGGATAAGAGACTTGAACTTCTCACCGATGCTCTTGCCGTCGCCCTTGTTGCACTTTGTCTCTGCTGCGCAGCCTGCATTGAAATTCTGATAACCTGCGCTGCCGGTCCTGCCCTCACGCTCAAGGAGGATCATAGCCTCAAGCACATCGCCGTTGCTTCTCTCAAGTGCGTTCTTTGCTTCCTCATAACCTACGTTTGCTCTCTGTCTTAATGCATCAACCTTTTCGAACATTTCCATATTATTTTCCAACCTTTCTTTGTCTGTATTTTTGATATTTGTTTTTGTGTTCTGTGTCATTGGCCTCGTGACAAGTATCAATATACAGGGTCATTCTTAAAAGGTCTTTTACGGAACATTAAAAGTAAATTAAAAATGCAGGTCAAAAATTAATTCACAAAATCAATACACTAAACACAATGAAAAAAGGGACCTGCTTAACGCAGTTCCCTTTCTTACCGGGGGGTTATGTCAAATCTTAGAGTATATAGATCTTCTCCCTGAATTCCTTCTCCGCCGCCTTGTACTCCTCCTCTGAGAATGTACCGTTCTCGCGGATCTCCTTCAGATACGACTCGCAGATCTCCTGCGCCTTCTCATTCTCACCGAAGCGGAGGAAAGCGCTCATCTTGCTGAATGCAAACTTATGTCTGATCCACCGGAGCACCTCGGTCGTGTATTCCGGTCTCGCTGCATACGCATTCAGTACGCCTTCACACCAGTCGCAGGCATCCAGCGCCTCCTCGAGCGTTCCGAAGTAGCAGTAATGCGTCGTCATCGTCTTTATCTGGGTTGCGATGATATCAAACAGCAGCCTGTTGAACTCGGTCGTGGTATCCTTTACGGCCTCAAAGCCCTTCTCAAAGAAGGTCAGTGACATGTTGAGCTCCTCACGGATGCAGTGCCCTTCGAGGCTCGGAAGAACGTTCACATGCTCTCTCGCATTGTCGTAGTCCTTCATGTGGATGTAGATCCATGCCAGCGCGTAATGCGCCTTGTTGACTGTTTTGGTATCGCTGCAATATCTGATGATATTGAGGCCCTTCCTGATGCCGTCGGTCAGGATATCCTTCGCACGTGCAGGCTCATCTGAGAGCAGCCCCTGCATGTCGATGTAATAGCTGAGGCCCGCAACTCTCTGAACGTACTTCAGGACAACAGGGTAGTTCATCGGATCCTTTGCAGCCTCTTCGGCCAGATACTCAACTACCTTCAACTCGCCGGCACCCGGATCAGAAACATCCTCGAGCGCCTTCATCTTCTCAAAGATCTGCTGCGTGAGCAGGTCGTCGCTGTTCTGTACATTGTAGCCGAGCAGCGCGTCTGTCGTGATCCCGAGGGTCCGTGCGATCGGTACGATCATCGATACGTCGGGCAGCCCCGCCTCCGACTCCCAGCGGCTTACAGCCTGGGGCGTAACGCCCAGCATCCCGGCCAGTTCTTCCTGCGTAAAGCCTTTATTCTTCCTGAAAATCCTTATGTTTGCTCCTAAATTATTCTCCATTACTTCTCCTTTTCCGGTCGGATGACCTGTGCTTGCGATCTAAGGTTCCGGAAAATGTCTGCAGATTCATTTTCTGCATTCAGTGTATAAATATTTTAGCAGAAAAGCAAACAATGGGAAATTGAGAAAAAAACAATTACCTTACCTTCCTCACCATCGAGTACTCATTCAACAGCGTTCCGTCCTTGAGGCGGATCGCGTCAGGTTTTACGCCGGTGATGCGGAAGCCCATCTTCTCGTAGAGCGCCCTCGCACGCGAGTTGCCCTCGATGAAATCGAGCTCCATCTGGATGATGTCGGGATTCGCCTCGGCTATGCGGATCAGCTCTTCGAACATCTTCGTTCCGATGCCGAGGTTCCAGAACTCCTTTATCAGAGCTATCGCAACGTTTGCACGATGCTTTAACTTTATCATCTTGCTCCAGCCGATCTGGCAGTTTCCGGCTATCTTGCCGTCGACGATGCAGGTGAGCATTGCGTCGGTCTCTGACGCGTTCATCCTGTCAAAAAGCTCCTTCTCACCCTTGGGAGTGTACTTGGTGCACTCCTCGGGATAACGCAGGATAAAATCGGTCTCGCCCGAAGAAACATATAAATAATCGAGCATTCCCTGTATGTCGTCGTCACATACGCTGCGCAATACTGCCTTTCTTCCGTCCTTTAATGTAAACTCTATAGGGTCTATTATCATATTCGTCGTCCTCCATTCTTGATCAGTCATCGGTTTGCAGGCTCTAAACCGCCTTATTTCTTTCTGCACAAATATATCAGATGGTTCGTGTATCCCAGCAGTTCCCTCTTCTCCGCAAACGCCAGATACCATTTCTTAAACGCCTCGAAATCCTCATCGGTAAAGGAAAAGTCTTCCTTCTCCTGAATGGGCTCCAAAATGGCATCGGTCCCGGCGGTCGTGATCCACTCGGTGGCCTTGTCCTTAAACAGTTCCTCGAACTCGACCACATCGTATCCGGTAAAGAGCTGCTCCTTGAAATGCTTCATCCCGTAGTCCTTCGTGAAGTTCTCCTCTTCGCCGAACGCCCAGTTGCCGGTCATATAGTTTGCGAACATTATCGCATATACCGAGATGAACGCGAAGATCATCACGCCGCCGGGCTTCGTAACGCGGATCGCTTCGTCGATGGCTTTATGCACATCCTCCGCTTCATACAGGTGATACATGGGTCCTAAGACCAGCGTCATGTCAAATGTATTGTCCTCAAACCGCTCCAGGTGAGTCGCATCGCCCTGATACGCTCTTAGGTTATCCAGCCCCTTTGCGTTCTCCCTAAGAACAGCCAGGTTGCTCCCGACCAGTTCGACCGCGGTCACGTCCATGCCCTCTTTTGCCAGCGCCACGGAATACCTGCCGGTGCCCGCGCCTACCTCCAGGACTTTCGCTCCCTTGCCTGCGTAGCGGTGAATGTATTCCATCGTGGTAAAATACTCCATCTGTCCGCGGCGGCTGCGTTCCAGTCTCGTCTGTTCGTCGTACTTCCCGTAAAAATCGCCGACGATCTCTTCTCTTGTGCTCATAACTTTCTCCTCCCTTTTGTAAGGACATCTCGAAAGCTTCGCTTCCTCGATGTCTGTTGGCTCAACCCTCAGCACGCACTCCGTGCTCCTGCCATCCGTAAAGGCACTCTCACAAGCCTTCGGCTTGCAGCGTGCCTTCATCGGACGGCACGGCTTCGCCGGCTGAGGGTATTCGCTTATCGCCCAAAAAAAGACCTTATCAAACTTTCGCTCGATAAGGTCCTTATATCAGGCTATATGAATCTCCCTACGGTTATGGATCCACTGCTATTTCTGACCTTATCACGCACGACTGATCGAGTCCCTGATTTGATTTCACGGACTTTTCGGGGACCAGATTAATATTGCAGCGTGTGGTCATCATAGTCTGTATTCCTCCTTCGGTTGATTATTGGATAAGACTATACACTTGCAAGAGTTGTCTGTCAATACCCAAATTTCAAATTCTTTTACAAAATATTCAGGCAGCCAATAACCGTATTTAGACAGCTAAAAAGCAGTATGATCAGCATTCAGTCTCGAAGCTATACTCTCCGGCCCCGACAGTCTTTACCTGTCCGTCAGGCAGACGTACCTCGGCTTCACAGTTACAAGGCACGGAAATGCTGTAGACAGTTCTTCCGTCCTTCTTCTCCCACCTGCTCTTTACCATGCCGAAGACGCTGTTGTATTCCGCCTCAGCGAAATTCAAGCTTCCGCCGGGCATAGGAGCGATCAGGAACCTGTTCTCGCCTGCGACATTGATGCCGCACATCGTCGAGAACAGCCACTCCACCACTGCGCCCTTTGAATAGTGGTTTAGCGATGCAACGGTACCCTGTGAATCAGGGCCTTCCCAGCTCTCCCAGATCGTCGTCGCGCCATGCTTTGGCATGGAGAGCCACCCGGGGATCTCCTCATTCTCGAGCAGCCTATAAGCGGCTTCGATGTCGTAAGACGCGAGCACATACAGTATCAGCGGCGTGGAAAGGAATCCTGTACCGAGCCTCCAGCCGTAATTCTCCAGTGCCTTGATCAGGCGCTCCTTCGCGAATGCAGTCTGCTCCTCGTCCAAAAGCTCCATGAACAGCGGCCTTACGAGTTGCGCCTGACGGTCGGTATCAAGAGAATACTCCCCGCCCGAGACCAGCTCCCGGTAAGCCCTTTTACAGCCTTCCGCATACTCACGGAATTCCGCGGCGTCCTTATCATGCCCGAGCTTTTCGGCGATCTCGCCCATCAGGCGCATGATATACGCGGTGTAGGCCGTCGAAACCTCGGGATGGGGTTTTACGAAATCCTGCCACTTAAAGCCTCCGCCGACATCGACGGGCTCTGCCCATTCGCCGTAGCTCTGTCCCATATTTACGAGGTATTTCCTGTTTTCCTTCGACATCTTTATGCGGTCCGAGAACAGCGGCGTGGTCCTGCCTACGCGGTGCTCCATGAAGCGGGCGTATCTTGCCATGCCGTCATAATGCTCACGAAGGAGCTCATCATCACGGAACATCCCAGCAAAACGGTAAGGGATCAGCACTCCCACGTCCGACCAGCCTACCGATCCGTTCATCGTCCACATGTAAAAGTCCGAACCACCCTCGGGCGCGATGTGCGGCAGGCGTCCGTTCGGCTTCTGCCAGTCGAATACGTCGTGCATGTATTTGCGCGCGAACGGGGCAAAATAAAAGAGGTACGACGCCGTGGTAAAGAACAGCTGCGCATCACCCGTCCATCCGTGACGCTCACGCGTGGGACAGTCGGTCGGGATATCCAGATGATTGCCCTTTGCAGACCACACAGTGGCCTCAAAAAGCCTGTTCAGCAGCTCACCCGAGCAGTTGAACCATCCGGTCCTCTCGAGGTCCGAATAGACCGCATACGCGGTAAAATCATCAGACCCGAACGGCACATCGGTCTCAACCAGGATGTACCTGAACCCGAATATCGCAAATCTCGTCTTATATTCGTTCACGCCCTCCGCGCATATATATTCCAACTGCTGCAGGGGCGTAGTCTTCCCGCGGTTTGCGAGCTGTATGTTCTTCTGGGTGAATTCCCCGTCCTTGTCGAGCATCTCCCCGAAGCGCAGGAACACGCGCTGCCCTGCGTGTGCGGTCAGTTTAAATGAAGCATAGCCCTGTATATTCTGGCCGATATCGAGCACTTTCTTTCCCGAAGGCGTGGTGATTAGCACAGGCTTAAAGATTTCATGCTCCTTTACGGGCACATTGTTCGACGCAGAGGGAGTGACATTGTGCGAGGTAAGCTTCGCCCTGCCTGTAAAGCCGGGCTTCCTCGCAGCCTCGACGATCTCTCCGTCCTTATTGTCGGCAAAACGTATCGGTCCGTCATTCGACCAGTCCCAGCTCTCATCGGACACCACTGTCTGTACGCTGCCGTCGTCATAAATGATCTCAAGCTGTGCCAGGAGCTTCGTCTCCGTGCCGTACTGGTTCACGATGCCGTTCGCACCGCAGGAGCCGCGGTACCATCCGTCGGCGAGCTGTACGGTCAGTTCGTTCTCTCCCCCGTGCAGCTCCTCCGTCACATCGTAGGTCCGGTACTGCACGCGCTTGCGGTAATCGGTATATCCGGGCGCCATCACGAAATCACCGATCCTGCTGCCGCCGAGCCTCGCCTCGTACAGGCCGCACGCGGTAATATACAGGCGAGCGCGCTTTACAGGTCTTACGACAGCAAATCTCTTCCTGAAACAGTCCACCGGATAGCGCATTTTCTTATTTACAGCATAAGCGCCGGTTATCCAATGAGCCTTCCAATCCGTTGCAAAGAGCAGCCCCTCCTCGAAGAAAGCCTCGCTCCACTCTCCGGGCTCGTCATTCTCGTCCCAGAGCCTGATCTTCCAGTTAACCCTCTCGCGTGAGGCGACAGCCGCGGGATACTCCGCACGCATAGACGCACTGGAGACCTTGCCGCTCTGCCATTTCTCCGTGACGATCTCATACGCGGTCTGGCGCACACCGCCCTCCGCGTTCCACATCAGGCGCGGATGCACTATATCAATCCCCAGCGGGTCATTCAGGTATTCAGTCCTTAATCTGATCGCTCTCATGACGCTCCTTTATTTCCTGCTGCTCCTTCGCTATATTCTTCTCAACATTCAGGAAGAAAAGTATCACGGCGAGGATCGCGCCGGTAAATACCTCCAGTCCCAGGAATGCGAAGGAAATAACCCAGTTTACGCTCTGCGGCTGTGCAATGGCTACTGTCAGCACTCCGTCCGCGGCAGGCTTCAGACTCTCCAGGGCCACCTGTGCAGTCAGTCCGCCGGAAGCCAGTGTCTGTGCCGCCTCCGATACGCTGTTCGCGGTAAAGGGCGCCATATAGCCCGCCTTTGCCAGCATCCAGTTGAACACGCCCGTCATGATGCCTACCATTGCCACCGCGATTATGTTGTAGATAGACATCGCCGCGCCGTCGAGGCGTATATCGCTCTTCCATTCGAGATGGTCGAGACAGTCTGCGAACAGCGCCATAAATACGTACGCGCAGGGCAGTCCGCCTATGTTCTTGATAAACTGGCCCGTCAGTACGATCCACATCGTATGCGGGAATATCCAGCAGATAAGAGACCCCAGCGAGTACAGTATGAATCCGGCCAAGGTCACGTTCCTCTTCCCGAAGCGCTTTGCGAGAGGCCATACCGCGAATATTCCGATACCCATCGGGATGCCGCCGATCACGGATACCATCATCTGCGTCACGCCGTCGTTATACGTGCCGAGCACGTAGTTACAGTAGTAGACCAGTCCGAGGTTCTTCAGCGTGGTTCCGATCGTATATATGAGGAAATAGACATACATCAGGACCATGTATTTGTCGGTGAATAAGAGTTTCAGCTGCGCCACGAACGAAAGCCCCGTACCGGCCTCATCTTCGGCCTTCTCTTCCGTCACGCGCTCCTTGGTAAAGAAGTACTCGAGCAGTGTGAGGGGCAGCGCGATGATAGAAAGGATGCACATGAGCGTGATCCACTTCGATTTGTCCACGCCGATCGCGGGCATGATGAGCATCGGGAATATGAGAGCCACAAGGATTCCGGACATCATGATCGTGGTGATCTGGTTGAATACGGAAAGTCCGCCCCTGTCGGTTCCGTTTCGGGTAGAGAGCGGAACCATGAGGTTATGGCTCATATTGAAGATAGTGTATGCAAAAGAATAGAACAGGTTATAAGAGGTCATAACCCATATGGCCTTCACCGCATCGCTGCTCTCGGGAACCGTAAAGAGCAGAATGCCGGTCACGGGCACAAGGAATGCCGAGAGGAACAGCCACGGGCGGGCCTTGCCCTCCTTTGTCTTTGTGCGGTCAATGACCTGTCCCATGACAATGTTCGTGATCGCATCAAGGATCTTTGAAACTATCGGAAAAACGGTCAGAAAGACGCCGCCCCACAGCGGAGTGAGGTTCAGCACGTCCGTATAATAGACATTGAGATACGTGGCCAGGACCGCGTTGAGCAGCAGCGCTCCCGCGGGGCCGAGCAGGTATCCGAGCCACTTCTCCTTCTTCGTGACCTCGCCGGATCTTATCAGACTTGCCGGAAGTTTCATAGAGGGTTCCTCCTGATGTTTTATTTATTTACATCCAGTTCGCTTACAATCTTGGGGTATTCCCGCAGTTCGTCCGCTTCATGCAGAGGGTTCCATACCTGCGCGAAAAATCTGTCTTTCTTCGCCCTGTTTCCGTAGTTCCAGGACTTTCTCTCACACTCATCGCACCAGTGTCCGCCTTCGAGGATCAACCTCGGGCTCCCCTTAAATTTATGCCCGAACTGGCATGTAAACTCAAGGGGCGCAGTCCAGTCGCCCTTTGCCATTTCCGGCGAATTGCAGGTGCCTCCGCGGAACTCTGCGGCACCTTTCATATCCTCGAGTGTGAGCTCCGATTCGGGCTTGCTCTCATCATAGCCGTGATCGATATGAACTACCTTGTCCCAGTCGGTGAAGGCTTCCATCTCGCTGACCTTGTTCGGGAGCGCTTCCCAGGCTTTTCTGCCGCCCCAGAACGCATCGATATAGTCTTCCTTATTCTCATCGATCCAGTGCTTCGTGCCGTGCTCCGAATTCAGGAGCTCTTTGAACGTTTTTTTGATGATCGCGCCCATAAGCTTTTGTCCGCCCGGGAGCTTTGTGATCACCTTGCCGGCTTTTACGGCACCGCCCAGTTCCTTCAGGTACGCATCGTAAAAATACTGCATCGAATCGCTGCGGAAATGCAGGTAGTCCTCGAGCTTGTCCGAATCAAGATAATACTGTCCGTGGAAATTCCTCGTCGCGTACACCTTCGGATCGATCACCGGATCGAGCGTCTTGAAGCCAAGCTCGCCGTACATCGCCTCATACATCTCGAGTGTGCTCACCCTGCAGCTCTCGCCGCCGCCGATATTGTAGATATGTCCCCAGAAGCTTTCCGCAAGGCTGCCGTCCGCGTCAAAAGCCGCGAGATTTCGCATGGCCCTTCCGCTGTCCCTGTCGGACGCGTATTCGAGGACATTGTAAATGCAGTTGTGGAACTGGATCGCATCACGGATCTTCGCCATCGCGGGCCCGATGATGCCCGTCTGGCGGAGGGATACCCAGTATTTTAAGCCGCTCTCGATGACATATCTCTCCGCTGCGACCTTCGATACCGCATAATAGTCGAACATGCTCGGCTTTATCGGATCACCGACCCTGCCCCAATGGATGGGCGGCATCCTGTCGCCGGTCTCCGCCACGGTCCCGATATATACGAACTTACAGGTATCTTCCTTTCCCTGAGACTTTATCGACTCGATCAGGTTTACCACGGAGCCGTAGTTGTTCTCCATGGCTTTCTTCGGGTAATAATCCGCTGCGGGAGACACAAAAGCCGCTATATGGAGCACCATGTCGGACATCGAAATGCATTTGGCTACGTCCGCCCTGTTGAGCAGGTCTCCGTATACGACAGTCAGACCGTCTTTATAAATGTATTCATCAAAAAGCTCGTGATTCTTTTTGCTGTCACGCACAAGTATGACCAGATCGTATTTAAGGCCCAGATCGGGCAGCATCTGCTTAAAGCTCTCAAAGCCCATTCCGCCGCCCGCGCCGGTCATAAACACGGTTTTTCTTTTATCTGCCATATCATTCTCCTCTCATGCCGATGACTTTTGCCTTTCCGTCGAGGACTTCGATGCACAGACGGATCGAATCGCCGATCGCCGCATCGATATCATCGGGCTCAACATGCAGTTTTTCGCAGCCAAGGCTCTTGTCGATAAAGAGGTTTGAGCACTGAAGATCGGTAAACTTCACCATATGAAGGCCGCCTTCATGGCCCGCCGCCTTCTGCTCCTTCATGATCTTCTTGCCGCCCATCGCATACATCCAGTTCGGGATCGTGATGACCTTCTTGCCGGGACATCCCATATGCTTGTGGACGATCGCGAGCATTTCCTTCCAGGTCACGTTGTAATAGCCGATCGGATAGGCGTTTCCACCCTTGTTGTATTCGAGTGCTCCGGCGAGAGCCTGTCCTACCTGATGCACGGTGACCATAGTGGTGCCGCCCTTCGGGTACATCGTAAATTTCTTCATTGAACGGATCTGCTCGACAAGGAATACCCATACGGGCTTTCTTCCGGGCTGTGTTCCGAATATGTAAGGGAGCTCGAGAACAGCTACGTCAAAGCTCTCATCCGCAAACGAGAGCGCCATCTCTTCCTGGTCGATGCGGCTCCTGATATAAGGATGCCACCTGGTAAGCTCCTTATCCTTCATGGTCTTTGCAAAGTACGCAAAATAGGATCCGCAGATCGACACATGCTTTACGCCGCATTCCTTCGCAATCTTTAAGAGCCTTGCGAGAGGGTCGATATTGTACTTCTTAAAAAGCTCGTAGATGGGAGCCGGACCTTCCACTCTCTCGTCGACGCCCGCCGCGAAAACGAAGCCGTCGCAGCCTGTCATGTACGCCCTGATCTGCTCGTCGGTCATCTCCATGTAATTGCCGTACTCGATCTTCATCTCGGGCGGAAGGGAAGCTCCCTGCGGAAGAGGCGGAAGCGCCACGGATGTGACCTCATGACCTCTCTCTATCAGTACTCTTGCAGTCTCGCTGCCTAAAAGACCTGTTCCTCCGATCATAAAAACTTTCATGTTATTTATCCTCCTGTTAAAAAAACATTGCTTGCAATTTCAAGACTACGGTTATATAATATGGACATCGTGTATGATTTACAATAATCAATATTGTTTAAAACGCATTGTTTAGTACACTTTCGCCGATAGTGTCCGATTAAGACATTTTCGGCAATATCTGTAGTGTTTAAACCTTAAATTTTTTATAAACACAGGGGAGAGGGAACATGGCCACAAAGAACAACCGCAGAATACTCGTAACGAAGAGGATCCTGAAAGAATCCCTGCTGGAGCTCATGCAGGAAAAGCCCATCTCGAAGATCTCGATCAAGGAGATATGCGATCTTTCTGAGATGAGCCGTTCGACTTTCTATATTCATTATCAGGATCAGTTTGAACTCTTAAAGGATATCGAGGACGAGGTCCTCACCAGGACTTTTGAGACTCTCGAAGGCATCGATTACTCATTAGATACCATCGAATACGTAGAGAAATTCTTAAACTATGTAAGATCAAACAAAGAAACCTTCGGCGTCCTGCTCTGCCAGCCGGGCACCGAGGATTTCCAGAATTCCATCGTGAGCCTGGTCAGCCAGCGAGTCGAAGCGTCCATGCCCGCGGTCGTGAATCCGAAGATCACGCGCTACTATCTGTCATTTGTGATGCACGGCACCCTCAACATGATCAGGGAATGGATCAAAAACGACTTTGACATCGAGACCGGAGAACTCTCAAGCTTTATATACAAATCGTGCCAGGGCGTAACCCTGGCACTTACGGGGCATTAAACAGCCCCGTTTTTTATGTCTTTTTTTATGTCGCAGATTCCGCCTGCTCGCTTAAAAACCACTTGCTCCTGTCCGCGGTGAATCCGTCGCGCTTTATGGTCAGCTGGTTGAGATTGTCGGTAAAGGCCTCCGGAACGCATCCGAAGAGCACGCCGTTTGCCGAATTCACACTCAAGTCGAGCGCTACATTGTCCAGCGATACTTTGGCCTGCGCATCGCGGCAGCCCAGGCCCTCGGCGATGTTACCTTCCACGCTGAGGATTAGTGTGCAGTGCCTGCAGTCTACCGAAAGCTCGCCTCCGGCCGCACCTATCGCAGCTATATCCCATCCCTTTATCAAGATATCGACGCCGCAGTCATTGATGCAGATATCGCCGGCCGTCCGCTCGATCGAACCGACTCCCGTGACCACATTGCCCGCCCCGAATATGCGCAGGGCGGTATTGGAGATATGCGTATCCTGCTCTCCGTACATCGAGCCGATCATCGTACCCTTGTCGATCCTGATCTCGATCGACATATCCATATTGCGGATGTATACAGGCTGCCTGCCCCGGTACGAACCGATGCAGACGCAGTTTGAAGCCGCGCAGATGCCCTTAAACGCGCCCGAACGCAGGTCGATGGACCTCTCGCTGTCGGAGGACTTGCCGCCGATGCCGACGCAGTTCTCGCCGCTTATATCGATCTCAAGCGTGCCCGACATCTCGGATATGATCCTTCCGAAAGGATAACGGTAATCGTTGCCTATGCCGTAAGCGTTCGTAAATGTGGGCTTGATTGTGAGATTCCCCGCGCCCTCGAGCTTCAGTTCGGAGCCCTCAGGCACACGGATGCCGTTGCCGGTAAAGACATTGCTGCCTTCGATATTGAGCACAAGGGACGAGTCCATGCCCAGGTCTATGCACGGCGTGATATCGACGTCGCCGATGCTCACATTGCGGATAGTAAGCTTGCAGTCCGAATGATCCTTTACGCGGATCGAAACGGCCGAGAGGAACTCGGGATTGCCCACCAGTGTCAGTTCGCCGCCCGAGAGCAGCACAACACTGTACTTCTGCAATGACAGGTCGACCAGCGAGAGCAGCTTCTCGTCATTGACCAGATAAACTTTCTGTCTGGAATTATTCGAAACAGACTCAAGATTCGCCCTGCTGATCTCGGCGAGCAGCGCCTGAGGCAGCGTCTGAAGCAGTGCGGGCTGCGGCTTCGCCGTATAATAGCCCTGTATCAGATCGACGCCCATGCGGACGACAGCGATCAGTTCTTCGGAAGTCTCAACGCCCTCCGCCAGTGCCTGGAAGCCGTTGTCATGAGCGAACTGGATGATCGTATTTACAAAGTGCTGCTTTCTCGGATCGATATGAACATCCGAGATCAGGAAACGGTCGATCTTCACATAGTTCGGCAGGAACTTCAGCAGATTCGTAACGTTCGAATAACCCGTGCCGAAATCATCAACTGCGACCTGGAAGCCATATTCCTTGCTGCGTGTGCTGAGGAACTCGATAGTGTCCTCCTGCATATCGGTCTCTTCGGTAACTTCTATGACCACCCGGTCAAAAAGCGAACCGTATTTCCCGGCGAGCGCAAGGAAATCATCCTTGGGCAGATAATGCCCGGGAATGCTGTTGACGAACACTTTGCGGCCGCCAAGCTCATCGCCGAGCTCGGACATCTTCTTCATGACGTTGAACAAAGTCGCGCGCTCCACATCACCCAGCCTGTTCTCCTCGGTCGCGTATTTAAGCAGGGTAAGCGGTGATACGCCGTACTTCTCGGGCATGCGCATCAGCGCCTCGTAGCCGAATATCTCGCCCGTCTTGGCGCTCACGATCGGCTGGAAGTGATAATCTATATCGTTCGTGTCCAGTATCTTATTGACTGTGCTGCGAAGCTCGGGATCCTGCTCGCCCTCCCGAGGCGCGATATAACGGCTCTGGGGCTTCGAATCGAGGGCGTCCCTGTTCTTCGAGGAAATGCGAAGCAGCGCCTCATCCGTGCTCATGTCCGATCCGGGCGGCACGATGATATACGAGATCACCGTATTCAGTGAATAATCCTTCGAAGAAACCTGATTAAAACCGTCGAAACGGTATGAAAGCTGCTCTTTAATCGCCATGGCCGCCGCGGTACCGTCATCCTCGGCATGAGCCGCGATCATGAAGATATCCTCCGCTACTCTCGCGCAGACCGCACGTCCCCTGAAGACACTCGCTATGAGCTTCGCGCTCGCACCGATTATGCTGTCCGTCTCCGATTTCGGCATCAGTGCGCTTATGCGCTCATAGCTTAAGAGCTTCACGCTGAACAGCACCAGGCTCTTATTGACGGACGATGCGGCGGCAAGGAGATTCGACAGGCAGTTATAGAACCCGCTGCGGCTTAAGAAACCGGTCTGCGGATCGATCGCATCGCCTGCGGACTGCTTCGTGCTCTGCACCTCTTCGATAAAATAATTGAGCGCGATCCATGTATAAACCGAATAGTAATAACCGTACTCATCGCTGCCCGAGTTGATGAACTTGCACGCCTGCTCCACATCCACCAGCATGTAGTCGCCGATGCGCTCGGTCCCCTCGGTACCGGAATTATTGATCACGGACGTGTCGGAAAGAGAGACATGCGCGCATACGATAGCATTGCTCTCATCAGTGAGGCCGGGCGAGCTGAAAAGCAGCGGATTAACGACCGAGACCGTGTCTCCCGCTCCGAGCTTTATGCCCGTCTCCTCGCGGATCTCGCGCTTCGCGGCGGAAATGACGGGATCGCCCGATGCCAGATCGTCCTTATCGATCAGACCCGCAGGTACGCTCAGCAGATGCCTTCCGGCCGGATACCTGAACTCATGAGTAAGAAGGAGTTTGGGCTCCTGCCCCGGAAGCTGTACGATCACTATGCAGCTGACCGCATCCGGCATCATCTCGTCAAACTCCTGTCCGTTCTTGATCGCGACCAGGTCGTCCGCGCTGCGCCTCGTGGCAGTATAATAGTGTGCCCCGTCCGCATATCTGTAGTCGTAGACACTCAGAAACTTTGTCGAAAATTCCGGGAAAACCATCTCCCGCGATATCTTGAAATCGTCCATATCATCTGCCCTTTCTAAAAAGCGGGTTACAATAAACGTGAATTTAATTATAAGATATCATTTTCTTCTGTAATTTTCAATCCAATCAGGCTTAAATACTGATTTTATACCACTCCCGCGTAGTAATCCTTTCTCGCGAACAGAATGGTGTCATATTCTTCCTGATCAGTGGTCTCTTTATAGACTCCGACCGAGCCGGCAGGCGATATGAATCCGGCGCCGTCTTCCAGAATGTCGTCGAACCGGCTCTTAAAAAACTCCAGCACTCCGTCGTAGGTCACGGGCACTTTAACGCCGTCATAGTAAATATCAGCCTCGTCCACATATACCACTTCGAGCGCCTCAAACCGGTAACTGCTGTCATAGTAAACATGATAGCACCCGTAGATGTCGGTCTCTGTATCTTCGCCGCCTTTATGGAACGAATCCCCGGGCTTTCCGAGGATCTTCCAGACCTCTTCACGCGGCGTGCCAAAGGCTATTCCGTTGACTGAGATGAACGGAACAGCACGGATTTCTGTTTTTGTCATATGTAATTACCTCACCTTATCCCATACTGTCGATAAAGCTCCTCGCGGAAATCCTCATCGGTTGTAACTCTCATAGCATCATCAGTCTTTCCCGCTGCGAGAAGCTTATTGATAAGCGCTGCCAGAATGTTCTGACCCTCGCTACGACCTTCCCGCCAGCCCTCACCGCGACCAATTTCAATCCCTTTATTCACCAGTCTATCCGCTACTTCGCACATATTATGTACCTCCTCTTTGTCTGCAAGTATCATCTCGTATCTGTCATCATTCGTAAAAACTGAAAGTAATTTCAGCACCTCATCGACATGCTCGATATGCTGAGGGTCATCGGGGACATAGTCCTTGTTCCGACGCCTGTTAACAAAAAAGTTCGCCACGATCCTGAAATCGCCCGTGAACCGGTCAATCTCTTCGTCCGTCAGCCATGAGATCTCAAACACGTGGACTCTGTAATCGTTGATATAATCCTCCATGCCTTCCGGGATATCCAGGATCTCATGCATAGATTTCGCAGCTGTCCAGTGATCCTTCCCGAAATACAGGACAATAGTCAGGACCGGAGACGGTTTTGTCTTCTTGCGTATCTGGTCCTTATACGAATCGCCGTCGTAGCAGAACGCCCGAAACGGCATCAGGCTGTCGGGATTTGTCTGATTCTCCAGACCAAAAATAGCGAGCCGGATATCATGCCTGTTCCATTGTTTCGAAAGGTCGCGCTCGGTCTGATGCAGCCGCCCTCCCGCTGCCTTGTACTGAGACCTGACCTGTTGGTTCTCCAGCTCCTCGGGCCGGATCTTCTGCTCCCCTTTGAAAATGAGTCCGTTGATAATGTCGGCAAATACATCGTTGTGATCTGCCAGGAGCCTTTCTGTAATGTCTTTCTCCAAATAGTTGTCCTCCCTGTGAAACAGTCCACAGGAATATAAAGCAATACACACATTCCTGCGGCTTAGTAAATGAGATTGGTTAAGCAGCGGAACATGTTACTCCAGACAGCAGGCCGCGTCACAAAACAACGTCGGCATGCAAAAGAATTTGAGAGAAATAGAAGTGTTATACTGCTTTCCGATGTTATTATAGCATCGGAAGACAGAAGTGACAAGGTTGATTCTATGGTGAAAACGACGATTTTTTCGAGCATATCTGTACGAAGTAAATAAAAAGACCTTCCCCGCGGACCGGGGAAGGCCAGATTTGTTTATGAAGTTTTAGTGGTGACAGGCACCATCATTCCATTGTGGTGACAGTCACCTGATTACTTATTGAGCGACATTCACAGAAATACCGTTGATATCTCCTGCTAATGCAGCCAAGTCAAGAGTAAATGCTGTCTTGCTTCCGTCTCCAGTTCCTGCTGCGTTTCCATTAATAGTTACTGCTTTTCCGTTTTCGGGAGCAGTAGCAAATGTAACGGTAACTGTAAGCACTGTATCTTTCTCGACTCTAGATCCTGAAGATACGGCAGCTCCATCAGCTTTCTTAGTTACAGCAACTGTATAACCGTTTCCGTCAGCATATGTAACCTTGTACTGACGAACAACTGCATACTGAACATTTACAGTTATCTCATCTGCCTTAGTAGGAGTTACCTTAACTACGGGACCACTAGCATAAGCTCCGGCAATATATCCTGTTCCTGTTGCAACAACTTGAGGCCAATTGGTGGGCTGAGTTCCAAGAATTGCATAATTGTCATTGCTGATTGTGGTAGGATCAGTAATATCAATACTAAATTCCTTACCAACATAACCACTAACAACAGTTGCAGTACCAATCTTTCCTGCAGAGACAGTCGCTAATTCCTGAGCGTCAATTGCAGAAACCTTAGAGAATGCGGAAGGGTTTCCGGAAACTGTTCCGAATACTGCATTGACCTTAACATTTGCGTAAGTCATGATCGCATATGTTACTGTCGTACCATTAGCATTATAAGCAACATCAACTTTTCCTTCTCCGTCGGGAGTTACTTTGGCTCCGGGAACCTTATCACTATTCGATCCGTCTGTTGTAGTAAAGTAATCTGCTCCTTCAAGCGAAGGGATTTCAGCCTTGGTAGCCGCCTTATAATAGCCGATTACTTCCGGAATCTTGTCATCAACAAACCAACCGGTCTTAGCAGCATCGCCTGCGGTATACTTATATGTAGCAAAATTGATAGTATATTTCGCAGCTGTTTCACCAAGAGCTACCGTGCTGTAAAGCTCTACATCGTTTCCGTTTTTAACAACATAGAGTTTAACATACTCTGATCCTCTTACTCCTTCTTTTGTACCTGCACGTCTGATCAGAAGCAGATTGGAACCTGTAACCTCAGTAGTGCTGGGAGCAAAGTTATTAGGAGCAGCAACGGGCTTTAATTCAGCAGTAATCTTCTTTGTGCCGCCTTCCAGGAAGTAAGTAGACTTAAGTTTCGATGTGATCTTGGTCTTGCCGGGCACGATCTTCTTCCAACTTACAGTTGTAAAATCAACATTAGCAAGATCTGCCTGTTTAACGACACAATACTCATAACTCGAAGCTGTCTCGTCCTTACCTGTACCGCTCTCGCTTACAGTGAAGTTCGTCCAGAATCCGCTTGTTGCTAAAGCACCATTTCCATCGAGTCCGGGATAATTCTTGATTTCACCGATAACAATACCTTTTTTAGCATAATCAGTAGCAGCTACACTACCTACCAGATACTCAGTTGAAACAAGATCTCTTGTATAAACAATAGGTGCCTGCGCAGGAGCTGCGATTTCAATAACCTGAGCTGCTGAAGCGGGTTTCTTTTCAGTAGCCGACTTTCTTACAGCAAGTTTGTAATCACCAGACTGGTTAAGCAGAGAAGCTGAAGCTATCTCAGTAAGTGAGAGCGCCTTAAACTTGTACTGCGTGTATGCCGTCTTCGCATCATCTGACTTTTTGTCAACAGGTACATATGAGGCAGTGGTAACTATACTCGCATCTGCAGTCTTACTCTTCGCATCCTTAATTTAAGGAAGGATGGTTTTCCAAGCACCATAACTGTAGTCGCCCTCTTCACCAGTCGCAACGCAAAAATCAAAACCGTTCTTCAGAGCTATGGTATCCTTCTTAACATCGATCTTAAGCTTAGGAGCCTTTGCCTGCTTAGCAATCTTTACCTTAACGGGCTTACTGGAGAACTGAGTTGCTGTTCCAAGCTGTTTGATATAGATTGTGCCGCCGGTTTCAAGCATTTCTGACAACATAGCACTGGTAAATGTATTAGCAGGAGCGTATCCGGCTTCGCTTTCACCATCCCACCAATAGATTACAGGATTGGAAATCTCATTACCTTTTGCATCGGTAACTGTTGCAGAAAGGAAATCCGACTGTCCGGCATCTGCCTTCGGATAATTGATCTGGCCAACGATTTTCTTTGCTTCCTGAGCCTTGATTACAAGGTTTGCGTTAACTGTTACGCCGCCTTCATCATCAATATCGGTCTTTGCACATACATAAAGGAAAACATCTTTAGTTGTGCCCTTGATACCGAGGTCAGCAAGAGCAACCGGAACGTTTGCATCAAGGTCGATACCGGTGGCGCCAGCCTTAAGCTTATTGTCCTTCTCAGCCTTCAGAATGAATACCTGAGAAGCAGTGGTTGCTGTAATGGTATCGTTCTGAGGATTATACGTAGCGCTTTGTGCTGCGGGCGCTGCCGCGCTTACCTTCGCCACGCCGAAGCAGGTGAGGCAGAGCGCTAATGTCAAAAGACCTATTACTAAGCCTTTTGAGAAATTAAACTTCTTCATAAATTTTACCTCCTTGTGGTTTGGGATTCTGCTCATGTCCGTCCTTGAACGTGAACACTTGAGAAAACATAAACACTTCCGGATGAGGGTACGGACCTCAACTTTCGGGGTTTATGCCCGAATGTCTGCATCGAACTATTCGATGCGCTCTCAAACTTTCGGTAGAGCCGTCACACATAATAGACTCATTGCAGTGCAGGTTTGATACCTGACTTGTCATCTGATAATTATATCGGCTGTGAGCAGAAATAACTTAACAGTAAAATTGATTGATTTTTTATTTTTTATTTTTCAAGAGAACGCATACTATTATATATGCATTTTGCCTTTTTGTCAAGATATTTGTAAACTTTCGAGTTTGTGTAGTTGTCTTATTCCTTTATTTTTGTTCCGCCATGCATCTCTCTGTAGTACGCAAGATACCGGTATGCTGTCCTTCTGCTGATCTCTCCGTTTGAGACCATCTCCATAATGGTTCAGCCGCTTTCATATTTCACAACAAAATCATTATAAGCCGCTTGCCAGGTCTCATCATGCTTCTTTCGTCCGCCATAGTTCCTGCTGCGAAGAATCTCGTTCTCTGCTTTTAGGGCTGCCACTTCCTGCTCCAATTCCTTGATTCGAAGTTTTGCCTGTTCCAATGTTTTGATATTCATGTCGGGGCCCTCCTATCAAATCCGATAATTATCTTGACTTTCATGGCGAAATCTAGTAATATTTAACTGTAGCTGATGAATGTGTTCTCCTTGGGATACGATTTCCCTATGGAACGAAGCAGTTCATCGGCTTCTTTTCTTTTTGCTGCCAGCAGATTTCCATTTTCGATATTCTCTCCGATAAAAAAAGCCAGATTGTCCCTTCCATAGATACTCCTGATGCTGGTAACACTTGTAAACCCCTCCTGTCTTTCACATTCCATTGCAATAACTATATGTCTGCCTTTAAGATCAAGAATACTCGTTATCACGAGCAGGGATTTTTCATTTCGCCCTCTGAAAATCATAATAGGTGATTCCAGCTCTTTAATAGCACTTACGATATGCGCCTCTGTTAATCCATGTCCGGTGTTACCAACTAATCTACCGTTCTCGTCTCTGTTCTCACAACGCATCGCCTTGCTTATAACCTTTTTGGTTATCGTAATATCCTGATCAGCCTTTACTCCACACTGAGATAATACATAAGAGGCTTTCCCTACTCTAATTGGACGGCTAATAACCTGTTTATTCGATTTGATCGCTTTGTGCAGATCTTCTTCTAATGTTTCAATAATCATTTTGTGCCTTCTTGGTTTTTGGCATCATTATACCATATACCAGTGTTGGGTGTCAATAATATATCTGGCACTTCACGATTCTTAAGTATCTGTCAAAGTTAGTTTCAAACTGCACTTATTACAGTTTATTACACTTTTTGTCAATAAAAGAAAGAGGCCTCTCGACCTCTTTCATATTTACCAATCCTTCAATATTGACTTTCTCTCCAGCGGGTCGAGGCAGGCGATCTTCGGATCCTCGTAGTATGAATCGTTGCGTACATGCGTGGTGGATACTTCCTCAAATATCGCGCCGTGCTCCGATGTAAATGCGTGTGAGCTGCCGCGCAGCACGGTCTGGATGTCTCCCGGCTTCATCTTTATCGTCTCGCCGTCGAGCGTTACGGTCAGGTCGCCGTAGAGCAGCTGGAAGGTCTCCTCCTTTACCTTGTGCAGGTGCGAAGGATGCTTCTGTCCGGGCAGGACGATGATCAGCTTTTTGCAGTACTCACGGTTGACTATCGATATGATGATCGCGCCGAACTGGCGGAAATGCTGCATGCCGTAATGGTGCGAGAGCTCGACCTCGAACTCGGTGCCGAGCGCTATGCCGGCCTCGAAGAGCATACCCTTGGCATCATGTACAACGCTGCGCATGATGCTGATATCGGAGGCTGTGCGTTTCTCGTATACCGCCTCGTTGGTCTTATAGCTCCTGGTGGCTGTCATGCCCGGCTGGAACTCGCCGCTGGTCAGCTGCCTGTCCGCGCACGGCATCGCGAAGAATACATCGTCCTCGGTCAGCACATCGCCCTCAGCTATGTCGTGCTTTGCAAATACGCCGCGCATCAGGCTCGTGAGCGAATCGAGCTCGTTCTGGCTGATGTACTTTGTCTTGCCGTGGTGGCTGGTCTTTTTCATCTCGCACATATCCTGTGCGGAGATGACCGCGCTGACCCAGGCGTCCGCCTGCTCGGGGTTCATCGAATAAGCGTTGAGCCTGATCGTCTCGGTCGGCAGGCCCACATGGCGCTCAAATATGCGCGCGCCCTTTGCCACGGCCAGCATGGCGGGGATATTGTTGTCGGGCGCCTCATGTCCGGACCATCCGATAACCACGTCGGGATAACGCTTGCGCATCTTCTCGATGAAATCGAGCTGCAGTCTCTCGGGCGGTGCGGGGTACTCGGCTATACAGTGCAGGAATGCGAACTCGCATCCGCGGTGCGTCAGGAAATTATATATCTTATCGATCTCCGACAGGCTCTTGCCTCCGGTCGATACGATGAGAGGCTTATGGGTGGAGGCTGCCTTTGCCATGAGCGGCCAGTCCATCGAACTGCAGCTCGCGATCTTGATGATCTCGAGGCCCTGGTCCATGCACAGATCTACGCTCACCTCGTCGAAAGGCGTGCTCATCGGGATCAGGCCCTCCTCGCGTATAGCCTCGACGAGGCGGTTGAACTGTTCCGGCATCAGTCTGGTCGACTCAAAGCGCGGGATGTGCTTGATGTCCGTGCGGCCCTTATAGTCGGGATGGATAAAGCTGTCGAGCTCTCTGTACTGGAGCTTTACCGCGGCGCGGATATTGTATTTGCGCGCGATGCGTCCCATGGCGCGGATAATGTCGATGCCGTGCTCGACAGAGCCCTGGTGGGAATTTGCCATTTCGAAAATAAAGAGATTATCAAATAATTCTGCGGTCGTCATGCGAGTCCTCCAAAGAATATATTTCAATAAACATAGATGCCTGTATCAGGCTATATTATTATATCGGTTTTTCAGGCCGTTTTTTTAACCGCCTGCCGGGAGTTATCCCTTATTTACCGTTTTCTCCGCCAGCTGTGCTTTAAGCAGCCCGTTTTCGGCTCTGAGCAGCTCGATCTCGGTATCGATGTCATAGTTCTCGGTCATCAGATATCCGAGTATCTTAGTGCCTGTCATCGAGTTTTTCGCGAGTACGGTCGATGCGCGCATGACGTCTATGCAGGCATTCTGGTAGTAGACCGTGGGCAGCTCCTGGCGGGGCATGTTGTAGCACTCGGGGATGTCCCTGATGAGGGGCGTGAGCAGCATGCGCTTTTCTGAGATGCCTGCCCCGTCAGTTCCGGCCGCCGCATCAACTGACGCTCCCTCATCGGTATCGCAGGCGTTCAGCCACATCTTATACGGCACCTCTCCGGCGAGAGCCACGCTCCTTACCGAATCCGCTTCGGGATCAGCCGTGAGCATATCTACCATCGTATCTATGTCCGCAGGGTCACGCTTGGGATAAGTCGGGCGCAGCTGCACGACAATGTCGGGATGATAGTTTTCATTATCAGCGAGCCAGTTCAGCGCATGCTTAAACACATCGAGGTCGAGCGCCGTGTCGGTCGCATACTCCGCAGGCCTGATAAAAGGCACCTCCGCGCCCGCCTGCCTCGCGATCTCGGCGTATTTTTCGCTGTCTGTCGATACGATCACGCGGGTGATCCGCTCACTCGTCAGGGCATGCTCCACCGACCAGGCCAGCATGGGCTTTCCCGCCACCTCGCGAATGTTTTTATCCGTCACCGATTTCGACCCGCTGCGCGCGGGTATTATTGCCAGTGCTTCCATGCACATCCTCCGTCAGTCTGTTTCTATC
>JAEEGH010001229.1_pt1 | contig 75628 bp, 57 predicted proteins | sample 9134181 | NCBI WGS metagenome assembly JAEEGH01 (sample SAMN16246544, study PRJNA631951) | gut metagenome | biome: gut microbiome; feature: rumen; material: DP-attached | host: Bos | place: Iran: Karaj | collected 2018-10 | reverse complement strand
GCCAATGGTACAATCGCTTCAGTACAAACTTTTCCTGATTACGATCACAATCCCAGCTTTGTTCCGAGTCTTACCGAGGCATTAAGGGAATATCTGCAGTTCTCCACGTCGTTGCTTCAGCAGTACACGAGTCAGGAAACATATCCCATTCACTTTGAACTGAAAGGTAAGGATTTGAAGGGTGATGTATATATCACAGGCAATCAGGAGGCTCTGGCCAACTGGAATCCGAAGGGAGTAAAGATGAAGCAGCAGAGTGACGGCACTTACGTGATCGACCTTCAGCTCCACCTGCCTGCCTATTTCAAGTTTACTCAAGGTGACTGGGATCATCAGCTGTATATGGAGAATGCCATGCCGGGCAACCTCGTTATCTACAAGCCCCAGCCAGCCACACGTATATATTATCCATATGAAGATTAGTATATAGGTGAAAACTTATATAACAGTCAAATCCCCGACCTGTAGAATGCAAGCCGGGGATTCTTGTATATATATGGAATGGCAATTATGCCATGAAGTGCCTGATGTGACAGAATCAATGTTTAACTGAGTATAATAAATTGTCAGCATAGTTTAAGCGAGTTTAAAATAAGCGCCATTCTGACCTTCACCGATTGACATTTTGTCAATTGAACCACCTATCGGCATGTAAATTGCTTCTCTGTAGGTGAGAACCGAAGCGGAAGCGGAGGCAATCAAGTAACAAAATGTCAAATTTAAAAGTATAATTAGGAGGTATTGATTATGTTGAACGGATTAATGAAAAGCAACGGTTGGTTCCCAACAATGTTTGATGATTTCTTTAACACTGATTTTATGCCTCGTGCCAACAGTACAGCACCCGCAGTCAATGTCAAGGAGACAGACAAGAGCTATGTAATGGAACTTGCAGCTCCAGGCATCAAGAAAGAATATTGCCGCGTAGGCATCAATGACGAGGGCAACCTCACCATCGCCATTGAGAACAAACAGGAGCACAAGCATGAGGACAAGCACCATCACTATCTGCGCCGCGAGTTCAGCTACTCGAACTACGAGCAGAGCTACACGCTGCCAGATGATGTGGTGAAGGATCAGATCTCTGCCAAGGTCGAGGACGGCATCCTGACCGTCACCATGCCGAAGACCGAACCGAAGCAGAAGGTCACTAAGGCCATCGAGGTATCATAAGCTTTGCTAAAACATCCAAAAACAGTTGGGAGCAGCATCCATAGCGGTGCTGCTCCCTTTTTCTGACTGAAGGACAAATTAAAACCAACATTTGTTAATTATGAGTGCAAATATGGTAAAATCTCGCCATTTTTGTGTACTTTTGCCGATGATTATAATAAGAAACAAGTTGGAAGATATTTAACTATATGAAGAAGATTTTGATGACAATGATGCTGGCCATCGCAGTAGTGACGGCATCGGCACAGACAAAGCAGTTGTTTGACTTCGGCTGGCAGTTTACTCACAACGGAACGACGCAGACCGTTGACCTGCCGCACGACTGGGATATCTTCGAAGGTCCCAATTCTGGTAAGGGTTCTACGGGCACTGGCGGTGGATGGTTCGAGGCCGGCAAGGGCGAGTACCACAAGGCATTTAAAACGCCTGATGGCGAGGTGGTGAAGCTCCACTTCGAGGGTGTGTATCAGAAGGCCGAGGTCTATGTGAATGGCCAAAAGGCTGGGCAGCATCATTATGGCTATACGCCGTTCACGGTTGACATCACCCCTTACTTGCAGAAGAAAGGAGAAAACGAGGTAGTCGTAAAGGTGGACAACTCCGAACAGCCCAACTGCCGCTGGTACTCAGGCTCCGGCATCTACCGCCACGTGTGGTTAGTAACAAAAGGCAAGCAGTATATTGACGAAGAGAGCCTATGCGTTACGACGCCCGATATCCATACCGTAAACATCAGTGCCGAGGTGGTTATGAAAGATGGTTCACGCAAACCGATTACGAAAACGCTACATGTGGAGAACCCTCACCTGTGGTCACCTGATGATCCTTACCTATACCATACTACCATCGAGGCTGAGGGTGATGTACTACCTGTTACATACGGAATCCGCACCATCGAGTATTCTGCCGAGAATGGCTTCGTGCTCAATGGCAAGAAGGTGCTCATCAACGGTGCCTGCGTACACCACGACGATGGTGTGTTGGGTGCTATGGCTTTTGACGATGCAGAAATCCGCAAGGTGCGTCAGATGAAGGAGGCTGGTTTCAACCTCATCCGAACCTCGCACAATCCCACCACCCGAGCCTTCCTCGATGCCTGCGACTCGATAGGCATGCTGGTTATTGACGAGGCCTTTGATGGCTGGCGCACACAGAAGAATCCCTACGACTATTCCACCGTCATCGACTCCTGCTTCCGTGAGGACATCCACGCCATGGTGCTGCGCGACCGCAACCACCCCAGCGTCATCTCATGGAGCATCGGCAACGAGGTCATCGAGCGCAAGGACATCCGCGTGGTCTATACCGCACGACAGATGAAGAAGGCCATCCACGAACTGGACACAACACGCCCCGTTACCGAAGCCCTCTGTGCCTGGGACCGTGACTGGGAAATCTACGACCCACATGCAGAGGTGCTCGATGTGGTGGGCTACAACTACATGATCTTCAAGCACGCCTCTGACCACGAGCGCGACCCCAAACGTATCATCTGGCAGACGGAGAGCTATCCACGCGATGCCTTCCGCAACTGGGCAGTATCCCACGATTTCCCCTACGTCGTGGGCGACATTGTGTGGACGGGACTCGACTATCTGGGCGAGAGCGGCATAGGTCGCAACTATTATAAAGGCGAGCGCGAAGGCGAGTCGTGGATTGAGGGCGGACAACCCGAATGGCATGGTGCTCCCTGTGGCGATGTGGACATCACCGGTTGGAGGAAGCCCATTAGCCACTATCGTGAGATGCTGTGGTGCAAAGATACGCCACTCTACATGGCTGTGAAAGAACCAAATGGATATCACGGCGATATTCACACTACGATGTGGAGCGTATGGCCCACATGGGAGTCGTGGACGTGGACTGGCTGGGAGGGTAAACCCATCGAAGTGGAGGTTTATACCCATCAGCCCGAAGTGAAATTGTATCTGAACGACCAACTCATCGGCAGCAAGAAGGTTGACCGCAATACTGAGTTCAAGGCCGTATTCTCCGTGCCCTATAAGGCTGGCACCCTCCGTGCAGAAGCCGGTGGCGAGAGCGTGACGCTGAAGACCGCTGGTGAACCAGCCCGCCTGCGTCTTACCCCTGACCGCACCGTGATGGCAGCCGATGGCCAGTCGCTCACATTCGTCACCATCGAGGTCCTTGACAAGAACGGTATATACGTACCTGAAGCCGCCATCGACTGTGAGGCTATCGTCAAAGGACAGGGACAATTGCTGGCTTTTGCTTCTGCTGACTTGAAGGATACAGAACCTTACACCTCACCACGTGTGAAAACATGGAAGGGCCGCGCCCTCCTCGTCGTACGCAGTACGCAAAAGAAAGGTTCCGTCAGCGTGAGCATCAAGAGCTCATTGCCTACTGCTAGCCTGACGCTGAAGAGCAAATGATGATACAGTGGACTGTATGATATGAACAAAGTACGAATCACAGCTATTCGCCAGACGGTCTATGAGGATTTGATGGCGAAATACGAAAATCCGATTGAGCACACCTGCAATGTCAGGGAGGGTCAGCAGTGGATTTCCATCGACGGCCAGCAGCCTGAAGGAATGTGTCCGTCGGCATGGTATTCCATGAGGGAGTTCGTGGAGTCACTGGCCCATGGCGAGGGCAACTTCTACGACGGATGGATGAAGAATCCCATGAGTGCGATGATTAGCTGCAACGACGGCTTCCGTCCGTTCAGCTTTTATATTGAAGTCGTATAATAAGATTATTAAAAAATCCGATACTTCCTGGAAAATGGCTTGGAAACTAAAATATCGCTGCAAAGCTTGCGGCTACGAGGCCGAGGTGTACGAAGGGCGTGGACTCTTTCGTCAGGAGATCACGGCTATGTCGTGTCCTGACTGCAAGACCATCCAGAACATCGTAGTAGGTGGCATCATTGCCGACGTGGCTCCTTCCTATAGAAGCGAGGTGGGCCGATTGTGTCTGCAGTGTGGCAGCGATAACATCAGACTGTGGAATAAACACACATGTCCGAAATGCCAGGGCGAGATGGAACAGACAGGCGAGAAAGAGTTCTGGACTTAGTCAAATAGTCATTATATATATTTGAAACATAACCAGTAAATAGGCCCAATGCACCAAGTATGCAGCCAGTGAGTAGCTCCCATTCATGTCCGGTATATGTCCGGTATGTGTCCGGTATATGTTCGGTCTAACACCGAACATATACCGAACATATAGCGAGCAAATAGCGGACAAGGATAGGAGGAACATCGAAGAAAGACAGGGGCAATGGTAAGGGAAGAGTGGAGGTAGGCATGAGAACTGTATGAGAGGTATAAAATATCTGTATTATAATTATGAATTAAAGATAGGAGATAAGAACAATGAAGAAGAAAGACAGTGCAGGGTTGGGAATGACGATTCCTAAGAGGATGCGTATGGGAGGAATGACTTTTTTCCTACGTAACGGACAAGTGGTCGGGCGAGCATCATCGACACATGAGAAGCGCAGCAACACACTGCCGCAGTTCATTCAGCGGCAGAAGATGCGGCATACGACGGCGCTGTGGAAGATGCTGCGGTTCTGCGATGTGATGTTTACTGAGCGGCGAACGGCCTATCAGAATTTCGCGTCGCTGGCGAATCAGTTGCCTGTGGTGTATGTACCTGACAATGGAATCATGAATCAGGCATCGCTTCTGATGCCTGGCATTCCAGTGAGTGACGGCATATTGCCAATGGTGAAGCAGGAGTTGGGCGAGGTAGATGGTACGCCTGCGTTGCTGACCGACCTGAAGGAAAGCGACCGGACGCACCATGCGAAATTGCGACTTTATACGGCCGTGCAGAAACTTGAGAATGAGATGCCACGAGTGCGGTTCAGCATGCGCGAGGTATCGTGGTGGGGTATGAGCGTGGTGGATGGTCATCTGGCACTCGTGGGCGAGGAGTTTGCCGACGAGATGAAGGGTTGGGCATTGGTAAAGGTGATAGACGACCGCTGTTCGCCACAAACTATTGTCACCCGCTGCACGTTGTACCAACAATACACTACCGATGAAGCGTTGGAAGTAGCAGCCGACAGCTATGGTGGATTGACCGAGACTCCGTACCTCTCGCCACGATAATTATCAATAACCCAGCTTTCTTGCATGAGAAGGCTGGGTTATTGCTTCTCCTTGGGAATGCCTGCTCCCGTGTCTTCACAATAGAAGAGTCACGCTGATCCACTTGAAATGCTCTCAAAACGCGATTCTTTTCGTTCCCTCTTTGATATAGATTTGATGCTTTGGCTCTTTTGAAAGTTTCAGTCCACCGACGGACCACACGGATTGCCTGTGGCGGAGCTGTGACTTGGGAGTGGCGACGGCTGTCATGATGGGATTGAAAAGTCGCTCATATTCCGTTGCAGCCATGATGAAGCCACCGAGAACTTTTCCCTCCGTATAGAAATCGCTGCCAGAGGTGCTAGTCGGCTTGGTGTCTTTACCCATAAGATAATAGGCGGCAGAGCCGTCGCGGTAGTTGCTACCACCCAAGCCTGCAGACTTGCAGCAGGCTATGAGGTGCACTCCCCCATTGCCGTCAGCCACCATGAACTGTTCCACGAAGCCGCGATAGGCTTTCTTCGCCACGGCACTGTAGTCGGTACTGAGGAGCCCCAGACGCATGCCTTTCAGGAAGGCAGCAGTGAAGATGGCTGTGCATGATGACTCAAGGTAGTTGGTCACGGGCGACGATGTGTATCTGTAGCTGCTGTTGTAGTCGGTAGCGGTAAAGGTGCCGTCGTGGTTCAGCAACTGATACCAGCAGCCACTCTCGCTATCCTGTCTGGCAGCGACGCCTGCTGCAAGCTTCTCTAGAAACGTGCTCAGTGTTATGAAATTCTCCGAGTTGGAGAGACCGGCCTTCTGCATCTGTTCCAGCACATCAACCAGTGCCAGGAAATACCAAGCTACGGCGCGCCCCCAGTATTCGGCTGAATGGTAGACCTCAGTTCCTTTCTCAGCAGATATGCCAGCCCACTTAGATGATGCAGAGTTGGAAGGGTCAGCGGTAAAGGCGTGGTAGAGCAACTTGGTATCATCGTTCCAAAGGAATCTCCAGCTGATAGTGAACTGTTTCACTATGAGGTCCCAATCGTTGGCAGTGATGGGGTCGTAGTCCACGGCCTCGTTAAGCATCTGTGCCAGCAGGGTCGCCCCCATGTAGAGACCGTCGCACCACATCTGGTCGGTATAAGATGACTTGTGCCACCATCCACCGGCAGCCTCAGCCAAAGTGCTCTCCTTGATGGCATAAGATGTATTTGCTTTCCCAAAGCCCGTCCTGCTGTCGGCAAAGCGGCTCTTGGCCGTGGCGACAGTGGTTGCACTGGAGTAATTCTCAGTGTCGGCAAACTGTCCACTGGCAGCCAGTTCAGAAAGCTTGAAATAGAGTTTCACACCATTCAGGTCATCGAAACTCTTGCCTGCCTTACCGTTCGAAGGGATATTGCATGAGTTGCCATAATTGGCTACAGCGTAGAACCAGGGGCGCACGTCGGTTTCCTTATGGTTCTTGTAATAGTCGACTGTTTCCAAGATGGCCTTTGCCACGAGTCCGGGCACATAGTCGATTGTAGTACTGGCGGCAGGCGTCTCCGTCATGTTTCCTTGAGCATCGAACCGGCCAAAGCCTGCATCCTTGGTATTGGCCTTGAAGTCATTTATACGGCTGTTGATGACCAGTTGTGAGTAGCGCACCCCCTCGGTGAAGACACACGGTTCTCCTGCATTGTCAGGTATGCCGTTGGCATTGCTTCCCCATGCTTCAGCAAAAGCGAAGCATGTAAGTATCATCGTAAAGAGATGGTTTCTTGACAGTATCATAGTTTTCCAGTTAGCCGTTTCCTCAATCTTGCATTCAATTCTTGACAATCTCGTTGGGCAACCAGAACCAGAAGGTGGAGCCGTGGCCCTCGCCTTCAGAAGTGACGCCAATGCGCCCACCACACCTGTCGATAATAGCCTTGCAGATGGCGAGGCCGAGACCAGTGCCCTGCACGAAGTCGTTGAGCTTGACGAAACGCTCGAAGACGGCAGCCTGCTTTTCCTTTGGAATGCCTGCTCCCGTATCTTCACAGTAGAAGCAGAGACCATCCTGGCGCTGGCGGTCTATGTCGCGCGACTCCTTACGATAACCCACACGGATGTGTCCCTCGGTGGTGTACTTTACGGCATTTGTGACGAAGTTGGTCAGCAGCTGCTGCAGGCGTCCCTTATCCATGACAACAGGCAGCGAGTCGTAAGGATTATCCTTTAGGAACTCCACACCAGTGCCCTGCACACGCTGCTCCAGCGTCTGACAGATATCGTCGAAGACTGGTGGCAGGTCGATGGGTACGGGTTCAATTGCGATAGCCTGTCCCATGTTGCTAGCCTCCAGGATGTCGTTGATAAGACGTAGCAGCATGTCACAGTTGCTGCGGATGATACGGATGAACTCCCGACGCTCATCGTCGTTGTCGATGACCTGCAACAGATCACTAAAGCCCACAATAGCGTTCAGCGGTGTACGTATCTCGTGGGTCATATTGGCCAGGAAGGCACTCTTCAGTCGACCAGAATCGTTGGCACGCTCTGTCTCTTCTCGTAGTTTCTTCTGGGCAAGCATCAGGTCAGTAATGTCTCGTACCAATCCGAAATACTCTTTGGGGCGTCCATTCTTGTCAAGTACAGGAATGCCACTGATGGAGAACCACGTCAGACTGTCGGTAACAGGCGTATAGTCGAACTGATGTATGACATTGAAAGGTTTACCACTCATGATCAGCCCACGGAACACGCGCTCAGCCTCCGGACGCTGTTCCTTGTTCATACCTGCCAGATATTCCTCCAAGGAAACAGAGTACTCAGCCTGTCGCAAACTACGCGTAAAGCGGATGATACGCTCGTACTGGTTGAAGGTCCACACATACATGTTGCTCTCCTCCAACAGGTAGCGTAAGCGCTGCTCGTAACGGTTGATAGCATCGTGCGTCTCCTTAAGCTGCCGTTCGTGTTTACGCTGTCTCATATACATGTCGCGCTCGGCAGTAATGTCGCGAGAGGAGATGATATAGTAAACCAACTGTCCCGTATCGTCCTTGACGGGAACGACACGCGTCTCGATATACTTGTCGAGTCCCCACTCCTTATAAAACATATGTCCACAAACGTGGAAAGAGTCGAAATCATCCGGATTGATAAATCCTTTCAGGAACGGGTCTTCCAAGAATGAAGCCGTGCGGAAATGCTGCTCGCGCTCCTCGGTAATCTCCAGCAGCTCGCGCATGCGCTGGTTCATGTTGATGAGGTAGCCATTGGCATCGTGGAACGACATTGCCATCATGTTGGTGTCAAACACCTTCAGGTACTTGTCGGCCAGTTCCTTGGTACGCTGTTCCTCCTCTATGTCCTTGGTGATATCCTTGACGGTATGGACAATATAACGAGGTATGCCGTTCTCACGTTCCAGGATAGCACCACCAATGAAGGTCTTCCATTGGGGGTCTTCGCTGGTACCGGAATTATAGCGACGCTGCAGGAACCACGACTCACACTCGCCACGCTTCATACTCTCTATCACTCCACGGAACTCACCGCGCTCGTCGGGGGCAACACGTTCTATCAACTCCTCAATGGGGATGCCCCAATCGGGCAACAGGTTTCCATGCAGATTCTTGACATGTCCAAGGACAATGTCATACTCCAAGACATAGTATTCGTCCATCTCAAGCGCCTGAGCCATGATGCTGTTCAACTCTGAGTTACGACGCACGGAACCCTTCACACGCAGAGACAGCAATCGTCCGGCGATGAAGATGATAATGCCAGCCAAGAAGAGACCTATCAGAATAAATGGAGCCAACGGAGAGGCATCGTCGTGAATACGTTCCGGATGGAACCACTTGTCGTAGATGCGCTGCAAATCGCCAGCCTGTTCCAGACGGGTATACTGATCGTCAATAGCATCAATGATATCCATCTCGTAGCCAACAATATGCAGTTCGCCAGCAGGCACTCCTTTCACCTCGTCAAGTACCAGACTATCGAGGGCCAACTCCTGAATCTTGTTTTCAAGAGGTTTCTCTCCCCATAGGTAATAGTCACACTGACGAGCCCTTACGCGAGTAAGCCCCTCCTTGGGCGACATAAACTGCACGTCAAAGGGTATCGTGTCAAGTTCATGAATGAGCACAGCGGCATAGTCGTCTTTCCTGACACCTGTCCTGATACCTCTCTGTAAGGACGTAAGGCCAGGGAAGGGAGGCGTATTTACGTGACGCACCGCACAGATATTGTAATAGTTGATGTACTTCTTTGTCTGTATAAACGGACGAGACTTATAATTGGACGACAGCGCATGCAGCAGGTCGGCCTCGTGGTTGTAGAACATGTCGCTGGCCGGCTGCCACTCCTGCATAACGAACTTATGAGGTATCTCCAATCGGTCAAGGATGATGTCGAGCACCTCGACATTATAGCCTGACGGCTCACCATTGCTGTCGAGAAACTCAAAAGGACGGAACTCCCAGTCGCAGGACACAATCAACGGGTTCTCGTCCGTGTAGCCATAAAAGTTCTTGGCAACGGTTGCCGACGGAATAGCGGCAAGGAACAAAGCTGTAATAGCGAAAAATACCAGTCGTTTCATCTTCATATCCTCCCTACTCTATTTCCTGACAATTTCATTGCACTTACACGGAATGCTTACCCAGACAATGGTACCCTTGTCGACTTCCGACTTGATACGAATCTTACCCCCCATCTGCGTAGTAATCTCATGGCAGATGGCAAGGCCCAGTCCAGTACCATGACCGCTACTCGACACGAAACGTTCGAAGATCTGCTTCATGCGGTCCTCAGAGATACCGCTACCCGTATCCTGGAAGGCCATCGCCACGCCCTCGCCAGTATACTCATAACTGGCACGTACCATACCCTTCGTGGTATGAGCAGTGGCATTCTCCATAATCTGGTCAATGACCAGTCCGAGATTCTGGTCGTCTATTTCAACCTCCAGCTGACTATAGGGGTTATCGGCAACGAACTCTACGCCCTCATGATGTCCTCGCAGCCATATTGACTGGCAATGCGATTCAAAGAATGTTGCAAAGTCAATTGTCTTTGGCTTGAATTCAATCATGCCGGCATCCAGACGCGAGAGGAATAAGATGTCGTTGATAAGCTTCAGCAGGTGTGCAGAGTTCTTCTTAATCTGCTCGATGAACAGGGGCTCGTCCTCTGTAGCATGATCCAGTTCAAAGAGTTCAGCAAAACCAATGACAGAACTGAGGGGAGTACGTATCTCGTAGCTCATGTTCGACAGGAACGACTGCTTCAGCAGTTCGGTCTCCTGAGCCTTGGCACTCTCCTGCGCCAGCTTGTCCTCGGTAGCCTTAATCTCACTGATGTCACGACAGGCACCAAAATACTCCTTGACATTGCCCTGATCGTCCAGCACAGGAATGAACGACAGCAAAATGCTGAGGCGCATGCCCTTCTTGATACGGATAAGGGTATTGAAGGAAGCCTTCTGAGGCTGTAGTGTGCGATTGTCCATACTGTTCAGCATGCGCTGGGCAAGACGCTTCGAGTCCTCAGCAGTTAGTGCCAGCGCACGGGTCTGCGTCAGTTCGGTTTTTCCGTGGTCCACACCACTATATATTAATAATGTATGCGTGTCGGGCGAATACCTGGCCATACGAACGCCGCCATTCTGCAACACGAAATCAAGGTTGCGGAAATAGTTGCTCATCTCCTCATTGGCATGCTCCTGCAACTCCAGATTGTGCTGCAGGCGCTGATACGACTTGACGACTTCCGTCACGTCACGTCCCGTACCAAAGACATCCAACAGGCGACCTTGGTCGTCGCGTATTGGCATTAGCTGCAACTCATAGAACATCAGGCGTCGGTGGATATCCTTGTTAAACACACGACTGTCGCGATCACCCTCATAAACACGGGTAAGATAGGTTGGCTGGAGTGTTTCAAGCGAAACGTCAGCGCCAAGCACATCGCGCAGATTGACGTGGTTCTTGAGGGCACCCTCCTTACCGCCTGGAAACGCTTTGCTCGCTTTCTCGTTCATGTCGTACATAAAGCCCTTGCTATCATAGACGATACTGTCGACCATAGCAGAGTTAAAGACTGACTGGTAGCGCAGCATGGTGTCCTTGACCTGTTGCTGGCGCTGGCGGTCGGCAGTAACATCGCTATAGGTACCAATCAGTTCAACAGGCATGCCATGCTTGTTGCGTCGCAGGACAGACATGACGACAGACAGAATCCTGTCTTCACCCGTCTCCTTATGTTTCGAATGTACCTCAACCTTCACTTTCTGCTGGTGGCTTTCTGCCAACTGCAACAGACCATTGCTGAGTTGCTTCACATCCTCGGCCTGCATACGATTGAAGAAGATGGTGGGCGGCTGGTTTTCAGCAACTATCTCTCCGTGCTCATTAAATATCGTGATGGTCTTATTCTCCACATTGAAGGTCCACACATGGACATGCCACGTATTGAGGATATGTGCCAGACGACTGTTGCTGCGACGAATGGTCTTGGTCATTTTCTTCTCACGGAAACGATACAGCGCATAGTATCCTAAGGCCGCCAACAGCATCAGAATCATGGCACCCACCACAAGCCAAATCCACACAGGTATGCCACTGTCCTTACGCTCAGGATAGAACCACTTGTTCTGGATGGGCTGCAACTTGTCTTCAGCCTCCAGACGGGAATAGACTTCGTCGAAAAGCTTCAGCAATACCTCATCGTTCGACAGAAAACGGTATTCGCCATGTTGCATCTTGACGGGTGCCAACTCCAAGTCGTCAAAATGGAGTGTGTACTTAAGCCATTTCAGCGATAATGTGTTCCAAACGATTTGCTGATTAGGGGTGTCGTGGATATGCTGTATAGCCTCACGCATGTCGTTATAGGGAATAACCTGACTCTCCCACCCTTTTTCTATCATGAGGTGGTGACTGAAACTGCCATCATGGACGATAAAAGTGTTATGTTGCAGGTCTTCCTCACTTCTGATGCGCAGAGACTCTCCTTTCCGATACAACACGCTATGGGTAAAAATCTGGACCACGGACGTCCCCACCTTTCCGTATTCTGAATGGTAGTCGGCAGCCATTGCCAGCATGAGGTCTGCTTCACCGTTCTTCACATCCTGCAAGGCAGCCCGGGTAGGCTTCAGGCGGATAACATAGGGAATGCCCAGCTCATCGCAGATAAGTTTCACGAGGTCGATGTTATAGCCCACGGGTTTACCCTCTGCATTAAGGAAGGAATAGGGCCACAGATCCCAGGCATCCTCATAGACCAGCGGATGCTCTCGGTTGAATATTCTCGTACTGTCACTGTTCTGTGCGTGTAACGGCAACAGCAGCAGAAGAGCGAGAAGAGTTAGAAGAATTCGATGACGATTACTCATGGTTGACAGTTCTTACGATTTAATCTCTTGGCAGGGTATCCACATCCAGAAGGTAGAGCCACAGCCCACACCCTCTGAGTCCATGCCGATATAGCCGTGACATGCATTGGCAATGGCCTTACAAATTGAAAGTCCCAAACCGGTACCCTGTATATAGTCGTTGAGTTTGAAGAAACGCTCGAAGAGCTTGTCCTGCACCTCTTTGGGAACACCGTCACCAGTATCCTCGCAATAGAGATAGAGGCCCTCACGACTCTCACCATCTTCTTCGCGCCACTCCTTACGATAACCCACCTTGATATGTCCCTGATGGGTGTACTTCACGGCGTTGGTGACAAAGTTGGTATAGACCTGACGGATGCGCATCTCGTCAATCATCGTCACATAGGCGGGATATGGGTTCTCCTTCATAAATGTCACAGTAGGCTCGCGGAGTCGTTGCTGTAGCTGTTCGCAGAGCTCGTCGAAGAACTTCGAGAAGTCCACCTGTGAAGGTATGATTTCCACCTCTCCACTAATATCCAGCGACGCAGCATCCTGAATGTCGTTGACCAGACGGAGCAGCATATCACAGTTGTCCATGATAAGACGAATCATCTCCTGACGCTCCTCGGGAGTGGTCAGCAACGGCAACACATCGCTGAAGCCGACAATGGCGTTCAGCGGAGTACGAATTTCGTGGGTCATATTGGCCATGAAGAGACTCTTCATACGACCGGAGTCGTTAGCACGCTCGGTTTCCTGCCTCAGCTGTTCCTGCTTCTGCATCAGCTGGTGGATGTTACGCCAAACGCCAAAGGCACCCTTCAGGTTACCCTTCTCGTCGTATTCAGGAATGCTGTTAATCTGCACCCATTGTGGTTCTACGTCTCTGCCTGATACCACGGGGTACATACGTCCCATGTAACTTAGTGGCTTATCAATTACTGCGGCAGGATTCACCAGGTCGTGCACAAAAGGATCTTCTTGATTGACGAAGATGCTCTTCAGTTGTTGCAGGGTAAACTGTTTGTCCACCGTGCTCAGTCCGCTATAGAACTCAATGACATTACGGTCCAGCGTGATACGCCAAGCCTGCAAGCCGCAGGTTTCCATCATGTAGCGTAACTCCTTCTCGTAAAGTTGTATAGATTCGTTAACCTTCTTGATTTCTACGTCGTTGCGCTTGGCCTGCATATACAACTCGCGCTCCTCTGTAATGTCACGGGCGGCAACAGAGAGGTAAATCAGTTTGCCCTGGTCGTCGTAGATGGGGTGTACACCAATCTCCAGATAGACATACATCTCGCGCTCAGGGACAATACTCAGCGAACAGGCGTAGTACTCGTTTGGATTATAACGGTCGAGCACCTCGTTGAAAGGAGCGATGTCAAACAGGTTTACCTTCGAAAAGAAAGCGTCGCTGACATCGCTGTCGAAGTGGCAGATCTCACGCATCATCTTGTTGGCATCAAGCAGCCAGCCCTCAGGAGAGTAGAATGACAGTCCGACGATAGAGTCCTCGAAAATCTGGCGGTAGCGCTTGGTCAGCTCCTCTTCTTCCTGCTGATGTTCGCGCAGGTCGGTCTCATCGACCAGCACGCTGATGATGCTCACGGGTTGGTTACTGTCAGGACCATATTCCGCCACACTGTTGTTACGAATGTAGAGATAGCGAGGTTCCTCGCCTTCAGCACTGATTCTCCAACGATAGCTGTATTCTACCGACTTCATCTTGCCTGATGCCACCTGACGAACAGTAGCAAGAACCTGATCAACATCGTCAGGATGGATATGGGGGGCAAAGTCCTCAGCCCTCATCTCAGGAGTGGGAAGCAGGCTGCCTCGCAGTCTGCGGATAGTCTTACCAGCAATATCGTAGATGACGACATCGTTGTCGGCAATCTTCAGCGCCTTCTCCATCATCTCGTAGGTAGAGGTAGCCGAAGCAATGCTCTCGTTGACACGATGGCGTACAACACGGTTCTGAATCAGTACGGCAACGAGCAGCAGCACTGCCACCACCAGCAACAGATAGGGCCATAGCGACAGATACGATGCGGATTGCAACAGGAGGTATGTCATTGTCAGTATTGTCATAGCAAGATGTTTTCTGTGGTGTTTACTGTGATTTCTTCGTGACGTCTCTCAATGTTCTTGGCTTCACAGGGGATGGAAACCCATGCGGTGGTGCCCTTGTGTAACGTAGACTCTATCTCAATGGTGCCACCCATCTGGTTCACCATGGCCTGAACAATAGGCAGGTCAAGCCCCGTACCCAACAGCTGGTTGTCATAGTTATGTACAAAACGGTCGAAGAGGTGGGCCATGCCTTCCTCGGGAATACCGTCTCCCGTATCCTCAATGGTAATAAGTAGTTCGCCACGACGATATTCGTAACGGGCCTTGACATAGCCCTCTTTCAATGTCAGTGCCGACAGCCAGCAGAGTTTCTCAATGACCTTGCCCACATGCTCCAGGTCGATGTTGAGCACCAGACTCTCGTATGGATTGTCTATCACAGTCTTCACCTGTGTATTAGCCGTGCTCCACCCTATCTGACAATGGCTGGCAAAGACCTGTGCGAAGTCGATGTCGTTCTTGTGGTATTCCACCATATTGGCATCTAGGCTTGACAGCAGCATAACGTCATTGACCAATGTCAGCATGTTGTTGGAGTTAATCTTAATCTGCTCGACGAAGGCAGGCTCGTCGGCCTCGTCATGTGGTGTATTGAAGAGTCCGGCAAAGCCTACGACATTATTCAACGGGGTACGAATCTCATAGCTCATATTCGCCAGGAATGACTGCTTCAGCAACTCTGTTTCCTGGGCTTTCTTAGTCTCTACGGCCAGACGGTTCTCTGTCTCCACCATATCAGTCATGTTACGGCACATGCCGAAATAACGTTCCACCTTACCGTTAGAGTCGACCATGGGGACCAGATTAAACAGCAGCCATATCTGGCGTCCCTTCTTGTCACGTATCTCCGTCTCAATGTTGACCTGTATGTTATATGGTGACAAGTGGTCCATGCGATTCAACACACTCGATACGGTACGGCGGAAACGAGGTGTAGCCAGACGGATGCAGCGCAACTGCGAGAGTTTCATTTGCGACTTGCTGATGTTGTCAGACATCTCCAGCGTAAACGACAGGGGATAGTAATTCACCATGCGGATATCGCTGATGCGCAGGGCGTAGTTGATATTGGAGATATACCTGCGAATATCCTCGTTAATTTTGCGTAAGTTTTCGGCACCTGCCTTCTGGCGATGATACGACTCCACCATCTCAGTAACATCTCGACCTGCCATATAAACACCCTCCAGCTTACCATTGGCATCGCGGATGGGGTTGATGGTGGAGTCGTAGAACATTTTCTTACCCGTCAGTCCAAGGGTTTCCGTATGATAGATAGGATCCTGATAGTTGCCAAAATCGACAAGGGAGGAGGTATGCGTATTAGACATCGTCTCTATGTCCACATCGGCAAAGATGGGGTTATTCTTCAGCAGGAACTCGTTATTCAACACAAACTCACGGTTAGGAACACCAAAGGACTGGCAGGCTCGCTCATTGATATCGCGCAAGACACCGTTGCTGTCGTAGTACACCATATCAATGAGCGACGTACTGAATACCGTATGGTAGCGTAACAGCAGCTGGTTGACAGCCTCCAGACGGCGATAATCCTCAGTAACATCGTGCAGGATGCCGAAAACACTGACCACACGCCCCTTGCTGTCGCGCTGGTCAACAGAGACAGACACCTCGTAATGACGCAGGTAGGCTTCATCCTTGGCATTGCTCACCATCGTAAGGACGGCACCCGACTGCTTACCCTCACAGATGTCAAAGACGACAGAACGCAGACGCTCAAAATCGTCACGATCGAAGAACTGAGCGAAATCGATGGGGTTATAACGCTGCTCCATGCTCCCTTCCTCAGAGAGAAAATGATATTGACGGGTAGCAGGATAATACTTCCAGATGCGCAGGCGTCCGGCTTGTAACACTAGTGCCAGGTGGGCATTCTGCTCCTTCTGGTGGGCATTGGCCTCATGGGCACGCCGCATGTATACCCGGTTGTAGGAAACGACAACCAGTATCACCACCAACAATACGGCCACTACTGCGAGCACGTAGTAATCGAGGCTCCATAACGCCATTTCAATCATTTGCTGAAACATTCTTAGGCTAATAGAATCATAGGTTTATGTAGGCAAAGGTATAAAACTTATGGCACTTAACAAAATTTTTTATGACTTTTTTCACAAAATGCCTTGCATACTCCAATTTTAGTTTGTATCTTTGTGCCAGATATCACACAAACTAGAAAAATATGATTGACGTAAAACAGACTTTATCAGCGGCTGAAGAGCGTATGCAGATGGCTGCCATGTTCCTGGAAGAGGAGCTGAGCCGTGTGCGTGCAGGCCGTGCCAACGTTGCCATCCTCGATGGTGTACGTGTGGAATCCTATGGTTCGAAGGTTCCCCTGAACCAAGTTGCCAACATCTCTACTCCCGACGCCCGCACCATTGCCATCAAGCCATGGGACCGCAAGCAGATTCGCGACATCGAGAAGGCCATCATGGACTCAGATGTAGGCATCACCCCTGAAAACAATGGCGAGATTATTCGTCTAGGTATTCCCCAGCCCACTGAGGAGCGCCGTCGTGACTTGGTCAAGCAGTGCAACAAGATTGCCGAGAAGGCCAAGGTCGAGGTGCGTAACGTGCGTGCAGACATCAAGGAAAAGCTGAAAAAAGCCATCAAGGACGGACTCTCTGAGGACAACGAGAAGGATGCTGAGGCCGACCTGCAGAAGTTGCACGACAAGTACATCAAGAAGCTCGACGAGCTGATGGATGCCAAGAACAAGGAAATCATGACAGTCTAATGCACGGACTAGTCATTAAGAATACTGGAAGCTGGTACACCGTCCTCACGGACGATGGCCAGCTCCTTGATTGTAAGGTGAAGGGCAATTTCCGCATCAAGGGTATTCGCTCTACGAATCCTGTGGCCGTAGGCGACAGGGTCACTGTAGGTGATGGCAACTGGATAACAGAGATTGACGACCGCCGCAACTACATCATCCGCAAAAGCATTAACCTGTCGAAGCAGAGCCACATCCTTGCGGCGAATGTCGATCAGGCATTGCTCGTTATAACCGTCTCGAAACCAGAGACCAGCACCACGTTCATCGACCGTTTCCTGGCATCTGCCGAGGCTTATCGCGTACCAGTCATCCTTATATTTAATAAGACGGACTTGCTCAGCGACGACGAGCTGCACTACCAGCAGATGATGATTGACCTCTACGAGACCATTGGCTACGAGTGTCGCGCCATCTCTGCCGAGACGGGCGAAGGTGTAGAGGAATTGCGTCCACTCCTTGAAGGCAAGATAACACTGCTCAGCGGCAATAGCGGTGTGGGTAAGTCAACGCTTATCAATCGTCTTGTGCCCCACGCCAACCAGCGTACTGCGGACATCAGCGACGCTCACCAGACAGGCATGCACACCACCACCTTCTCCGAGATGATTCCACTCACTAGTGTGGTCAGCGGATCTGTCATAGACACCAAGTCCTGGCTCATCGACACCCCGGGCATCAAGGGCTTTGGCACCTTCGACATAGAGCGCGAAGAACTGACGAGCTATTTCAAAGAAATCTTCGAGTTCTCTAAACAATGCAAGTTCTCTGATTGCACGCACACCCACGAACCCGGCTGTGCGGTACTCAAAGCCGTCGAAGACCAATACATTGCACAGAGCCGTTACCAGTCCTACCTCTCCATGCTCGATGATAAGGACGAAAACAAATATCGAGAAGCCTACTAATGGCTGAACAGTCCCTGAAAAGACAGCTGAAAGTGTTGACCATCCCGGTATTTATCGAGATGGCCCTGGTAATGCTGTTAGGTGCCGTAGATACTGTGATGCTGAGTCGCTATAGCGACAATAGTGTGGCGGCGGTAGGACTCGACAACCAGCTGATGTCGCTGGTATTCCTGGTCTATCAGTTCTTCTCGATGGGAGCTGCCATCCTCTGTGCACAGTATATGGGTGCAGGACTGAAGAAACGACTGGTGCAGGTGGTGGGAATGGCGCTGGTAGTGAATCTGGCACTCGGAATGGTGGTCAGCGCCCTTCTGTTCCTTTATGCGGAGCAGTTGCTACAACTGATGGGACTGCGTCCTGAGCTAATGGACGATGGTGTAGTCTATCTCAAGCTGACGGGTGCCCTATCGTTCTTTCAGGCCTTATCACTGACGTTCTCCGCGTCGTTGCGTAGTGCCGACAAGGTAGTCTATCCAATGGTGGTAACGGGTGTTGTCAACGTGCTGAACATCCTCGGCAACTATGCCCTCATCTTTGGCCATTGGGGCTGTCCGCAGTTGGGTGTTGAGGGTGCTGCCATTGCTACGGCTATCAGTCGTGCCATTGCGATGGTGCTGTTGGCAGTCATCCATTTCAGAAAGCATATTTCAAAGTTCCCGCTGCACTATTTCCGTCCTATGCCGTGGGAGGAACTGAAGAACCTGTTGTATATCGGCATCCCAGCCATGAGCGAGAATATCTCGTATAGTCTGTCACAAGTGGTTATCACCTATTTTATTAATCAGATTAGCAACGAGGCATTGGCAGCCAGAACCTACTGTGCAAACATGATTATGTTTGTCTATCTGTTCTGTCTCAGCATCACGCAAGGTGGCGACATCCTGGTGGGGCACCTTGTAGGACAACGAAGACATCAGGCAGCATATATCCTTGGCAACTACTTCTTTCGTTGGTCGATGATCATTACACTAACGGGGTCAGTACTCTTGGCATTGTCGGGCGAGGGCATTCTGAGCGTCTTTACCGACAATCAGGAAATCATAGCGATGGGTGTATGGGTGCTTGTCGTTGATGTCTTCTTAGAGGTGGGGCGTACAGCCAATATCTTTGCGGGCAGTACACTGAGAGCCACAGGCGATACCGTCTATCCCTTTGTCGTGGGAGTTATCTTTCAATGGAGCGTTGCCGTAGGGCTGAGCTATGTCATTGGCATTCCGTTGGGTTATGGTCTTGTGGGCATGTGGATAGGTTTTGCACTCGATGAGAATATTCGCGGTGTCATCCTTATGCGTCGCTGGCGCTCAGGGAGATGGAGGACCAAAGGCTTCGTCAAAGAACATACACCCGCAGAGTTTTTTTGAATATTGTGCAATCGATTTTACATGGTTTTGTCAGAAAACCGTGCAAAGGTGAACAAGGAAAGAAAAAAAATTCGTATATTTGCACTTAGAAATACTAACTCAAGACAAATTATGCAAAGATTATTCTTATTCACAGTCATTTTTATTGTTAACATTTTGACTATGAGCGCAGCGAAAAAGAGTACGACAACGATTAATCGTATTGACCCCACCGACTGGTATGTGGGCATGAAGAACCCTAGCGTGCAGCTGATGGTGTATGGCAAGGGCATTCGCGATGTTCAAGAGGTGGAAACTGACTATCCTGGCGTCATTGTTGACAGTCTGGTACGCCTTGATTCACCCAACTACTTGCTGGTATATCTAAACCTGAAGGATGCAAAGCCTGGCACAATGAAGCTGACGTTCCAGCTGAAGAACGAAAAGGGAAAATTGAAAAGTGAGGTGGTGGACTACCAGTTGAAGCAGCGCGAGATGGCGGGCGAGAAGCGCCTGGGCTTTGACATCAGTGACGTGCTCTACCTGCTGATGCCTGACCGCTTTGCACAGGGGCCCAATCACCAAGCGCAGATAAAAGGATTGCGCACTTACAAGGAAGACCGCACTGCTCCATCGCTGCGACATGGCGGTGACCTGGAAGGACTGCAACAGCACCTTAACTACTTCACCGAGCTAGGTGTGACTGCGCTGTGGTTTACGCCTATCCTGGAGAACGACTCGCCCGATCAGGGCCAGTGGTCCACCTATCACGGCTATGCCTGCACAGATTACTATCGGGTGGACCCCCGCTTTGGTACCAATGAGCAGTATCGCCAGTTGATTGATGCTTGTCACAAGAAGGGCATGAAGGTGGTCATGGATATGATTTTCAACCATTGCGGCTTTGAGCACCCATGGGTGAAGGACCTGCCCTCGAAAGACTGGCTGAACCTGCCCGGATGGCTGGAGCAATCAGGTGGCACCAGTGATTCACGTGGTACTGACTTCCTTCAGACCTCGTATAAGCTGACACCCGTATTGGATCCCTACGCCTCGGAGGTGGACCTGCGCGAGACAACGGAAGGCTGGTTCGTCAGCACCATGCCCGACCTGAACCAGAACAATCCGCACCTGATGCGCTATCTCATCCAGAATAGCATCTGGTGGATAGAGACCGTTGGCATCGACGGCATCCGCATGGATACCTATCCGTATGCCTTCCGCAAACCAATGGCGCAATGGATGAAGGAACTGGACAAGGAGTACCCCAACTTTAATACTGTGGGCGAGACGTGGGTGACAGAGCCCGCCTACACCGCAGCATGGCAGAAGGACTCGAAACTGTCGGAGGAGAACAGCTATCTGAAAACCGTCATGGACTTTTCGTTCCAAGAAAAGCTCGACTCCGCCAAGCACGAGATTACCGATGGCTGGTGGCGCGGATTCAATCGTCTATATAACTCGTTCTGCTACGACTACCTCTACCCCAACCCATCGAACGTGATGGCATTCTTGGACAATCATGACACCGACCGTTTTCTGGGTGATGGACAGGACATTACGGCGCTGAAACAAGGTCTGGCACTATTGCTCACCGTACGCCGTATACCTCAGCTCTACTATGGTACAGAGATTATGATGAACGGCACCAAAGCCGTGACCGATGGTCATGTGCGTAAAGACTTCCCTGGCGGATTCCCTGACGATGAGCATAATGCTTTTACCCGTGAGGGCCGCACGAAGATAGAGAACGAGATGTTTGACTGGCTCTCCAAGCTACTGCATTGGCGTCAGGGCAATGAGACCATCATCCGCGGTTATCAGACACAGTTCATCCCTTATAAAGGTGTTTATGTCGTGGCTCGTCGCTGGCATCGTCATGGCGTCATCACCATCATCAACGGTACGCGCCGTAATGCTACGATGGAGATGAAGCGCTATGCAGAGCTCTTTGACCCGGACCAAACTGTTGGCGAGGATGTCATCACAAGACAGAAATACAGTCTGCGTGAAAATCTGCCTCTGAAACCCCGTCAGACAATCGTACTGGAGTATTAAGCGAAAAAAGACAGTAGTTTTCTTGTTTTATTAGAAAAAAGTGCGTATCTTTGCCCTGTTGAAAAGATACTAACTAACAATCTTATATTCTATGAAAACAAGACTACTACTGTTATCGTTTTTTATTGCTTGTGGTTTTGGCGTCTGGGCACAAGGACCCAATGGTTCTGGCACCTATTACCAGAATGCCAATGGCAAGAAAGGTGCTGCGCTGAAGACTGCAATGGGTGATATAATCCGTCCACACACCGATATTGGCTATGGTGGGTTGTGGGAAGCTTACAGAACGACAGATAAGCGTCCTGACGGAAAGGTACGTGACTGGTATTCGTGTGTTACTAATTATACCTTTGGCTCTGATCAGGCTGGAAGTTATAGCAAGGAGGGAGACTGCTATAACCGTGAGCACACTGTTCCACAGAGTTGGTTTAACGAATCATCACCCATGAAGGCTGATATCGTACATGTTGTTCCTACTGATGGCTATGTTAACAATAGACGTTCGAACTGGCCGTTTGCTGAGGTTGCCAACATCACTTACCAATCACTTCAAAGTTACTGTAAACTTGGCTCATGTAAAAGTGCAGGTTATAGCGGAACTGTTTTTGAGCCCAACGACGAGATCAAGGGTGATATTGCCCGTATCTACTTCTATATGGCTACCTGTTATTATAGCCAGTGTGGCAACTGGAGTGGTGGAATCTTTACCTCGTCTGGTATGGTGGAATGGGAAATGAACGTAATGAAGGCTTGGTCGAAACTTGACCCCGTCGACGATGTGGAGATAGCCCGTAACAATGCCGTCAAGGAAGTACAGGGCAACCGCAATCCGTTCGTAGACTATCCTGGTTTGGAGGACTACATTTGGGGCGACATGACTGATGTGGCTTTCAGCTACGACAACTACGCTGGTGGTGGTCAAGGTGGAGAGACTGCCACAGTGGCTATGCCTACATTCTCGCCCGACGCGGGTACCTATTATAATAGTATAATGGTCGAATTGGATTGTGCCACTGAAGGTGCCGACATCTACTTCACGACCGATGGTGCCGATGCCTCTGAACAAAGCATCGCATATATGGGGCCCTTCGAGGTTACCCAGACATCTACCATCAAGGCCGTAGCCATCAAGGATGGCAAACGTAGCGCTCAGGCTGAGGCCACCTATATCATCACAGATGAACCAGTCATTCCTAGTGGTGAGCCAACTGCCGACTGTGATGTGGTCATCAATAATGCTTTGTTCGGTTCTTCAGCTACTACTACCATACCAAAAACCGATGCTGATGACTTGACAGGTACTCAAAATGGCATCACCTTCGTCTATGCCCTTGGTACCGGTGCCCAGCGTTATGCTAACGCTACGGAGATACGTCTTTACAAAGGAAATACGCTGACCATTGGTGTTGCTGTAGGAACACTAACAGCGCTTGAATTTACAATAGGATCAAAGACAAGTCCGCTTAATGCTGATACGGGGTCATTCTCTGACTTCAAGTGGACAGGTAATGCTTCTCAGGTGGTTATTACAAGCGAGAACAATACCGCTCTCCGTAATGTAAAGGTTAGCGTTAATGTTCCTTCGTCTATTGACAATGTCCAAACAACAACGCTCTCTGGTCAGCGCGTCATCTACAACTTGAGTGGTCAGCGCGTGACTAATCCTACTCGTGGCATTTATATCGTAGACGGCAAAAAGGTTCTTCTACCCTAGGTCGAAGTGCGGCGATACAATGTCTTGGGTGAATAGTTAATTATTTATAATTAAGGGCTGCAAATTTGGTGAATATTGAAAGAATTTCTACCTTTACAGTCTTTTTGGTCTCTTGATTTCCATCAATTGATTGCGACCGAATTGCATATTGAGTGAATATTGTATCATAAATTATTATAAAAACAAACATGAAGAAATTTATCTTAACTCTCTTGTTAACGGTTGTCACCGTGACGATGATGGCTATTCCCGCCAAGCGCGGACAATGGAAAACACTGACACTCCAAGATGGCACTGAAGTTCGTGCCACTCTCGTGGGTGATGAACATGGTCACTTCTGGAAGGCTGAGAATGGTCAGGCATATATTCAGAAAGGTGATGTCTACGTGACTGTTGATGCCCAGAAGACTATTGCAAAGGCTAAGGCTCGTCGTGCCAAGGTAAATGCTCAGCGCGTTCAAAGACGCACTTTCGGTCATCCTACTACTATTTTAGGCCATAAGAAGGCTATTATGATTTTGGCAAATTTCAAAGATAAGAAGTTCCAAACTTCTCATGATAATGCCCTTTACCAGAAGATTGCCAATCAAGAAGGCTATTCAGAGGGTGACTTCAAGGGGTCTATGGCCGATTATTTCAAGGCTCAGAGCCGTGACAAGTTCACACTCGACTTCGATGTTGTAGGTCCTGTGACAGTCAGCAAGAATGCTAGTTATTATGGTGAAAATGATGAGAATGGCAATGATATGTATGCTGGCGAGATGGTTTGCGAAGCAGTGAATCTTGCTAAAGAGCAGGTATCTAACTGGAAACAATACGACTGGGATGGCGATGGCTATGTAGATCAAGTCTATGTCGTTTATGCAGGTAAAGGCGCAGCCGATGGTGGCGATGCCAATACTATCTGGCCTCATGCATACGACCTCGCTTCTGCTAATTATTATGGTGACGGTACTGGTCCTGTTGCTGTTGGTGAGAATCTTTATGTCAATAGCTATGCCTGTGGTCCGGAACTGAACGGCTCTACCGGTGATATTACAGGTATTGGCGTTATGTGTCATGAGTATTCTCATTGTCTGGGCTACCCCGACTTCTACGACATCGACTATGGTGAGGAGTCAGAAGGCGTTCAAGGTCCAGGCATGGGCTCTTGGGATCTGATGGATGGTGGCAGCTACAATGGTAACGGTTTCCAACCTGCAGGCTATACCAGCTACGAGCGTTGGTTTGCTGGTTGGGAGGAACCTATCGTACTGAACGCTGAGGATGTCAATGTAACCAATATGAAGTCTCTGCAGAACGATGGTGAGTTCTACATTATTTATAATGATAAGAACGCTAACGAATACTATCTGCTGGAGAATCGCCAGCTTGAAGGCTGGGATGCCTCGCTGCCCGCTGCAGGTCTACTCATTCTGCACTGCGACTATGATGCAAAGGTATGGGAAAATAATGCTCCTAACGACGATCCTAATCACCAGCGCTTCATTGCGGTGTCTGCTAATGGCGAATACCCATATGAAATTTGGGAAGGCAACTATTATTATGATGAAGCAGAACCATTCCCTTATGGCAAGGTTAATGCTTTCAACAAGAATTTCAAGGTAAAGTCTTCTGATAAGATTGCCAAGAATGCTGCCCAGTTCTTTACTAAGACCAGCAATGGTACCAAGTGGATGAATGGCTCTGTAGAGGAGATTACTCAGAATAGCGACAAGACCATATCGTTCAACTATGTTGCTAACTTTGCTGGTGGTGGCTCACAAGGTGGTGACGGCGCATATGAGAAAGTTACTTCTGATGACCAGATTGTAGTAGGTTCTAACTATGTACTATTTAATGAAGATTATTCTTGCGCAAATGGTCCTTTCGAGACCAAGTATTTGACAGCTGTCGAAGTCGATTTTGACGATAATACTATTTATAGCGACGAAGTAGCTCCAATGACTTTGGGTGGTAGTGCTAGCGGCTATTCTCTGTTGATTGACGGCAAATATCTGACTACCGAGGCTGCTAAGACGATGAAGACTACTGCGACAGAATCTAAGATTTGGAAGATTGCACAGACTGATAATGGTTATGTCGTGAAGACAGATTCTTATGGTACTGTTCAGTTTAACTATAACAACGGAAATGCTCGTTTCCTGAACTATACATCGAATCAGAAGCCTGCTGTGTTGTATGTGCAGAAGGCTGCTACAGCTATTCAGACTGTCAACTCCAACAAGGTGACGACCACTCGCATCTACACGCTTGACGGTCGCTATGTAGGCACAGATCCTAACCAATTGCCACACGGTTTGTACATCATCAATGGCAAGAAAATTGTTAAGTAATTAAATACGAATACTATGAAACACAACCGGCTGACAGCAGCGATGCTCTCAGCCGGTTTTATTGTTGTTGGCAGATTTCGTCGTACTGCCAAGGTTTCAAAAAAACAGATTAGAAGTTCACACCCACATTGATGAAGAAGTTGCGGTTACGGACAGCATCAAAGTCGCTTTTACCAATGTTGGCAATACCGAAGTTAAAGCCAACTTCTGCATACAGCATCTGGTACTCTACGCCACATCCAACACGCAGACCAGCATCAAAGCGATTAGCATAATTGAAACTGCTCTCCGAGGTGCGGTCGTCGACATTACGGGTGTAAGTCTTAGTCTTACCGCCAACACCTAATGCCAAATAGCCACCAAGGAACGGGTCGATATATAAGTCATCAATGATATCGAAACCATACTTAACGACAATGGGAACTTCCAGATAAGACAGACGATAGGTAATCTTCTCAAGATTCTCATCGTAAATCTTACTCTCACCACCCTTCTCAGAGTAGAGTAAACCTGCCTCCAACCAGATTGGTGTAGAGTTGGCCAACTGCAGGCCATATACGGCGCCGAAAGCCCAACCAGTACGGCTGTCAGTATCCATTGTGGCCATATCGCTTGACATAGAAGCAATATTCAGTCCCAAGCGAATACCATAATAACTCTCAGTATCATTGTGGTTATAACGGCTACGGCTACGACTGGTGCCAAACTGGGCGAATGAAGGAGCTGCCATCAATCCTGCCAGTATCAGAATAAATAGTTTTTTCATGTTTCTTGTTCAATATATGTTGATTACAAGGCGCAAAGGTACTAATAATTGCCCAAAGGCCAAAATTATTTGCCAAGAAATTTCGTATCAAGATACTGTTGGAAGGTGTCTTTATACATATCACCAATGGGCAAGTAGGTGTCTTTGTCCATGATGATACGGTTCTTGTTGACCTCCTGAATCATTTTAAGGTTGACGATATAGGAACGGTGGATGCGCATAAAATAGTCGGGTAGATGCTCTTCCATCTTTTTCATCGACAACAGGGTAATAATGGGTCTACTGTCACCCACAATATGCACCTTTAGGTATTCGCTCATGGCCTCAATATAGCGGATATCGCTTATACTGACTTTCACTATACGGTACTCAGTCTTGAGGAAGATGGTGTCGTCTGTATCAGTGGTTAGTGGTTGGTGGTTAGTGGTTGGAGAAATGTCTATACTTGAACTATTCTCTAACCCCTCACTTCTAACCCCTAACCTCTCTTTTATACGATTGGCTGCTCGTTGGAAGTCCTGCAAGCCGAATGGCTTGAGCAGATAATCTACTGCATTGACCTTAAAGCCTTCAACGGCATATTCGGCATAAGCGGTGGTAAAAACGATGAGCGGTGGTGTGACCAATGACTTGACAAAGTCCATACCGTTGAGGTCGGGCATGTTGATGTCGCAGAATATAGCATCAACAGTATCTTGTTCCAAGAACTGACGAGCCTCCAAAGCACTCTGGCATTGTGCTGCCAGTTCGAGGAAGGGAATCTTACTGATATAGGTGACGATTTGCTGAAGTGCCAGCGGCTCGTCGTCAATAGCCATGCATCTTATCATGTGAGTGGTATCGTTAGTTCAACAATATAGGTATCGGGCTTGTTTTGGATGCGCAGTTCGAAGTTGCTGTCGTAGAGCAGACGCAGACGTTGCTTGACATTCGCCAGACCGACACCACCTTTCTCCTGATTGGGTGTTTCAGCCTTGGAGTTGCTACAGGTAAAGTGGAGTATGTCGCCATCGAGAGTTACCTTGATATGTACGAACGACTGATGCTGGTAGCTAATGCCGTGCTTGAAAGCATTCTCGATGAAGCTGATTAACATGAGCGGCGGCACCGTCTTGTCAGGTGCCTCGTTGGGCAGGTCGACAAGAATCTCCACCTTGTTGGTATAGCGCAACTGCATAAGTGCAACATAATGGCGAATGAAGTCAAACTCACGAGCCAGAGGCACACCGCTCTTGTCGCCCTCATAGAGGATGAAGCGCATCATCTTCGACAATTCTAGGATTGTGTCCTTTGCCTTCTCCGGATCTATATCAACAAGGGCGTGGATATTGTTCAGTGTGTTCATGAAGAAGTGGGGGTTAATCTGATATTTCAGATACTCCAACTGCTGTTCCAGATTCTTCTTCTGTAAGGCATCCAGTTTCTTTTGGTCACTACGGTTCTTGAAGAAAAGCTTGATGCCAATGTTCATACCGAACATGAGGATGAGGCTAACCACAGCCACGATATTGTGTACACCGATAAATGCTGGTGGACGATGCTCTCCACGGCGGAATTCATGAGGTGGACGGTCGCGATGTGGCCTCATTGCGTAAGGGTCATGCTCTCTTCCTCGTGGTTCGTATCTGTCGTCCATCTTTCTTTCCATGGGTATGGGTCTGCGTTCCATGAATCTGGGACGTTGACTACATTGATAGGCGACAAAGATGGTTAGGATGGCTGCTATCATCGAGATGTAAAGCATGCGCTTACGACGGTAGATGAGCAAGGGTGCCAACAGGAAGTTATGAATGAGGAAGATAGCCAGATAGACGGCAAAGAGCTTCCAAACAAAGAATATCTCAGGCCAATTAAAGGACAGATAAGTATTGCTTACTGTCCGTATATACATAATGAGCACTGGAGCTGCAAAGAGCATGCCCCAGAGTGCAAAGTATATGACGTTCTCTTGTCGTGACTGTATCTTCATCCAATACATATAACGCTGAATTTGATGCTTTTATTGTTTTACCAACAACAAAGGTATACGAAAAAAGCTGGTTCGTGAAAAATATTCAGCGAACCAGCCCTTTTATTCAGCGAAAGAAGATGTCCTCCTTCTTACATTTTACAGTCCTAAGCCCTTCTTGACGTTCTTGGCGGCATCATCAATAGCGTCGTTAGCCTGCTTCTTGGCAGCGGCCTTAGTCTCTTCTGCCTTCTGTTTAGCGGCAGCATTAGCCTCATCAACCTTCTGCTTGGCAGCATCAACAGCTGCATCCTTTGCTGCTACGGCAGCATCCACAGCAGCATCCTTGGCATTGACAGCAGTCTCTGCAGCGGCATCCTTGGTAGCTTCAGCCTTGTTGCTGACAGTCTGAACAATATTATTGACTATTGCCTCAGGTTCTGTCTCTATGAAAGTGGCAACGGCTGCGGCAGCATCAGCATTCTTCTCAACAACAGCCTTTACCTCCTCAGCATTCTCCTTCAGATAGTTCTGTACGGTGGTAACATAGGTCTTGGCAGCGTCAGGATTGTTGACTACGAACTCGCCAACAATTTCTTTTACCTGCTCCAGTGTAGCTGACACCTTCTCAGCATCACCCGCAGCAACAAATGCTTTCAGGTTATCGATAATGGCATTAGCCTCTTCTTCACCATTGATTGCAACTTCCGTACTGTCTGTGGCCTCGGCCTGCTGAGTTTTGTTGCCACATGATGTAAAACCGATGGCAGCAACAGCCATCACTGCTAAAAGAATCTTTTTCATAACATCTATTTTTAGTTATACAATAAATAATATTAAGCCTTCTCGGGGACAAAGGTAAGCAATAATTCTGAAGAAACAAATTTTTCATACAAAAATTTGCAAATATGCCATATTAGTTGTATCTTTGCGACTCATAGGGAGAACAATAATATGGGAAAAATCATTATTGCAGGAATAGGCCCTGGTAGCAAAGAAGATATTACGCCTGCCGTGCTCGAAGCAGTACAGCAGGCTGATGCCATTGTGGGCTATAAATACTACTTCCAGTTCATAGAGGCATATGTCAAGGATGGTTGCGAGTGTATCGACACGGGCATGAAGAAAGAGCGTGAACGTGCTGAGCAAGCTTTCTTGTTAGCAGAACAAGGCAAGACGGTAGTGGTTATTTCCTCTGGCGATGCCGGTATCTATGGTATGGCTCCGCTTATCTATGAAATGCAGAGAGAGCGTTCATGTGCGACGGCTTTCCCGTCGCAAAGCATCGAGGTTCTCTCTCTCCCTGGTATCTCTGCTTTCCAAAAGGCAGCGTCGTTGCTGGGGGCTCCATTGGGTCATGACCTGTGTCTCATCTCACTTAGCGATTTGATGACCCCTTGGGAAGTGATAGAGCGTCGCATCAAGGCAGCTGCTGTGGGTGACTTCGTAACGGCCATCTATAATCCCAAGTCGCATGGCCGCTATTGGCAGCTCTATCGTTTGCAGGAAATATTCCTTCAGGAGCGTTCTGCAGATACGCCTGTGGGCTATGTCCATCAGGCTGGTCGGGAAGAGCAAGAAGTAAAGATGACCACCCTTGGTGCTTTCGACCCAGAGGATGTGGATATGTTTACAGTTATCCTCATTGGTAATTCACAGTCGTATCTCTATGAGGGCAAAATGATTACGCCTCGTGGTTATTATCGCAATAAGGAACAAGAAGGAGCGAAACCCGGACAAACGATAATGATGCAGTCTTTCAGCACCATTCTCTCTGAGATGCAGCGTCCTAATGTGCCCACATGGCGACTTTGGCCGTTGCTGCATGCCATACATACTACTGTGGATTTCAGCATGGAACAATGCCTTTGGATGGATGAATGCGCTACGGAGATTCTATACAACAAGGTGGTTGATGGGAGCCTGAAACACATTGTAACAGATGTAACAATGGCTGCCAGTGGTATTCGTAAGGGTGCTTTGGACAGACTCGGTATCCAAGTGCATTGTTATATAAATGACCCTAGAACGAAACAGATTGCTGACGAGAAAGGCATTACACGCAGTCAGGCTTGTATGCAACAGGCGGCAGAGGAATACCCTGAAGCACTTTATGTCGTTGGTAATGCACCTACTGCACTTTTTGAGATTTGCGATTTGGTTCGTAAGGGAAAGATGCATCCTGCAGGTATCATTGCTGCTCCTGTAGGCTTCGTTCACGTGTGTGAAAGTAAATATGCTGTCAAGACGCTGAAGCAAATCCCCAAGATGATTGTAGAGGGGCGTAAGGGCGGAAGCAATCTTGCTGCTACGCTCTGCAATGCCATACTCACTTTCGATGATGCCGAACAACTGAAACCTGGTCGCGATTTATGAAGTTCATCGTCATAGGAATTACTGATAATCCGAAGCCGTTCTTCCCACCAGAAGTATTGGAAATCATCAAGGGTGGCAAGATTTTCTCTGGCGGCAAGCGCCACCATGAGATTGTAGCACCGTTGTTGCCAGCAGATGCAGTGTGGATAGACATCACTGTGCCCTTGGATGCTGTCTTCGAACGCTACCGTATGCTTAGCGGTTCCCCTACTGAGACGACAATCATCATCTTTGCCAGCGGAGATCCGTTGTTCTTTGGTTTTGCTAACACCATCCGCAGAAAGATGCCGGAGGCAGAAGTCGTGGTCTATCCCACCTTCAATTCCCTGCAACTGTTGGCACACCGACTGGTAATTCCCTATCATGACATGCGCATCGTTTCACTGACTGGTCGCCCTTGGCCAGAGTTCGACAAGGCACTTATAGAAAGGACTGCGAAGATAGGTGTCCTTACTGACAAGGAGCATACACCTGCCGCCATTGCCCAACGCATGCTGGACTATGGTTATACCTATTATAATATAAGTGTTGGTGAGCATCTGGGCAATCCGCAATTAGAAAAGGTAACGACGCTTACCCTTGATGAGGCTACTCAACGTGATTTCTCCATGCCCAACTGTGTGATACTCTGCGGGGAAACCGCAGAACACGCGAGGCCCTTCGGCATTCCTGATAGTGCCTTTATGTTGCTGGACGGTCGTGAGAAGATGATTACTAAGATGCCTATCAGATTATTGACACTGCAAGCGCTGGACTTACCTCATCGCCATGTACTATGGGATATTGGCGCCTGCACGGGTAGCGTCTCCATTGAGGCGCGTCTGCAGTTCCCCCACCTACAGGTCGAGGCCTTTGAGATTCGCCCTGAGTGTGAAGCAATCATTCAGGAGAATGCTCGTCGCTTTGGTGCATCAGGCATCAACATCCACATCGGTGATTTCTGTTCTATATGCTGCAATAATATCGCAGTTCCTGATGCCGTCTTCATCGGAGGTCATGGGGGGTATTTGAAGGACATCATGGAGAAGGTCCTCACTGTGCTTGCTCCCGATGGCATTATCGTGATGAACAGCGTCATAGCTCCCAAGGTACTTACCGATAGTCAGAAACTTTGGAACGAGGCCTGCGAAGAACTACACCTCCAGCAGGAGCCACCACTCCATATACAACTTAATGACAACCACCCGATAACAATACTAAAATGCAAAAGATAGCAATTATACAAATCAGCGAGGCTGGTGCTGCCATCGCTGCCCGTCTGCAGGAGGCGCTTGGTGCCCAAAATGTGCGTCGCGATTCAATCGCGACCCAATGGCAAAAGTACGATGCCTTTATATTCATCGGTGCAATGGGCATCTGTGTGCGTACCATCGCCCCTTACATCAACGATAAACACAGTGATCCTGCCGTGGTCTGCATCGACTCATTAGGTCAGAATGTTATTTCTGTGCTCAGTGGACATGTAGGTGGAGCAAACAATCTGACACGAGAGATTGCAAGCATTATTGGCAGTCATGAAGTGATTACTACCCAAAGTGATTGTGCGGGTCTATGGGCCCTCGATACACTTGCAGATCGTTTCGGCTGGTGGGCGAGAGTGGATTGCTGGGAACCTCATCATGATGACATGACCGCCTTTATAACAGCATTTGTCAAGAAACAACCGACGGCCCTGTTACTCGAAATCCGTGATGAAGGCACTGACTATTTGGAGTCTACCATGCCGGATCATGTGACGCTTGTCGGCTCATTTGAGGAAGTGAAGTCTGCACGATTCAAACTGCTCATCTCTGTCTCCCCCTATGACTATTCTCACGACTCCATTGAAGGTGTTGATGTACTTAACTTTGTGCCGTCAGTACTCGATGTTGGCGTAGGACTGGCTCATCAGGCTGGCCCTGTGAACTATGTGATGGATCGAATAGAAGAATTAATGGGCTACGACGTGAATCCCATGAGGTCATTTTTCTTTATGCCCCGAAGTATCAATACAATAGATATCAAGAAAGATGAACCTGTCATGAAGGAATATGAACGGCAAGGCTATCGGGTGCAATACTATACGACGGAACAACTTGCTCAAGTAGATGTACCTACACCTAGCAAAACGGTAGCCAAGCATGTGGGGACACCCAGCGTCTGCGAGGCTGCTGCCCTGTTAGCTTCCAATCACGGTAAACTATTGTTGCCTAAGGTCAAAGGTAAGAACTTCACACTTGCCGTAGCAATCGACCGTAAGTACCTGCGCGAGGGACATATCGAAATCGTTGGTGCTGGCCCTGGCGACCCAGACCTGATAAGTGTGCGTGGTAGGAAAATGCTGGAGAAGGCCGACCTTATCCTCTATGCAGGTTCTCTGGTTCCTAAGGCTTTGACGGAGTGTCATAAGCCCGGTGCTGTGGTGCGAAGTTCGGCTGACATGAACCTTGAAGAGCAGTGTGCACTGATGAAGGAACACTACGATAAAGGACATTTCATCGTTCGTCTGCATACCGGTGACCCTTGCATTTTTGGTGCTATCCAGGAACAGATGGCATTCTTTGATAAGTATCAGATGTCGTACCATATCACCCCAGGAATCTCAAGTTTCCTTGCTGCAGCTGCTGAACTGCGTAGCCAATTCACCATTCCTGAGCGTACACAAACGATAATTTTGACGCGGGGCGAGGGGCGCACCCCTATGCCAGAAAAGGAACAACTGCACCTGCTTGCCAAAAGCCAAAGTACAATGTGCATCTTCCTATCTGCTGCTATCGTTGACGATGTGCAACGTGAACTCCTGCAGGAATACCCAGAGAATACCCCTGTTGCTGCCTGCTATCACCTCACATGGCCTGACCAGAAAATCTATCGTGGAGTGCTGAAAGATTTAGCGAAGATAGTCCACGACAACAACCTCACACTGACCACGATGCTAGTCGTTGGTGAGGCTATTGACAATCGCCAAGGGCTTTCCGAACTGTATAGCAAGTACTTCACCCACCTGTTCCGGCAGGGCGAAGCATAGGATTTGGAGTTTGGCTATTCGTTAAAAGATACCAAACGACTGCCGTCAGGCTGTTCCTCTATGTTGACGCGTACGGCATCTTCTGGCAACACGTCTTCTATTAACTCTGGCCACTCAATGAAACAGAGGGCACCAGAGTAGAAATAGTCCTCATAGCCCATGTCATACACCTCTTCCAACTTCTTGATACGATAGAAGTCGAAGTGGTAGAGTGGTTCTCCGTCGGGTTGCGTATACTCATTGATGATGGCGAAAGTAGGCGAGGTGATAACATCCTCTACGCCCAGCTCCTCACAGATAGCCTTTACAAAGGTGGTCTTTCCTGCACCCATCTTGCCATAAAAAGCAAAGACGCGGCGGTCACCAATATGTTTAATAAACTCGCGAGCAGTCTCGCGGATATGTTCTATGTCTTGAATCTTTATTTCCATATTATCGTTTTCTTCCCTTAAGTGTTACTATTGGTATAATCATCTCCTCCATCGAGATGCCTCCGTGCTGGAAAGTGTTGCGATAGTAGGAGACGTAGTAATTGTAGTTGTTGGGATAGGCGAAAAATGCATCACCTGTGGCAAACACGTAGCTCGTTGACAGGTTGGGAGCAGGCAAATGAGCCTTCTGGGGCTCCTTGATGACGAACAGATCTTTGGAGTCGTACGCCAGATTCTTGCCCAATTTATAGCGCAGGTTGGTATTCGTGTTGCGGTCACCAATAATCTTCACGGGATTGGTGGCACGAATACTACCGTGATCGGTAGTAATCAGGATGCGGTAGTCACTCTGTGCCAACTGACGGAAGAGGTCAGCCATTGCCGAGTGGCGGAACCACGACAGCGTGATGCTGCGGTATGCCGACTCGTTATTCGCTAACTCACGCACCATCTTTGACTCAGTACGGGCATGGCTGAGCATATCGATGAAGTTGAATACGACGACGTTAAGGTCGTTCTTCTCCAGTGTATTCAGTTGTTGCAACAACTTATCAGCCTCCTGTGAAGTATTAATCTTATGATACGAGAAGGTGTTACGCTTGCGATAGCGCTCCAGCTGCGTTTGGATGAGTGGCTCCTCATTGAGGTTCTTTCCTTCCTCCTCGTCCTCATCAACCCAAAGTTCTGGAAACATCTGAGCTATCTGCACTGGCATTAGTCCTGAGAAGATGGCATTGCGTGCATACTGCGTAGCAGTGGGCAAGATGCTGCAATAAACATCCTCGTCGATATCGAACAGGTCGCCTATCTCGCGCTCCAGCGTCTTCCATTGGTCGTAACGGAAATTATCAAGCACAATAAGGAAAACCTTCTCCCCTTCACTTAGTGCAGGGAATACTTTCGTTTTGAACAGTTCATTCGACAACATCGGGTGCTCGTCGCCTTTCATCCACTGCATATAGTTCTGTTTGATGTATTTCGCAAAGCCGCGGTTGGCCTCTTCTTTCTGCATCTCCAACATCTCAGTCATCTGCGAGTCTGTTGCACTGAGCTCTAGTTCCCAGCGGACCAGACGCTTATAGACTGCCGTCCAATCCTCCCACGTACGACAATCCATAATCTGCATAGACAACTGCTGGAACTGCTGTTGGTAGTTGCTCTGAACGGTTTCTGTGACGATCTCCTTGCGGTGGATATTCTTCTTCAACGTCAGCAGTATCTGGTTGGGGTTGACGGGTTTGATGAGATAGTCGGCAATCTGCTGTCCGATGGCCTGGTTCATGATGTCCTCCTCCTCACTCTTCGTCACCATGACGACAGGCACCTGCGGTGTTATCTCCTTGATGCGCTGCAGTGTCTCCAGACCACTAAGACCAGGCATCATCTCGTCGAGCAATACCAAGTCGAAGGTGCGCTTCTTGCACTCCTCAATGGCGTCGGTACCGTTGGTTACCGTCACCACCTCATAACCTTTCTTCTCTAAGAAGATAAGATGGGCGCGGAGTAGTTCCATCTCGTCGTCAGCCCAAAGTAATAAGCCGTTGTTCATATCTTAATTATCATTTTATCTCCAGAAATCGTCGTCAAACTCCATATAGCCGCCGTTCTGCTGCTGGGGAGCATCGTTGAACAGCGGGTCGTCTTCGTCGTTACCTGTTGGCTCTTCGCTATCAGTTGCAGGTTTCTCATCATCTTCGCTCTGTATGATGGTTTCTGGTTCGTCTAGCAGGTCTTTGTCGGAGACTTCCAGAGGCTCCAGCTCCTTCTCGAAGAATATCTCGTAGTCACGATAGCTGTAGTTGGTTCCAAGCAACGGCAGGTTCTTCTCGCTGATAATGATTGGTCGGCAGGGGCGTAACATGTCGGCCATTGCTTGATCGTTATACAACTGGCGAGCATATTGGCGGGTCTCGTCATAGTTGAGAAAACCGCTAATCATCATACGCACCAGTCCATTTGCATCCTGGTCTACGTTGATGTCGAAGTTACGTACAAGGAAGTTCGAGAAGTTATACTTCGCCATCTCGTAGAGCAATTGGTTATGGTTCACGGAGTCTGGCTGATATGCCAGCAAGAACACGAAGTTGGTCTCACGTTCTATGGTTAGCGTATCGTTGCGTGTGGAGTCGGAAGCCATGTCAATAGCACGCCGTGACCAGACGTCATCGATATCAAACTTACCACCATGCAGTGTCCTGCCTTGTTGTACACCGCGGATAATCATTCCCGCCATCTCGCTAACCTCACTCTCTGGGTACTTTTCTACGACTTGCTTCAAACGGTCAATGCAAGCGTCCGACTGTCCTTTGTTCAATAAGCTGAGACCCTCAATGAAGAGGAACTTAGGACGATGCTGTCCCAACGGGAAACGCTTCTCGGAGATTTCGCCATTGGCCTCCACCTCCTCGTGGCGGTCAGCCTTGAAAGCCTCATAGGTGGCAGCATAGATAGAATCTTCAATATGTACACCAAAGCGTTGGTTCTCTGCGAAGTAAGGGTCAGACAACAGTGTCGTCCAGTCGCTTTCAGGGAAGTCGCTCTGGAGCATCGCCAGACAGCGGTCTGCCTCGGCTGTGCGTCCTTGTCTGGAGTAAAGCAGGAAGAGATGGTACCACGCCTCGTCGTTATGCTCGTAGTCAGCATATTGGGTTGTCAGACGCCCTAACGCCTTCTCGCTGAGTCGCAGGTTGTCAAGTTTGTCCTTGAAGATAATGCCCGAATGGAACAGACCATCCTTGATGAGATTGTTGCTCTCGGCTATCTGCTCTTCTGTGAAAGGAATCTGTGCCAGATAGTATTCACGCTTGTGTGGGTCGAAGGCAGAACTGTCGGCAGGGGCTTCAGCCCCAGCAATGGAATCGCTGGGCACAGTGGCTGTCGGGCTTTCCATGTTTTCTGTGTTTTCTACGTTTTCTACCTGGTCTTGACTTTCTTGATTTTCCAAACTGTCTGGCTGTTCCGTGTTCTCCTGATTAAAGTCTACAACCGTCTTGTTGAGGCGTTGCCAATGGTCTTGGTTCTCGCGTCTACCCCACTGTCGTTGGAAGGACTGTTTACCTTGACTGACTGCCTGCGGGTTGTAGAAATACCACTGTCCAGACTTTCCACCACCTATGGGTTGTGGGGCGGCAGGTGTTGGTCTGGTGTTCCTGTTCCCGTTCTTGGCCTCTTCCTGTTGTTGGATTTTCTCGGCCTCAGCCTCCTCACGGGCTCGTTCTTCTTCTTTCTCCTTCTTGATGAGGTCTTCGATAATCTTGTCAATAATCTTGTTACGCTGGTCTTCCGACATGCGTGCCAGACGCTGCAGCGAGTCTTGCAGTTCTACGGCGCTAGTGTGTGGTGCCAGCTCGTCAAGCACTTTCGAGCGCTCGTCAAGTTGTTTGTAGTCCTTGCGGTCTTTGTCCAACAGGCCGATGGCCTCGCCATAGCAGCGTTGGGCATCGGCATATTTCTCTTTGTCCCAATAAACGTTACCTAATGTCAGTAGCAAGACTCCTTTCTCAATGCCACTACGTGTAGCTTTCTTGCAACCTTCCTCATAGGCTTCGATGGCGTGTAGCGTATCTCGTTGGGTAAGGTAGACGTTGCCAATGGCGTAGTACACTTGGTCGAGGAAATCTTTGTTGTTGTCCGAACGGGCCATGCGCTTCAGCTTATTGATCTTACCCTTCGCATCTGTGGCTGGCATCACCTCCGTCTGCGCAATACGGGCATTGAATTCCAGTTCGTAGGGCGGATTCAGACGTATCACATGCTTGAACGATTGGTAGGCCTCTGCTTTCTGTCCCAGCATTGCCTGTATCTGTCCCATCAGAAACCATTCGCGTGCTCTCTGCTTGCGACGTTTCTCGTGTTTGACGACCTTGCGCAGATAGGGCAGAGCCTCCTCATAGCGACCAGCACGAATGTTGTAGTTGGCTAGCGTGTAGTCCCAGTCTTTCTGTGCCCGATAGTGGATGCTATCGCGTAACTGTTTGTTAATGATGTCCTCTGCATCGTAGAGCCAGTCCAGTTCAGTATAGCTCTTGGCCTGCCACGCATGGGCGATGCCATTGATAGCAGGCTGAGTCTGATAGAGACGTGCCATATAAGAGAAGGTGGCTGCAGCCTCTTCAAACTGTCCTTGTTGGAACTGCGACTTACCCAACAACAGCCAGGCATGCCACAGGAAGGGGTTGTACTCGCGACGGTTCAGCCACTCAATATCCTTCTGCGTCTTGCGACGACCCTTGTTCCATTCTGGGCGTTTCTTAATACTATGCAGTTTGATGGCCTTCTCCGCTTTCTCTATGGCTCGGTCGTAGTTACCCTTTCCCAACTCCCGACTCTGCTTGTTGGAGACGGGGTAGAGAGGAATGAGTTCTGTACAGTTGTCTTTGTTGCCGTTCTCCTTCTCTATATTACCCTCTATGAAGGCCTGTGAACCATTATAGTAGGTGTTATAGCGGGCATTGAACGAGTGCCACCAACGGTTTTGTGCTGTATTGTTCTTGGTGGAGCAAGAGGTTAATACCAAAAGCACGAGCAACAAATGACATGCTTTCTTGCTTTTATCTACTATGTCTGCCAACTTACACTCACTTCTGCTAGTACACGACGAACAGTCACCCTCTTTGGTGACAATAGGCTCGTCTGTGCTACCAATAGAGGCGATAGCAGCGATGATGCCCAGCACCACAAGCGATATGACGACAATCAGCAGGAATTGCATGTTTTGTTATAACGACAGCAAAATTATCATTTATCAATTATCATTTAGGGCAAAGCCCGCCTTTATAAGGTCTTTCCAGAAGCTGGGGTACGACTTACTGACCACCTGCGGGTTGTTGATGCACAACTGGTCTAAACGGAAGGCGGCAGGGGCAAAGGCCAACGCCATGCGGTGGTCTTCGTAAGTGTCAATGGCTGCGTCTTGTTGAGGCTCGCAGCGTTCACCATCCCAGTAAAGCTCACTATCGTTCACGTCGTGTAGCACGAATCCCAGTTTGTGCATCTCCGTCTTCAGCGCTTCTATGCGGTCAGTCTCCTTGATTTTCAGCGTTGACAGACCACGGAAGTAGAAGCGAACGCCCAGCATGCAACAACACACCACAAAGGTTTGTGCCAAGTCGGGCGAATTGACGAAATCGTATTCCAAGCGAGGTACACAACGACCACTATGGCGCAGGGTTACTGTGGTGGGTACGCCTTCTTCAGTAGTATCAAAGGTGGTCTTCACGCCTAGTAGACTGAAGATATAGCGCACTGTACTGTCCCCCTGCTTCGAGCCGTCCATCAGTCCTTCAAGACGTACTTCGTCGTTAGCCTCTTTCGACAGCGCAATCATCTCATACCAGTAGGAGGCAGCACTCCAGTCGCTTTCAATATAGTAAGCATGTTCCTTGTAGGGTTGCGCCTGAACGCTAATGGTCTCGTAGTCACTCCAGTCGGCAATGGCTCCAAACTCTCGCATCATCCACAACGTCAGGTCAATATATGGACGCGAGATAATATCCCCCTTCAGGCGTAGTGTCAGTCCGTTGCTGAGCATGGGACCAATCATCAGGAGTGCCGAAACATACTGCGAACTGATGTTGCCTGGCACCTCCAACAGTCCACCTTCCAGCTTTCTGCCTTTGATGCGGAGTGGAGGGAAACCCTCCTCACCAATATATGTGATGTCAGCACCTAGATGTCGCAGGGCATCTACCAGTACACCGATTGGACGATGTTTCATGCGCTCTGTACCCGTGATGACATGCTCTTCGCCGTTGCGCGTGGACAGAAAGGCTGTCATGAAACGCATCGCCGTACCTGCCGCCTTGATATTAATCTCGTACGGATTGTTTTGCAGCGCCCGAATAATCACCTCTGTGTCGTCACAGTCTGATAAATTATTGGGTAACACATTGCTCCCTGACAATGCATGGATAATCATTGCACGGTTCGAGATGCTCTTCGATGCCGGCAGTTTGATGGTCTGGTTTAGTGCCTTTGGGGCTATGATGTTGTATTGCATATTTCGTGTACCTTACTTATAATAACTCACAAAAGTACGAATTATTTGGTAGATTACCAAGGAAATAACATTAATTATATATCTTTTCTGCAAAAAGTAGTTAGAAAATTTGCGTGTTTCAAAAAAACTCCGTACCTTTGCACCCGCTTAACAGCAAAACGATCGGGATTTAGCGCAGTTGGTAGCGCACACGTCTGGGGGGCGCGAGGTCGCTGGTTCGAGTCCAGTAATCCCGACCAAAAGAAAATCCAAGTCACTGGTTCACAGTAGCTTGGATTTCTTTTATTTCCTATATTTGTCGTTTCTTGACGCGATTTCCGTACTTAGTTCTCAGGGTCACCTCGGTAGTGATAAGGCTCCACATTGATGTCGTTATACTCCATTTCTGGTATTTCTATTGTGTCGTTGAGTTTCTTGCCGTAGTCACCGCGGGCTGCACCGTTGGATAATACCAATTCCTCGTAGTGAAGCGTACAGAATACTGTCTGGAATACGCCAATGCCTACACGACAGCCCTGCGGATACATGCTATTGAAAAGGTAGACAGTCTTGAAGCCAGGATGGCTATATACTTCCAGATTGTTGTATTTGAGGAAAGCCTTGAACACATCTCTTTTGGTCTTTGCGGTATCTGCTGCTGAGAAGGAGCGCGAGACGTTGTTGATGAACTCATCAATCTCGTCAGCCTTGATGCTGTCGTTCTCCTGCAGGCACTCATGGACGTTGTCAACAGTCTCTACAAGCATGATATCCCTTGAGGGTACAGTAATCAGCGCAAAGATATAAAATGCAAAGAGTACGATTAAGACAATAACCAATCTGCCAAGACAACTATTAAAGAACTCTTGTGTAAGACTTTTCTTCTTGTATTTGTCACTATTAATCTGATCCATAATTTATAGTGGTTAGATGTTAGGGATTAGTATTTAAAGTTTTGAATTATTGTGAATCAGGTTCATAAACTCCTGACGGGTTTTTGCTTGATTGAAGGCACCACTGAAGTCGCTGGTGGTAGTGACGCTGTTTTGTTTTTCCACGCCACGCATCTGCATGCACATGTGGCGTGCCTCTACGACAACCATCACACCCAGTGGATGGAGGGTCTGTTCGATGCACTCCTTGATTTGCAGCGTCATGCGCTCCTGCACTTGCAGACGATGACTGTAGATGTCGACTACGCGGGCTATCTTCGACAGTCCCGTGATGTAGCCGTTGGGGATATAGGCCACATGCACCTTGCCGTAGAAGGGCAGCATGTGGTGTTCGCAGAGTGAGAAGAAGTCAATGTCCTTGACGATGACCATCTGCGAGTAGTCTTCCTTGAAGAGGGCGTCGCGCAACACCTGATGGGCGTCCATCTCGTAGCCGCGTGTCAACACTTGCATGGCCTTAGCCACGCGCATGGGTGTTTTCTGGAGACCTTCGCGACTGGGATCTTCGCCTAACAGCGTCAGAATCTCCTTATAGTGCTCGGCCAACTCGTCGAGGCCCTCTCTGAATATTTCGTTTTCTGGATACACTCCTTAAACTCTTAAACTTTTAAACTTCTTAATATGCTACGGTAATCTTGCCCTTCACGATGGTTGCCTGGTCAAAGCCAAGATCGCGCAGACTGACTAGCATCTGGTGAGCTTCCTCATAAGTGCGGTAGTTACCGACGCGGCATATCCAGCGTGGTGAATAGAAATGTACGTACACGGGCACGTTAGGATAATGGCTCTTAATGGCGTTGCGTGTCTGTTCTGCCTGCTGACGGTCCTTGCGCGAATTGCCACCAGCAAAGGCCTGGACGCGATAACCTGTAATCTTGTGGCCGTTACGAATCATCTTCGGAACGGTATCGGGGATAACGGTGGTGTTTGTTGTGCTTGTCGGACTACTGGGAGTTGTCGTACTAGTTTTACTAGAGGTACTCGGCGTAGCGGGCTTGGGCGTAGTAGGTGATGTGGTGGCAGTTGTGCTGCTACTCTTTGTCGTCAGTATGGCGCTATTGACCAGCTTGTCAATGGAGTCACTCTGGTGAATGGTTACTGAGCCATGACCAGCAGCAGGCTGTTTCTGCAGGCGCTGGGTAAAAGTCTGTGCACCAGCACCCATCGGGATGCCGATACACAATACTAATATCTGGATAAAATGTTTCATTTACTTCTTCCAAGCGTCGATGATACCCTTGAAGTCAGCGCACTTCAGCGAAGCACCGCCGATGAGACCACCGTCGATGTCAGCCTTGGCGAAGAGCTCAGGAGCGTTAGAAGCCTTGCAAGAGCCACCATACAGGATGCTGGTGTCCTCGGCAACAGCCTGACCATACTTCTCAGCAACGATAGAGCGGATATAAGCGTGGATTTCCTCAGCCTGCTCAGCGGTAGCGGTCTTGCCAGTACCGATGGCCCAGATGGGCTCGTAGGCGATGATAATCTTGCGGAAGTCCTCCTCAGAGAGGTTGAATACGCTACCTTCGAGCTCAGCCTTTACAACCTCGTTCTGCTTGTTTGCCTCACGCTCTGCCAGCGACTCACCAATGCAGAAGATAACCTTCAGGTTGTTCTTCAGGGCCAGAAGCACCTTCTCCTTCAGAATCTCCGGAGTCTCCTTGTAGTACTCACGACGCTCTGAGTGACCGAGGATAACATACTGAGCACCAGTGCTCTTTACCATCTCAGCGCTCACCTCACCAGTGAAAGCACCCTTCTCCTTGTCTGCGCAGTTCTCAGCACCCAGACCGATGATGTTCTGGTCGAGTACCTGAGCTACAGAAGCCAGATGGATGAACGGTGTGCAGATGACAACGTCACAGTTGGGTTTGTCGGCTGCGAGAGCCTCATTCAGTTCCTTGGCCAGAGCCACTCCCTCTTGCAGGTTCAGGTTCATCTTCCAGTTGCCTGCTACGATTTTCTTTCTCATTTTCTGTTTTTTGTTTAAAAAGTTGATATATCTTGTTAGATTGTTCTTTTCTCTTCAGCCACTTCGTCCATGCCCACAGGCGGTCGGCAATGGTCAGCAGCAACAGTGGCAACAGGTACCACAGCACAACGACGAGTATCTTCTGTGCCATCGTTTCCTTGTCTATCTTGCCCATCTCCAGCTTCTCCAGGCGGTCTGTCATCTCATATTCGTCGGGCAGAATATTGTGGCTCCACTTGCGAATGATGACGCCGTCCTTCAGCAACAGCATGCCTGGATTGCTACGGATAACGGTTTTCAGTACAATTTCGTCGGTCTGGCAGAACGGATATTCCGCACCCGTCATGTCGCGCCAACGCTCGATACCCTTTTTGCCGCTGGCCGTCAGCGCATAGAACGGGTAGTCATTGTCTTCAGCATACTCGTACATTTGGTTGATGAGGTCCAGTTGACTGTCGTCGGCCTGTTCCACATGGGGTGCTACGAGCAGGAAAAGGTATCCCTTCTGGTTGAGCAGCGAGTCGGTAATATCCTCGCCGTCTTCCACGCGCTGGATGAAGAACTCTGTGTAGGGCGACTCCTCACCGTTCATCATCTGTTGCCAACCAGTCCTGAGGTCTGCGCCGATTTGGTAAGGACGGAAGTCCAGATAGGGCAGATTGTAGAGCGACCATCCTGAAACGGCAATGATGAAGATGACTGAATAGTTGGTGGCTATCCACTGGCTCGACCTGGAGATGAAGCGCACAATGTCGTGGGGCCATTTCCACACGATGAGGGCCATTGCCAGCAGCACGATGTTCTTGACAAATGTCTGCCAGTTGGTGAGCACGATGGCATCGCCAAAGCAACCGCAGTCACTTACGGGGTCGGCCAGCGCCACCCACAGCGTCAAAGGTGTCACCACGAGCATCAGCAGCAGCGTCAGCGTCTTCGAAATGGTCTTGCGGATACCAAAGAACAGACAGATTCCCAGGAAGAATTCCAGGGCCGACAGCAGTACCGATGCCGCCAGCGTTGCAAAGTCGGGCGCCAGCGCCTGCAGGTGCAGAGCGGTCAGGTAGTCCTGCAGCTTATACTGCGTGCCCAGCGGGTCGACAGCCTTGACGAATCCTGAGAACACCAGGACCACCGCCAACACCATTCGCGCAATATTTACTACTACCTTCCTCACCTTTTACCTTAACTTCTTTAACTGCTCTGACTCCTTTAACTTCTCAACTTTATCGCTCCGAATACCGCGTAGTTGATAATGTCCATGTAGTTCGCGTCGATGCCCTCGCTGACCAGCGTCTCGCCCCCCAGATTCTCAATCTCCTTGATGCGTTCTATCTTGGTCAATATAAAATCGGTATACGAGCTGACCCGCATGCCTCGCCACGCCTCGTCATAGTCGTGGTTCTTGCGCTTCATCAGCTCCAGCGCCTCCTGGGCATATTTGTCGTATAGCACCATAGCAGCGTCGTTGTCCATGTCGACGGTGTCGCTGAAACCGTGGTAAAGTTGTATCAGTCCCACAATACCATAATTAATCAGGGCAATGAACTCTGGACGAATACCCTCGCCCACCAGCGACTCTTTCTTGATTTCCAGCGAACGGATACGCTTGGCTTTGATGAACAACTGGTCGGTCAACGATTGTGGACGCAGGATGCGCCACGAAGCCCCATAATCATGGAGCTTCTTCTCAAACAGCGTGCGACATTCTGTCAGCGTCTGTTTGAACTCTTCATTTGTCTTTGCTTCGTTATTAGCCATAATTCGGTGCAAAGGTAAACAATTCTAATGAATTGACCAAATTATTGCAGGTCTTTCTGTTTCTTGTGGATATAGCGTATCTGAGCGCCTTGTACGTCGGCAGCCATCTCCAGCGAGTCCAGATAGCCCGGTGTTGAGTCCACTTCACTTCCTCGTGCCTGCAGGATACTGTCAGTACGGGCCAACTCCTGTTGTGCCTCTGTCAGTTTCCCCTTCAGAAACTCCGAACGCACCTTCATCCTGAACCGTTCCACCTCCTGCTGTCGCCCATGACCGCAAGCCGTCAGCCCAGCCACTACTACCAATATGCCGATATACTTCTTCATTTGCGGGTGCAAAGGTACGAATAAGTGAGAACAATACAAAACAAAAAGGCCATTTTTTGTTTTTATTGTCGAACGAAAGTACTTTCGACGAAGTCAAAGTACCAATAACCGAACGAAAAACCAAATTTATTTAGGATTTTCTCACTTTTTGTCACATATAGTTTGTCTGATGTTGCATTGGGAGAAAAAGTGTAGTCTGACAATTATTGTCAGGAATACTTTTGCTACCTTTGCAGCATGAAACTAACTAACAAGAAAAAAATGAAACAATTTTACTTCATCTTAACCATTCTGGCTGCTGCCGCCGTTAACATTCAGGCGCAACAGGACCAGAGCCTGATAATCAACGAACTGATGCAGTCGAACATAGAGTGCATCATGGACGACATCAAGGAGTTTCCCGACTCCTGGGTAGAGTTGTATAACCCCACAGATGCCGCCGTCAACCTGAAGGACTACAAAATCAGCAACAAGAACAAGGTTGCCAAGGCCTGGCAGTTGCCCAATCAGGAAGTGCCAGCCAAGGGCTATGTCCTCATCTACTGCGACAAGGAAGAGAAAGGCCTGCACACCAGTTTCCGTCTGGAGTCTGGCAAGGACGGCAACCTCTACCTGTTCAAGGGGGACAACATTGTTGACAAGCTGGAGAAGATGGCCAAGATGCCAGCTCCCGATGTGGCCTATGGTCGCAAGACCGATGGTGCTGACGAGTGGGGTTATCAGCTGACGGCAACCCCTGGCAAGGCCAACTGCGGTAACATTTGCGACGGCAAGCACATCCTCGGCGCCCCAGTCTTTGGCAAGCAGGGTTTCGCAACTGCTGGCGATGCCGCCTTCCAACTGACGCTGAGTCTGCCTGAAGGTGCTCCTGAGGGTGCCGTCATCCGCTATACCAAGGATGGTAGCGAACCCAAGGCCACCAGCACGAAGTACACAAGCGCCATCAGCATCACCAAGACAACGGCCATTCGTGCCAAGGTGTTCTGCGACGGTTGGCTTTCGCCCATGAGCACGGCCCAGACATACATCTTCCACCCCAGGGAGATGACTACCCCCATCTTCTCTATCCAGACTGACGACAAGTATCTGAACGATGCAACGATTGGTCTTTTCGCCAACAACAACAGCAAGGAAGACAAAAAGACCCACGACTGGCGCCGCCCTATGAACATTGAGTTCTTCCCGGCAGAAGGCGAAGAGAGCGCCTTCAACCAGTTGGGTGAGTTCCGCATCCAGGGTGGTCAGTCGCGCGGCAATGCCCTGAAGTCGCTGGCACTCTATGCCAACAAGCGCTTTGATCCCGACCACAAGCAGTTCGTCTATGAGTTCTTCCCCGACCAGAAACCTGGTGTCACGAAGTTCAAGTCCTTCTCCCTGCGCGATGGTGGTAACGACTTCACCGACCTCTACTTCCGCGATGCCATCATCCAACGCACCATGGCCAGCTACACAGACCTGGACTGGCAGGCCTGTCGTACTGCCGTGCTCTATCTGAACGGCGAGTACATGGGTATGCTCAACATCCGCGAGCGCTCGAACGCAGACAACGTGTACAGCAACTATAACGGTCTGGAAGATGTCGACATGGTGGAGATTAGCCATGAACAAGTGAATGGTGTAGACCAGTTCATTGAGGAAGTGAAGGAAGGCACCAGCGACTTCTACGATGCCTTCAAGACGTTCTACAGCGAAAAGGGCCACACCAAGGCTGAATACGAGGAGTGGATAGACGTTAATGAGTATCTGAGCGTCATGGCGATGAACCTCTTCTACGGCAACATCGACTTTCCCGGCAACAACCTTGTCTTTTGGCGTCCCAACGATGACGATACAGAGTCTGGCCTTCCTAAGAAATTCCGCGTTATCGTCAAAGATACCGACTTTGGACTGGGACTTTATGGCAGAGCAAACAGCTACAACACCATCGACCTGCTCTATAATCCCAGCAATCATAGCGGTGACAACTGGGCATTCACCGAACCGGCAACACGTCTCATCAAGAACATGTTGGAGAACGAGGAACTGAAGAACATGTTCATCGACAAGTGCTGCATCTTCATGGGTGACTTCATGAACGGCAAGGGTACCAGCGAGATGATAGACCTCATCAAGGACGAGGCCATGGAGGAATTTGTTGCCCACCGCGACAAGTACAATCCCGGTTGGGGCTGGTGGCCAGCAGACAATCGTGGCGATATTACCAACAAGTTCAACAACGCCAAGAACTGGGCCAATGGTCGTCCAGAACAGTTCTATAAGCACATTGGTAACAAGTGGAGCCTCGGCACGCCCATAGCGTTGACCATCAATAAGAGCAACAAGAGTGATGTGCAGATTGTCTTTAACGACATCAAACTGTCTGGTAACGTGTTCGACGGCAAATACTTCAAGAACCGCACCATCACGCTCAGCGCTACCGCCAACGAAGAGGGCAAGACGGTCACCGGCTGGAAGGTCACTGGCGCCATCAGCAAGGAAGTTCAGGGCAGCGAGTTAGCCCTGCAGATGCCCAATGGCTCTGTCAACATCAACCCCATCGTCGGCTTTGGCTCAGGCATCGAGGATATTGAACTGTCATCTGTCAACGCTCAGCGCTCAACAATCTACGACCTGCAGGGTCGCCAGATAACAACTCCTCAGGCTGGCAGAGTGTACATTCAGAATGGCAAAAAAATCATCTGGCGCTAATAGCCAGATGATAAAACGATAAGGATTACCCCAAAATACAAGGTCAGGAGATTACCCAACGCTCGGTAGCGTTTGGGTAATTTTTTGTTCCCTATGACAAATGCGCACCTCGATGCCGAACTTCTCGTGGATGTGCTCAGCCAGATGCTGTGCACTATAGACAGAACGGTGCTGACCACCGGTACAGCCAAAGCAGAACATCAACGAGGTAAAGCCACGCTGGATATAGCGGCGCACATGGGCATCGGCTAGCTTATAAACGCTGTCCAGGAAGGTCAGTATCTCACCATCGTCTTCCAGGAAACGGATAACAGGCTCGTCTAGACCTGTCAACTGCTTGTACGGCTCATAACGGCCAGGGTTGTGGGTTGAACGACAGTCAAACACATAGCCGCCACCATTGCCCGACTCATCCTCAGGGATTCCCTTGGTATAAGAGAAGCTGAAGACGCGCACCACCAGCGGTCCCTGGGCATCGTACTTGGAGAACGTGGCAGGACCATCCTGCGGGTGGGGTTTATAGGGGTTCAGGTCTGTCGTCTTATATCCGTCGGCACGACTGACTGTGGCCTCCACATACTGGAACTGAGGCAGCTCCGTCAGGCGGCGCAGCACACCGACCAAATAGGGATAGGGGAAGTCGCGCTCGTCGAGCAACTCTCGGATATTCTGGATGGCAGGGGGGATGGACTCTATAAAGTGGGCCTTGCGCTCGAAGTAGCCACGGAAACCATAGGCACCCAGTACCTGCAACAGGCGGAACAGCACAAACAAGCTGAGACGCTCAACAAAGCGGTGGGGCGTCGGCACCTCGGTCAACTGCTTCAGGGCATTGTAGTACTCATAGACCAACTCACGACGCAGCTTGTGAGGATACTTTGCCGAGGCCTGCCACAGGAACGACGCCAGGTCGTAGTAGTACGGGCCACGGCGACCACCCTGGAAGTCAATGAAGTAGGGCTGTTGGCTGTGGGCTGCAGGCTGTTGGCTATCAACCAACATGATATTCCGCGCCTGGAAGTCACGATAGAGGAAGCATTGCTCGTCGCCAGCCTCGGTCAAGTCCTTCGCCAACAAACGGAAGTCGGCCTCCAGCTTCATCTCATGGAAGTCAAGCTCTGTAGCTTTCAGGAAACAGTATTTAAAGTAGTTGAGATCAAAGAGTACAGAGTTGGTATCAAACTCCGGCTGCGGATAGCAGTTGGTGAAATCAAGCTCACGGGCACCACGCAACTGCATGTTCGGCAACTCACGGATGGTACGGCGCAACAATTCCTGCTCCTTCAGCGTGTAACGGCCACCAGCCTCACGACCACCACGAATGGCATCGAATAGCGACATGGAGCCCAGGTCGGTCTGAATGTAGCGTAGCTCGTCGTCGCTGACCGCAAGAATCGTGGGGACAGGCAACTTACAATCCGTAAAATGATTAGCCAGATAGACAAAGGCGTGGTTTTCGTCACGACTGGTACCTACACAGCCTATCACGCTCTTGCCCTCCGAAGAGGTCAAACGATAGTACTCACGATTGCTGCCACCAGCCGTCAGCTGCTGTACATTCTGGGGCTCTACCCCACTCCATTTCTTGTAAAGTTCAACTAATTTCTGCATATTGTTGGCAAAGGTACGAATAAGCGAGGAAAATACCAAATTAATTTGAGTATTTTCGAGCGAGAGTACCTATACATGCGATTCATACACCTCACCTTCGGGTCGTTCCTGACGTTCCTTTCACCCGTTCCGACGTCATTTTGCGGTCGTTCCGATGATACTTTACACCCCTAAAGTATCATCGGAACGGGTCGTAGATGACGTCGGAAGCACCCGAAGATGACGTTGGAACGGATGCAAGATGACATTGCTACCATCCAGCGATAGCCCCTTATCATTTCTTGCTATTATCCAGTTTCCAAAAATTTAAATTTTCGACTGTCTGACAGTCACTGCTCGGCAAAGAGGAGGGGCATTTCGATGACCTCTATCTCGCTGATGAGCTGATAGGGTATGGAGGAATCTTGGCGGCGATAGTGGCTGATGTCGTAGACGTCGCTGTAGGGCTGCAAGGTATAGACCATCTTGTCCACTGGCTGCTCGAAGCTGTTGGTCTTCTTGTTGTAGTGACTGTACTCTACGCTATAGGTGCCGTAGTTAAGAGTGTAGTCGTAGCGGGAAGCAATAGCCCAACGGTTGTTCATCTTGTCCCATTGTGAGGTTACCTTGCTGGTCAGCGTGCCGTCGGCGGCATAGGTGTAGTCATGCTTGCGATAGGGAGTCAGCTGGAAGTCCTTGCCTTCACCGCTTTTCTGATAGACATACATGGTGGTGATGTCATCTTCGGTATAGTCGGCATTGTAGGCAAAAACGCTCTCAGGCATATTGACGACTGTCTCATATCCGTTCTTAACGGTTTCAGAGGTGAGAACTTGTGCCTTGGCGCTCATGGCGGATACGCACATCAGGGTTGCAATTACTAAATGTTTCATAATCGTAAATGTTTAAAAGTTGTTTTTTACTCCTTAGACGCAACCTTGTGTTGGTTTACTACAGTCTTGCGTTGTTTTTTTACTTCTTTTGTCTGTTAGACGTAAAAAACGGGCAGAAAAGTTGCAACACCTTGTGGGGAATTCTTGGAATTTTCAATAGTTGTCCAATATCTGTTGGAGTTTCTCGCGCTGTCGCTCCTTCTTCGACTTGCGCTTGGGGAAGATTTTCTTGACGGCAAGGGCTATCAAGGATAAAGGGTTGACACCAATGGTCATAGCGCCGCCCGCCTGCTCCTTGCGTTGCTGATCAAGAAAATGGCTGTGATAGGCCAGCCGCATATCCTGGCGCAGCTTGGGCGTCATGACAACCACTCCTATCTTATTAGAGCGTAAAGAAACCAGTTTGTCTGGAGAGACACGCTCTATGCGGGGCGGCATGGGGCGCAGCACAGAACTGTCGCGCTGTTCAGGCTTTATGGGTTCGTTGCGCAACCATTCCTCATAGTCTGATGCCGGACTCTTGATGGAGTCTGGCACGCTGACCTCTTTCTTATCATTAGAAACCTGTGCCTTGGCCATCACGGCCAAGACAGACAGGCATATTATCAAAATGAAGAATCTAATCATTTACGGTTGAATAGGATTGATGCCGCAAAGATAAGGATTCTTTATTAAAGAGTGTATGAAAAATAGTTTATAAAATCTTAGTAATTAATAAATTAAGATTTTCTTAAACTTTGTTTTGTTAACAATTATTGCAAGGTAAGTCCCATCAGTCCAACAACAACATCATTGGATTGTGGAATAATGTCGAGCGCTATAACCTTCTTCTCAGGGTCTAACGACATGCACAACATCTGGGCAGCGCCACCAGGAATCATCAAGTCGCTAGTACCCTTGATACCCATCACCTTGCTAAGATTGCGACTGACAATACCCGTATCAAAGCTAACCCTATAGGGGCGCGGCTGTGGCGCATGGAAAGAATAGTCATTGACAAAATAGTCTTGTTCAACGGGGCACCAGTTGTCGGGGTTTACCAACCGCAAAGTATCTGCCGTGCCATCCTCATAACGTGCAACCAGCAAACCGTTGACCATGCGGCTCTCATGGGTAGAGGTAGTACCAGCCAGCAACAGCCATATCTTCCAGGCACGATCCTTGAGTGGTATGCTAACCTTATCAGGATAGCGGTCAGACAGGGATGCACAAACGATATTCGGTCCCTCGGCTGGTGTATGGAATGGTACACCCATGACCAAATACTCGCCCTTGACTATCTGCTTGCGGAAGAAGGTGTCGACAACCTCGGGATGGAGATGACTGACAGAATCGTTATAGCTCTTTGTCAGATCCACCTTCTGGAACTTCAATTCAAACGTTGGTTCGTCGGTTCCCTCTGCCGTTGGCGGAGTCTCTTCATAAGAGCTATAGACATAAACCTCTGGCAACTTCAAGGGAGCATCGACAGTTATGACCTGATGAACGTCGTCGGTACCCAGAATGTCACGATACTCACCTTTTCCCAGATTCACGCGCAACACCACTTGCTGGGCCTCAGGGAAACGCTGGGTGATATCATAGATGAGCAGGTTGCCCTGTCGACGGTAGCGGTAACTTATATAAGGAGTACTGATAGAGGCGCTGTCCCACGACTCTGGGAATCCTGGATGGATGATACAACGACGACTGAAGGCGTCAGGACGAATGCCGAAGAGGCCTTCAGTCAATGTGCGGGCTGCAATACTGATATGGTCGGCCACATCACGTCCCTGCTCGCCATTGACAGCATCATACTTACTGGTCTGCCCGAAGTTGGCAGGTGACGAACCGTCATACAGTTGGTCGATGATGGTGGCCTTCAGCAGTCGGAAACCCTCCTCGTTGCGGCAAGCCTTAAAACAAGCCAGCGCGGCACGCATGACAGCAGCAGGATAGACATTATTCATATCCCAAGTATAGGGCATCCAGTTGCTGGTAGCCAACGTAGAAAGCTGAGGGGTCACAGGGATATGGGGAATGGCTCGGTCCATATACTTCGTAGCCAGATAGGCTTGTTCAGGAGTACAGGCATCATAGTCAATAGGTGCATAGACAGACCACAGGGCAGGCGTGTCGTGCAGGCGGCGCAAGCCCTTCTGGTCTTTAGACTCAGCCCAGCAGCCTTTGTCAGCCATCCACAATTGTTCAAGCATTGCGAGGGCCTCGTCGGCCTTGGCAAAGAAGGTTGCACCATTATGCTGAAGCAAGGCAGCCACGCGAGCGACCATCGTGTTGAGCCAATAACACTTGGCGAGGGCTGGTGTTGACAACGGCAACTTGTCATCGGTCTGGACGTATTCTACAAGGGAGGGCCACAGGCGCTGCATATCGTCGTGATTGGCATCATAACGAAAACGCCAGAGATAATCCTCTACTGATTCATTCCGGACTTTATCCTGTACGACCGACAAAGCACTACCCAATGGATTAATATGCTTGTCGGGGGTATTGATGGTGATGGTAGCGGCCACTTCCTGCATATCACTCTCCAGCCGGTCAAAGAGGGCCTCACCTTGACGGACTGTCAAAAAAGCAAACGACAGTCCAGAACAACTGAGGTAGAGGTCTTCAGAAAAATTGACAGAGGCTTGCTGGTGGGGAAGGTCCAACTTGACAGGACCATCGAAGTTGGCCACACGCAGGCGCCAAACCACGCGATTCTCCTGCTGACCGACCACGGCCTTGATGCGCACAACAGCCTTCTTACCCCAAGCGGGATGCTTGACCTCGTAACTGCGCATGCCGTCCTGATAGCGCGACAGACAGTAGTCGGCCTTATCCAAGTCAACACCGTTGATGCGGAAAGAAAGTGGCTGGTACTCCTTGTTCTGCAGGACCACAAAGAAGGGACGGTCGCTAGTCTGTAGCACGTAGTCGGCAGTAGCGCCATAGAGGGTACGCGTCAATCGATTATCACCATTGACACAGACGAAAGCACGTCCATTTGGGCGATAATTGTAGCCATTTGTCGTACTCCAACTGCAGGCTAGCAGCAACAACAGAACCAGTATTTTGTTCATACTTGATGCAAAGATACGAAGAAGCAAGGAAAATGCCAAAGGTTTTAGCATCTTTTTTACCATTGGAACACAAAAAAGAAGTTGCCAACACAAAAGGAACCGACTGTCATCTCGACAATCGGTTTCAAAACAAACTACTTAAAAACTAATCTACTAAAACAAATCAAAAAAATATCTCTTCTACAGTCTCTATAGCATCTATAGAACTATAGTGTCTTTCTTTCCACCCTGCAAAGGTAGGAACTTTTCCATGACCCTGCAAATAAATTTGGCACAAAATGCACTACTTTTTGACATAAATCAAGCGGATGCCAATCACAGAAGACTGACACCCGCTGTTTTGATATGTATAGTTTACAAAATCAACTACTTACATCATGCCACCCATGCCTGGAGCACCACCCATTGGCATAGCGGGTTCCTTCTCAGGCTTGTCGCAGATGAGGCACTCTGTTGTCAGGAACATGCCAGCGATAGAAGCGGCATTCTCCAGAGCTACACGAGCCACCTTGGCAGGGTCGATGACACCAGCCTCGCGGAGGTCCTCGTACTTGTCGAGGCGAGCATTGTAACCGAAGTCACCCTTGCCCTCGCGAACCTTCTGAACAACAACGGCACCCTCCTCGCCAGCATTGCTGACAATCTGACGCAGAGGTTCCTCAATGGCACGGCAGATGATGTTGATACCAGTCTGCTCGTCGGCATTGTCGCCCTTCAGACTCTTCAAAGCCTCCTGAGCGCGGATGTAGGTCGTACCACCACCAGCAACAACACCTTCCTCGATAGCAGCACGAGTAGCGCAGAGCGCATCGTCAACGCGATCCTTCTTCTCCTTCATCTCAACCTCGCTGTTAGCACCAACGTAGAGCACTGCTACGCCACCAGCCAACTTGGCCAGACGCTCCTGCAGCTTCTCCTTGTCGTAAGAAGAGGTGGTGAGCTCAATCTCCTTCTTGATCTGAGCGATACGATCCTGGATGGCCTGCTTGTCACCAGCACCATTGACGATGGTGGTGTTGTCCTTAGAAACAGTCACCTTATCGCAAGTACCCAGCATTTCGAGGGTAGCCTGCTCCAGCTTCAGACCCTTCTCCTCGCTGATCACAACGCCACCAGTCAGGGTTGCGATGTCTTCGAGCATAGCCTTACGGCGGTCGCCAAAGCCAGGAGCCTTGACAGCGCAGATCTTCAGGCCTCCACGCAGACGGTTGACAACCAGTGTGGTCAGAGCCTCAGAGTCAACATCCTCAGCAATCACCAGCAAGGGGCGTCCGCTCTCAGCAGCAGGCTGCAGGATGGGCAGGAAGTCCTTGATGTTAGAAATCTTCTTATCGTAGATGAGGATGTAAGGATTCTCCATTACACACTCCATCTTCTCAGAGTCAGTTACGAAGTAGCCAGACAGGTAACCACGATCGAACTGCATTCCCTCGACAACACCAATGTGAGTGTCGCGGCTCTTGCTCTCCTCGATGGTGATAACGCCATCCTTAGAAACCTTGCGGAAAGCCTCAGCCAGCAGCTTACCAATCTCCTCGTCGTTGTTGGCAGAAACGGTAGCCACCTGCTCAATCTTGTCGTAGTTGTCGTCCACGCGCTCAGCGTTCTTCTGGATGAAGTCAACAACGCTCTTCACAGCCTTGTCGATACCACGCTTCAGGTCCATAGGATTGGCACCAGCGGTAACATTCTTCAGACCCTCGGTAACGATAGCCTGGGTGAGGATGGTAGCTGTGGTGGTACCATCACCAGCATCGTCGCCAGTCTTAGAAGCTACGCTCTTAACGAGCTGTGCACCTGTGTTCTCGAACTTATCCTCCAACTCGATTTCCTTAGCAACGGTCACACCGTCCTTGGTAATCTGGGGAGCACCAAACTTCTTCTCAATCACAACGTTACGACCCTTAGGACCGAGTGTAACCTTTACTGCGTTTGCCAACTGGTCGACGCCCTGCTTCATTGCGTCGCGAGCGTCAATATTGAATTTAATATCTTTTGCCATAATAATTTATTTTTTTCGATGTTTCGATGTTTCGATGTTTCGATGTTTCGAGATTTCGATATTCCGAGATTTCGAGGTTATTTCTCAATGACTGCTAAAACGTCAGATTGACGCATCATGAGGAACTTCTCGCCCTCGAACTCCAGTTCGGTGCCACTGTACTTGCCATACAACACTTCGTCGCCAGCCTTCAGTACCATCTCTTCGTCCTTGGTACCCTGACCAACGGCCTTGATGGTTCCATGCAGGGGTTTCTCTTTTGCGGTGTCAGGAATAATAATACCGCCAATCTTCTCTTCAGCCGGTGCAGGCACTACCAGCACGCGGTCTCCTAATGGTTTAATGTTCATAATACCTTATTTATTTTGATTAGACTTTTATGTTTTCTGTCCAGCGCTCTGCCAAAAGCGTGCCAAACATGAAAGACTGACACATTGGCAGATACTTTTTCAGACTTTTATTCCTATTCCATCAAATTTTTGTCCTTTTATTTTTGTAGTTATCTATTTTTTTGTACCTTTGCAGAATTGAAGAGAATAGCAACAACTAATCAAATAAAAATATGAAAGACTTTCTAAAGTATGTTTTTGCAACCATTACCGGTATCATTGTGTTGACCATCGTGATGGCCATTCTTGGCACCATCTCATTGGTAGGTCTGGCTGCGTCGAGTGCCAGCACAACAAAAGTAGAAGAAAACTCTGTATTCACGTTGATGCTCTCCGGCCAATTGGAGGAGCGTGCACAGAGTAACCCCTTTGCATCTCTGACAGGACAGGTTAGTGAGAACCTCGGCCTGGACAATATCATCGATGCCATCAAAAAGGCTAAGGACAATGAAGACATCAAGGGTATCTATATCGAGGCTGGTGCTTTCAGCAGCGACACCCCTGCTTCAGCACATGCCATCCGCGAGGCCCTGCTGGACTTCAAAAAGAGTGGCAAGTGGATTGTGGCCTATGGTGACACGTACACACAGACCACCTATTATATATGTAGCGTGGCAGACAAGCTATTCCTGAACCCCGAAGGTATGGTCGACTGGCATGGACTGGGCGGCGAGATGTACTACATCAAAGACCTGCTTGCTAAGTTTGGTGTTAAATTTCAGGCTGTGAAGGTCGGCAAATACAAGAGTGCCGTGGAGATGATGACTGCCGACCAAATGAGCAACTACGACCGTGAACAGACAGAGGCATATCTGAACGGCATCTGGAAAGTAATGCTGAACGACGTGTCCAAGAGTCGCAAGGTTTCCGTTGATTCGCTGAATGCTTATGCCGACCGCTATGTAGCACTTTGTAGCCAAAAGGAATTGGTGCGCATGAAACTGGTCGACAAACTGTTGTATACAGACGAGGTGAAAGGCGAAATCAAGAAGTGTCTGAAGATTGACAAGGACGAGCATATCAACCAGCTGACACTAGACGAGATGGAAAATGTAGCCGACAAGAAGAAAGAGGGCGAGAAGATTGCTATCTATTACGCTTTTGGCGAAATCGTTGATTCTCAGACAGGAAGTCTACTGACGCAAGACCACGCCATCGTAGCAAATGAGGTTTGCAAAGACCTGGAAGAACTGATGAACAACGACGATGTGAAGGCTGTAGTACTGCGTGTCAACTCTCCTGGTGGCTCAGCCTACGCTTCTGAGCAAATTTGGCGTGCCGTCACCAACCTGAAAGCCAAGAAGCCTGTAGTGGTTTCGATGGGTGGCTATGCAGCCAGCGGCGGTTACTACATTAGTTGTAATGCCAACTATATCTACTCAGAGCCCACAACTCTGACAGGTTCTATCGGAATCTTTGGTCTATTCCCCGATGCAAGCCAGCTGTTGACAGACAAGTTGGGCATAAAGTTTAGCGAGGTAAAGACCAACAAGCATTCCAACTTCGGTGCCATGTCACGTTCATTTAATGCTGAGGAATTAGCGCTGCTTGACCAGTATATCGGTCGCGGCTATGAGTTGTTCCGCCAGCGCGTGGCTGACGGTCGCAAACTGCCCGTTGCACAGGTTGAGGAGATTGCCCAAGGTCATGTATGGGTTGGTAACGACGCTCTGAAGATCAAGCTGGTAGATGCCATTGGTTCTCTGGACGATGCCGTCAAGAAGGCTGCTCAACTTGCCAAAGTTAAGGAATATTACACAAGCAACTATCCTGATGAGCCCAGCTGGTGGGAGAGTCTGACAGCCAGCATGGACCACGGAAACTACCTGGATGAGCAGATGCGTGAGACACTGGGCGAATACTACGCTCCGTTCAGCTATCTGAAGAACATCAATAATCAGTCGGCCATCCAGGCCCGTCTTCCCTATTTTGTAGAGATAAAATAAACTCGAAATAACGTTATAACGTCATAACGAAATAACGACAAGAACGCATGGAAGGCGACTTCATCAAAATCAACAAATGGTTGCTGCCGCTGAGTTGGCTTTACGGCATTGCGTCCAATTTTCGGAACACGCTTTTCAACATTGGCATATTGAAAAGTCGCAGCTTCGACGTGCCCATCATAGCTGTTGGAAACATTACCGTTGGCGGTAGTGGCAAGACCCCCCATGTGGAATACCTTATCCGTCTACTGAAAGACACGTGTCATACTGCCGTGCTCAGTCGTGGATATAAGCGCAAGAGCAAAGGCTTTGTACAAGCTTCCGCAAAGACGACAATGCCTGAGATTGGCGATGAACCATTCCAAATGAAGCAGAAATACCCGGGAGTAACCGTGGCTGTTGACAAGAACCGCTGTCATGGCATTGATACGCTATTGGAGAACGACAAGGATATCGATGTCATCCTCTTGGACGATGCCTTCCAGCACCGTTATGTCAAACCTGGCATCAACATCCTGTTAGTAGATTATCACCGACTGATTATCTATGATAAGCTGTTGCCTGCCGGCAGACTGCGCGAGCCACTAAGTGGAAAGGACCGTGCCGACATTGTCATCGTCACCAAGTGCCCCAAGGACCTTAAGCCTATGGAGTATCGTGTCATCATGAAGGCAATGAGTCTCTATCCCTACCAACAGCTATTCTTCACAACCATCGACTATGGAGATCTGCTGCCAGTATTCCAAGAAACCAAAGAGGCTCTGGATCTTCATAATCTGAAAGACTACTCAGCGCTTCTGCTTACTGGCATTGCCTCACCCCAGCAGATGACGCATGACCTGCAGCCGTTGATACCACAGCTGACGCCACTTGCTTTTGGCGATCATCACGTCTTCAGCAAGAAAGATGTGGAACTGATCAACAGCACCTTTGCTGCACTACCCTCCCCCAAACTGATTATCACCACAGAGAAGGATGTCACCCGACTCCACCTGGTAGAAGGACTCAGTCAAGAGGTTCGTCAGCATCTCTATGCATTACCAATTACAGTCTGCTTCCTACAAGAACAGGCACAAATGTTTAACCAACAAATTATAGACTATGTACACAAAAATTCAAGAAACAGCATCCTGGTTAAAAGAAAGGATGACAACAAGTCCCAAGACAGCAATCATTCTGGGAACAGGCCTCGGACAATTAGCTTCCGAGATAACTGACAAACAGGAGATTCCCTACAGTGAGATTCCCAACTTCCCCGTTTCCACCGTAGAGGGACACGCCGGAGCACTCATTTTCGGTAAATTGGGTGGCGTAGACATTCTGGCCATGCAGGGACGTTTCCACTACTATGAGGGCTATAACATGAAGGAGGTCACCTTCCCTGTTCGCGTTATGTATGAGCTGGGTATTAAGACACTGTTCGTATCGAACGCTGCAGGCGGCATGAACCCCGCCTTCAAGATTGGCGACCTGATGGTTATCACCGACCATATCAACTTCTTCCCAGAGCATCCACTGCGTGGTAAGAACTTCCCAACAGGTCCCCGCTTCCCAGACATGCACGAGACCTATGACCACGAGCTCATCAACCTGGCCACAAAGATTGCCAAGGAAAAGGGCATCCGTCTGGTTTATGGTGTATACCTTGGCACCACAGGACCTACCTTCGAGACACCTGCAGAGTATAAGATGTATCGCACCCTGGGTGGTGACACCGTTGGTATGTCTACTGTTCCTGAGGTTATCGTTGCCCACCACTGTGGCATCAAGACCTTCGGTATCAGCGTTGTTACCGACCTTGGCGGTTTCGACAATCCTGTTGAGGTTAGCCATGAAGAGGTTCAGGAAGCTGCCGACAAGGCTCAGCCACTGATGACTGAGATCATGCGCGAAATGATTAAACGTACTGCACAATAAATGGAAATAGCATCATTAGGAGAATTCGGTTTGATAGACCGGTTGACAAAGGACATCAAACCCAACAATGAATCAACAAAGTACGGCGTAGGCGATGACTGCGCCATACTTCACTATCCAGACAGCGAGGTTTTGGTTACTACTGACATGCTCATGGAGGGTGTACACTTCGACCTGACCTATATCGACCTGCAGCACCTTGGCTGGAAGTCGGCAATGGTTAACATCAGTGACATCTTCGCCATGAACGGCACGCCACGACAGATGACCGTTTCGCTGGCACTTAGCAAACGCTTCACCGTTGAGGACATCGAACAGTTCTATTCCGGACTGCGCATGGCCTGCGACAAGTGGGGAGTCGACGTCATTGGTGGCGACACCACCTCTTCTTATACAGGTCTGGCCATCAGCATTACCTGCATCGGTGAGGCTCGCAAGGAGGACATAGTCTATCGTAATGGTGCCAAAGAGACCGACCTTGTCTGCGTAAGCGGTGACCTTGGTGCAGCCTATATGGGCTTGCAGCTCTTGGAGCGCGAGAAGGCCGTATATTACCAGATGATGGAAGAAGCGAAGAAAAAGAGTGTGTCCAGCGGTTCACCCGCCAGCATCCCCGATTTCCAGCCCGACTTTGCTGGTAAGGAATACCTGTTGCAACGTCAGCTGAAGACGGAGGCTCGTGGCGATATTATTAATAAGTTACGCGAGGCTGGCATTCGCCCTACTGCCATGATGGATATCTCTGACGGACTGTCGAGTGAACTGATGCATATCTGCAAACAGTCAGGCGTGGGTTGTCGCATCTTTGAGAAGCAGATTCCCATCGACTATCAGACGGCCGTGATGGCTGAGGAACTAAACATGAACGTCACGACCTGCGCCCTGAATGGTGGCGAGGATTACGAGCTGCTGTTCACCGTTCCTATTGGTGACCACGAGAAGATTCAACAGATTGAAGATGTCAAACTCATCGGCCACATCACTAATGCCAGCCTTGGACAGGTATTGGTAACGCGAGATGAACAAGAATTTGCCCTAAAAGCGCAGGGGTGGAATCCACTGCAATAAGAGAAAACACTTAAAATCGGCCGCTTTTCAAAAAAAAACCAAGAAAAGTTTGGCCGATTCATTTTTTCTTCGTACCTTTGCACCCGCAATCAAGAGGATTGCCTAGAAAAAACATAATGATGGTGCCTTAGCTCAGTTGGTAGAGCATCGGACTGAAAATCCGTGTGTCCCCGGTTCGATTCCTGGAGGTACCACTCCTCCTTTCATTATGAACCCCTGTCTTAGAGATTTCTCTAGCAGGGGTTTTTCGTTGAATAAACTAAAGCAAGAAGATATGGGAATAGTTATTGGTATTGACGTTGGTATCTCGACCACAAAGATTGTTGGACTGCGCGAAAGTCGTGTGGTATCTCCCATTCGCATCACCGCTGTCGACCAGATTACCTCTCTCTATGGTGCTTTCGGCAAGTATCTGCACGACAACAAGATTGAACTGAAAGACGTTGAGCAGGTCATGGTGACTGGTGTAGGTTCTGCCTACATCGACGAACCCATCTATGGCATACCTACCCAGAAAGTTGACGAATTCATTGCAGACGGACTAGGCGCTCGCTTTGAGTCTGGCCTTAGCAAAGCCATCGTCGTATCTATGGGTACAGGTACCAGCTTTGTACAATGCGATGGTGACGACATTAAGCATATTGGTGGTATCGGCATTGGTGGCGGTACCCTGCAGGGACTGAGCCGTGTCATGCTGAACACCCGTGACCCCAAGCAAATTCAGAGTCTGGCCATGCAGGGTGACATCCGCAATATCAACCTGCTCATTGGCGACATATCTACCCATCCGCTGCCCGGCCTGCCTATGGATGCCACAGCATCGCTATTCTCTAAAGCTCAGTACGACGCCCCCAAGGAAGACGTTGCACTGGGCATCATCACTATGGTACTACAGTCTATCGGTTCTGCCGCAATCCTGTCAGCCTTGAACTCCGGTATCAAGGACTTCGTACTCATCGGTAACCTGACGCTGTTGCCCCAGTGCAAGGACATCTACCCCATGTTGGAGAAACTCTACAACGTCCATTTCCACATTCCCAAGTATGCCGAGTTCTGCACCGCCATTGGTGCCGCATTGAGCTATTTGCGATAAAAGGATAATCCAACTTATTGCGCAACAACCCTACCTTATAGATAAATAACCCTGCCTTTTCTAGAAATAAGGCAGGGTTATTGGCATTTCTACTATGATTTTCAGCAGTTCGCTGAACGAAACAGGGTGTTCGCTGAAAGTGGACTATGGGCGGTTAAACATTTCATACCTTTGTTACGTCAAAGAAGCAGAACAACAAAGAACAAATAAACAAAATAATAACAACTAAAAAAATTAAAGGTATGAAAAAGATTATCGTAACACTGGTTGCCATGATGGCAGTAACATTTAGTTTTGCAGGAACTAACAGTAACAAAGTTGACAGACGTTTTGACGTAAGTTGCAACATGGACCGCCTCGCAGAGGTACTCGCACTGGACGAGGATCAGACAGATGCTGTAGAGGCTATCCACAACAGTTTCAACACAGAGCTACAGTCATTGGCCTCCGTTAGAGGACCACTACAAAGACACCTGGTACATCAGGCAGTAAGAAAGGATGCCAGCAAGATGAAGGACGTGCTCAACGAGAAACAGTTTGGACTCTACATGCGCATCATGCTTAACACACTGCGCAACAGGCACTTGTAAAAGATATATATACTAAAAACACCGTACGCAATTGCGTGCGGTGTTTTTTTATTACACAGTTTCTTTTCGCTGCATGAACGGTAGTGTCTTGGCTTGTTCCAGCATCATATCTGCCAACATACTATTGGCATCGCCAACACCATTGATAATGTCGTAAACAGCCTTCAGACCACGATGGCCGCCATCGTTTTTCAGCACATAGACCAGACAAAGGTACTGCAAGGCTGCACTAGAGGCAAGGATGTCGAGATCGGTAACGGCCAACTGCGAGAGAGCCAACTGGATAGCATCTTCAGCATTGTCGTCCAAGAAACGCTGCACATCGCCAAGAGTCTCCAGCCCGAAGGATTCGAGCACAGGTAAGAAGGGCATCATGGAAACAGGATATATCTCAGCCTGATTGACAACAGCAATGCGTCGGTTCAGGCGAGCGAAAGGCTCCAGTTCGAGGAAGCTCCGGAACGTATCGGGCGCCAAGGGCACATCATCGAGTTTACCATTCTTCACCAACGAATGAACCTGACGGTGATACTCGGTGAGTACCATACGCAGACGACTGAACTCATCATCGATAAGTTCCAACATGCCAGCCAGTCGACTAAACTGACGGCGATACTCAGGTGGAATCTTCACCTCACTTTTGTAGCCAATGTCATGTTCAATGGTAGACCACACGTGTTGCAGTGCCGTTCGCATCTGTAGCTCGAAACGCGGACCACCTGTCTTCAGGCGACAGATATAGTGTAACGAGTTGTAACCAAAGGAGGTCAGTTGGTGCTTGCGCTTGTCGACACTCTCTTCCCAGTCAATGTCGAAGATATGCTTGGCAATGGCTGCTACCTTGTCAACCTCATCAGTATAAAAGGTGATAATACGCAAGCCAACGAGGTCGGTGATATCATCGATGCTCTTATATTTTGCCCCCTTCAGCTCCAGTTTTCCTGCTAGCGATTTTTCCGTCTTAACCCTATGCTCCATCGCAGTAACATAGACGCCCTGCTCTTGTAGCGCGTTATTCAACTGTTCAAAGGCTTCTTTTGCCAGCTGGTCCAGCGTGGGGCGCAGTTCACGAAACTGTGCCATCAGTGCCTCGCCATGTGAATCTAGTTTTACCATTTTTATAGTTATTGTTTTATTTCCAATTTCTTTCTCAGCGTCAGCACGTTGAACTCATCCAAGCGCTCATAATTAATAGAGTCCATGATTTGACGCACCAAGTGAATGCCAAGGCCACCAATGGGACGGTCCTTTACCGACAGTGTGGTGTCGACTTCACCCTGGACAGTAGGATCGAAGGGAGTTCCACTATCGATGATGGTAAACTTGACGCGCAGGTCATCCGACTGGGCTTCAATCGTCACATCCCCATGTGAATTGAGTGGATAAGCATAATTCATTACGTTGACCACAGCTTCCTCAATAGCAAGATTGATTTGCATGGTTGTGGAAGGACTGAATCCCAGGGTCTCGCACACTTCCTCAACAAAAGCATTTAACTTGGGAACCTCCTCAATATCGTTGGGCAACACAATACTTTTTCGTAACCGCTCATCGCGTTGCTGCTTAGTATATTGTATAGCCATCATTGTCAAATCGTCACTCTGCTCAGCACCAGCAACAAACTGGTGAACGGCAGCAGTCATCTGATCAATGATTTGACGTGGTTCGTGTTGCTGGTTAACGAGAGTCTGTGCAGCAACTTCATTCACACGATCCATCTGAAATTGTGCGTGGTTGGCATTCTCTGCCTCAGTCAGTCCGTCAGTAAAAAGAAGAATAGTGGTACCTGTAAATATCCGCGCCTCCTGAAGTGTGTACTTCCAGTCCATGAAACCGACGGGAATATTGGCGTCGCAAGGCAGCTCACCTACACCAGCCCCAATAAGCAACGGAGCATCGTGGCCGGCATTACAATAATACAAGCGACCCGTGGGGAGATCAAGGACGCCAACGAAGAGTGTGACGAACATCTGGGTCTTGTTCATATCGGATATCGTCTTATTCATCGTCATCACGATACGGTCAGGCATCGACTCATGGGCAGAGACGGTGCGGAAGGTAGAACGCGTAACTGCCATGAAAAGAGAGGCAGGAACACCCTTCCCGCTGACGTCACCAATGCAGAAGAAGAGTTTCTCATCGCGAATGTAGAAGTCGAACAAGTCTCCACCAACCTCCTTAGCTGGTGTCAGTGAGGCATAGAGCTGCACATCGTCTCGGTCTTCCTTGGTGGGGAATTTCTCTGGCAACATGCCCATCTGGATGTTGCTGGCAATGCGGAGGTCACTCTCTATCGATGCCTTTTGGGCGGTAGTGGACCTCAACTCGTCGATATATTTTACAAGCGACTGTTGCATGTCTGAAAACGAGTGGCTCAGCTGACCAATCTCATCACTACGCTGGAAATCAGGCAACACGGCATCGAATTGTCCAGAAGCAATATTCTCTGCCTCTCTGGCCAAACGGCGCAAAGGACTTAGTTCGCGACTGATAATGCGGATGAACAGGTATAACATCAGGAGCAAACCAACAGCGACAATAGCCGTGACGGCACGACGCACGCGGTCAAAGCTACCAAAAATGTCGCTTTCAGGACAGACAATAGCCATGCTACAACCCGTTTTACCGAGAGGTTTGTAGAAGACATAGCAGTCTTCTCCGTCAATGTTCATGTGTTTCATGCCCTCTTCTCCACGCTGCATAGCATGACCCAACGCAGTAAGGGCCGTATCGGGCTGTTCAATGGTCTGTGTGAAGATGGTCTGACGGGTTATCTTCGTCGAGTCAGGATGTACAAAATATGTACCTCCACGACCTATCATGACACTGTAGGAACGGGGATATGGCTTGATTGCTGAGATGGTGTGCGAGAGCCAGTTCAGCGACAGACTGGTATTGATGACACCAAGCAACAGACCGTCTCTGTCCTTGATAGCCTGACAGTAGCTAGTCACCATCTCACTCGTGTTCGTTGCCACGTCAAGATCCATATAAGGCTCTGTCCAACAGGGACGGTCAAGCAATGTGGGCATGAGATACCAGTCCATAAAGAAATACTGGTAACTATCACTGCCGCCCTGTATAGTACGCAGGCTGTCGCCAATATGTTTTGTATAGGCCGAAAAATAGCGGCCCTTGTCACTGAAGTAGTAGGGTTCAAAGGCAATAGAACAGTTGTAGAAATCTGGGTTGTTCAGCAACATGCCTCGACTGTAGACAAACATAGAATCCGCCTTGTTGGGATGTCGCTGTACCAGCCATTTGGTCATGTCGCTGGCCACCTCTACGCGGTTCAGTATACCCTCAACACGTAGCGATGTCTTATCCAGAATCTGTGTGGCACGATTGATGGCCTCCTGACGAATGGCCTCACGCGACTGATAGAACAGAAAGCTAAGTGCGCCAATGAAGATGACAGCAGCAAACATAACCACCCACAGGCTGACCCTAACGGAGAGTTTCTGACGGATATATGCTAAGACTTTATTCATAACAAAGCGGTATCAACTCTTCACTATTCACCTACAAGTTCTTTGTAAGTAATGTCACGACTCAACATCTGATTCTCTACCATCAGCGTACTGGCCCGCTTCACCATATCGGGACGAAGACGGAACTCGCGCTTCTTGGACTCACGATCCACCTGAAGACGCAGTACCTCCTTCAGCATCAGTCGTTGCATGACACGATTCGTGGCAATACCATTCTTGTCGACATATTGCATCACGATGTCCAGCGTCTCTTCAGGGTGCTGGGCAGCCCACTCCCACCCTTTCCTGCTGGCCTGAGCAAAGCGACGAGCCTGGTCTTTGTGTTTCAGATAGTAGCTACGCTTCATATAGACACCATCCTCTTGCACATTATAGCCGTGGTCACAGAAACGATAGACATTCTTGTCCGTCATCTCAATGCCGGCCTGCACCAACTGGTAATACTCATTGTAGCTCATAGCCAATGTAGCATCGAGTGCTCCTGATACGAACAGATTGATATTCTGTGCGAAGCGCACCCACTCGTAGTTCAAATGGTCTTTGATGCTCATGCAGATAGCCAACTGGCCAAAACCCACGCTCCAGATGCCCACATGGGCACCCTTCTGCGTCAATGGGTCTTGGTTTTTGGCCGATACAATGACCATCGCATTGTTCATCGATGTCTGAAGGATATTCACCAAGGGTACTCCTTCGTCAACAATCTCCATGGCCTGACAGAGCTGCAGCGTAGTAGCCTGACACTGGTTCTTGCGCAGACGACTCATCGCAGGTTGCGTGGGCGACGGGTGTTCAATCTTCACCTTCACACCCGCTTCACGATAGAAGCCTTTGGCCTCAGCCACATAATAGCCTGCGAACTGTGCCTGCGCAGTCCATTGGGGCGTGAAAACGATGGTCTCATCTTGTGCGTGAACTGCCTGGACCACACTTCCCCATACCATGAGAATGGCAGCAAGTATCCGGAATCGTCTTGGTGAATTCTTCATGACAAAGAGCTGTCCACTAAGCCTCTGATCGTTCAATCCAACCGAGGTTATCGCCCTTGCGTACCTTGGCACCTTGTTTGGCAGCAACCTCAACGAGTTTACCACCAATAGCAGCAGGAATGGGAACAATCTCGCCCCAAGGAGCCTGGATATAGCAGAAGGTGTCGCCCTCCTTGTACTGCTGACCAATGAATGGTTCCAGACAAGGTTCGCAAGCGCCCTCGCCAGAGAACTCGTAGTACACCTGACCAGCAACGGGAGCCGTCAGTGCGTCAGCCTTGGCATGCTTGAAGGCAGCAATCTCAGCGGGGCTCAGCTTAGAACCGAGCTTAGCATCCTTAGCCTTCTGGATGTCAGCCAACAGCTGTTTCTTGGCCTGACCACTACGGAACGGACGGTACTGTTCGGGGTGCATAGCGAGTTCGAAGAGTTCTTCGTTGTCCTGTCCGTAATCCCAACCGTTCTCGTCCATCTCCTTCTTGAAGCCGTCGAGGGCGTTAGGGATGAGAGTGTGAGGATCAGCGGTGGTAAATTCGCGATTCTGCTTCTTGGCCAATTCGATGAACTCGGGATCGATGGTGCCAGGCACCTTGCCGCTCTTGCCGAGAATCATACCCCAGATGGCGTCGTCCATCATGACGTAGCGACCCTTGCCCTGTTCCATGGTCAACAGGTTCATCAGGGCAATGTTCTTCGTGTACTGAGAGAACGGCGTTACCAATGGGGGATAACCCACGCGTGGCCATACATACTCTACCTCGTTGAACAGCTTCACCAGCATGTCGTCCATAGACAGTGTAGCCTCGCCCTTCTTCTCACGCAGCTTGTTGATCATGCTCTGGATAGGACCGAGGTCTGCCATCATCGAACCCATCATGCCACCAGGCAGACCACTGCCGAGCAACAGACTCGACATATGCTTGTTGGCAGGATTGATGAAGTAGCCCAGCCAGTCGTCGATGAACTCCTGCGTCAGGCTGCGGGCCTGCATATATGCGTTCATATTTATATCAGCCACCTCGAAGCCCTCGTTCTTCAGCATCGACTGTACGGAGATGATATCGGGATGCACCTTACCCCAGCTCAATGGTTCGATAGCGGTATCGATGATGTCGGCACCGTTGTTACAAACCTCCAGGATAGAGGCCATCGACAGACCAGGACCAGAGTGGCCGTGATACTGGATGATAATATCAGGATGCTTCGTCTTGATGCTCTTGGTCAGGGCACCCAGCAGGGCAGGCTGTCCGATACCGGCCATATCCTTCAAGCAGATTTCCTCAGCACCAGCAGCAATCACCTCGTCAGCAATGGCGCTATAGTACTCGACAGTATGTACGGGACTGGTGGTGATACACAGCGTAGCCTGCGGAATCATGCCAGCAGCCTTGGCCCACTTGATAGAGGGGATGATATTGCGGGTATCGTTCAGACCGCAGAAGATACGGGGAATATCCACACCCTGGGCCTTCTTGACCTTATACATCAGTTCGCGAACATCGTCGGGAACAGGATACATTCTCAGTGCATTCAAACCACGATCCAGCATGTGCGTCTGGATGCCCACCTCATTGAACGGCTTACAGAAAGCACGCACTGCCAGGTTGGGGTTCTCGCCAGCCATCAGGTTCACCTGCTCGAAGGCACCACCATTGGTTTCCACACGGGCAAAACATCCCATGTCGATAATGACGGGAGCGATACGCTCCAACTGGTCCTTACGGGGCTGAAACTTACCAGACGACTGCCACATGTCGCGGTACACAAGACTAAACTTAATCTTCTTTTTCATGCTATTTTTTCGATTTAGATATATAATTTTCTGCAAAGATACGAAATAATTGAGAATTATTTCTTACTTTTGCACAATAATTTATATAAAGCAATGAAAAAAGCCTTATTTTTCATCTTTGCCACTGTGCTCTTGACGGGAGCATGCGGCAGTAATCAGCAACCGACTGCCACAGACGTAGCAGACGATGCCATCAGCCTGAAAAAGAATCTTCCGGGCGACTCTGCCCTCTATGGACTGGCATGTGATGGATGTACTGACTCCGTATTGGTGTTCCTCCCCTACTCTGGTGGTGACCCAGACACGTTTGATATCATCAATGCCTTCCAGCAGCACCGCATCTACGGACGTCCACGCATCGGTGACGAACTGGCAGTCACCGTCAATCCCGAAGACCACGACGAAGCACTCAGCGTAGTCAACATGGAAATGCTGAAAGGAGAATGGTGCTATCAGGTGCTTCCCCAGTTGCGAACACCCGAGAGCATGCACAAGCGTATGCAGCGCCGCATGATTGAGCGCATGCCCGACTCACTGCGCCAACTGATGATAACTCCCCGCGAATACTCCCTGCGACTGAAACGTGACTTCACAGCATCAGCTCGAGGAGGCATGCGTCGCCGTACCACTACCGACGATATGTCGCCTGTGGAGTACCCCTCCATCAAGCGCTATACCGACTGGTACTTCTTTAACGGTCAGCTGATTCTGAAAGCCGACACCGTAGCAGGATTCTCTCAGGAGGGCGACGTGCCTGAGATTGACACCGTACAGATACGGATGCTCACGCCAGACTCCCTCATCCTGGAATTCCGCGACCACACGCAAGAGTACTATCGCAAAGGGGAATAAAACTTAGCGTAACTGATAGTTCAAAAGGCGCTGCTCTGCAAGGGCAGCGTATTTTGTTCCAGGCTGTCCGTAGTTGGCATAAGGATAGATGCTGATGCCACCACGTGGGGTAAACAGTCCTACCACCTCTATATATTTAGGCTGCATGAGATTCACCAAGTCCTTCATGATGATGTTGACGCAATCCTCATGGAAATCGCCGTGGTTGCGGAACGAGAAGAGGTAGAGCTTCAGACTCTTCGACTCCACCATTCTTTCACCAGGAATATACATAATCTTGATTTCCGCAAAGTCGGGCTGACCCGTGATAGGACACAGCGACGTGAACTCAGGGCAGTTGAACTGCACCCAGTAGTCGTTGTCCTTATGCTTGTTTTCAAACGTCTCCAGCACCTCTGGAGCATAGGTCATCTTGTATTCTGTCTTCTTGCCTAACAGCTGCAGGCCTTCTTGTTCTCTGTTCATATTTTCAAGATATTAAAGATGTTGTAATTGATGTCCTCGTCATAGACGTCCTCGTGGTCGCGCTTCTTCGTGTACTCTACCACACGGATGGTGACGGGGAGTACGAGGATTTCGTAGAGCGTCTTCAACGTCACCTGACTAATCATCAATGACGGCATCTCCTCCCAGGGGATAACACCACCCAGCGCCAGCGGGAAGAAGATGATGGAGTCGACGCTCTCACCAAACACCGTACTCCAGATGGCACGGGCCGAGAATTTCTTTTTAAACGATCCACTATCCTTAGCCGATAGCTTCATCTTCGACATGACATAGGCATTGGTAAACGAACCGCAGATAAAGGCAATGAACGAGGCCAAGGCAATACGCGGTGCCAGTCCGAAGATGACATGGAAACCCTCCTCACCGTGCCAGTAGGGTGCGCCTGGAATCCAGTCGGCAATGGCTCCCATGATGACGAAGAAGAAGTTCATGGCGAAACCCATCCATATCAACATACGGGTACGCTGATAGCCCCAGACTTCGCAGACCACATCATTAATAATATAGGATACGGGGAATACGATGATACCTGCCGTCAGGTTGACAGGTCCAAACGATAATTGCTTTGTTTCCAATACGTTTGCCGTAATCAGGCAGACGCAGAACAGCGTACCGAAAAGCATAAACAGCACACTGACTTTCCTTTTGTCTTGTTCCATTTTGTTCTTGTTTTGTTAAAGGGGGTCGGGCTTCTCATAGCCTCAGCAAGTACCCCTGTTACTAAAAGCGGGTGCAAAGGTACAAAATAATTCATAATTAATAATGCATAATTCATAAATATTTTGTAATTTTGCACCCAAAATTGAAAAAAACACAAGGAAATGGCAGAAAAGAAATTCAAAAGAACAACAGTGACCTCAGCACTGCCTTACGCTAACGGTGGTGTGCATATCGGTCACTTGGCAGGTGTCTATATTCCTGCCGATATCTACGTGCGCTACCTGCGTCTGAAGAAGGAGGACGTGATGTTTATTGGTGGAAGTGACGAACATGGTGTACCCATCACCGTTCGTGCCCGCAAGGAGGGCATCACCCCACAGGACGTGGTTGACCGCTATCATAAGATGATTAAGGACTCGTTCGCTGAGTTCGGCATCTCTTTCGACATCTACAGCCGCACCACCTCAGAGACGCACCACAAGTTTGCCGCTGAGTGGTTCCGCAAGCTCTACGACGAGGGCAAGCTGGTGGAGGAGACCACCGAGCAGCTCTACGACGAGGAGGCCAAGCAGTTCCTGGCCGACCGCTATGTCACTGGCGAGTGCCCCCACTGCCACAACGAGGGTGCCTATGGCGACCAGTGTGAGAAGTGTGGTCGCGACCTCTCGCCCACGGAGCTCATCAATCCCAAGTCTACCATCTCTGGTTCTACACCCGTGCTGAAAGAGACCAAGAACTGGTACCTTCCTCTGAACGAGTATCAGGACTGGCTGAAGCAGTGGATTCTGGAGGGTCACAAGGAGTGGCGCCCCAACGTCTACGGCCAGTGCAAGTCGTGGTTGGAGATGGACCTGCAGCCCCGTGCCATGACGCGCGACCTGAACTGGGGTATTCCCGTACCCATCGAGGGTGCTGAGGGCAAGGTGCTCTACGTATGGTTCGACGCGCCCATCGGCTACGTGTCCAACACCGTCGAGCTCTGCAAGAACAACCCCGAGAAGTGGGGCAACTGGGAGAAGTGGTGGCAGGACGAGGACACCCGTCTGGTGCACTTCATCGGCAAGGACAACATCGTGTTCCACTGCATCATCTTCCCCGTCATGATGAAGGCCCACGGCAAGTACATCATGCCCGACAACGTGCCATCTAACGAGTTCCTGAACCTGGAGAACGACAAGATCAGCACCTCGCGCAACTGGGCTGTCTGGTTGCACGAATACCTGGAGGACATGCCTGGCAAGCAGGACGTGCTGCGCTATGTGCTGACAGCCAACGCCCCTGAGACCAAGGACAACAACTTCACTTGGAAGGACTTCCAGGATCGTAACAACAACGAGCTCGTGGCTGTCTATGGCAACTTCGTCAACCGCGCCCTGCAGCTCACCAAGAAATACTGGAACGGCGTCGTTCCCGCCTGCGGAGAACTGCAGGATGTCGACAAGGCCGCTCTGGCAGAGTTCAAGGACGTGAAGGGCAAGGTGGAAGCACTGCTCGACCAGTTTAAGTTCCGCGACGCTCAGTTCGAGGCCATGAATCTGGCACGTATCGGCAACCGCTACATCACCGAGTGCGAGCCCTGGAAGGTGTGGAAGACCGACCAGAAGCGTTGCGAGACCATCCTGAACATCTGTCTGCAGCTCACTGCCAACCTCGCCATCGCCTTCGAGCCTTTCCTGCCCTTCTCGAGCAAGAAGCTGCGCGACATGCTGAACCTCGAGAGTTTCGAGTGGGACCAGCTGGGCGCCACCGACCTGCTCAAGGCTGGTCACCAGCTGGGTGAGCCTGCCCTGCTGTTCGAGAAGATTGAGGACGACGTCATCCAGAAGCAGCTCGACAAGCTGGCCGCTACCAAGAAAGCCAACGAGGCTGCCCAGTACAAGGCTGCCCCCATCAAGGATACCGTCAGCTTCGAGGACTTCGAGAAGCTCGACATCCGCGTAGGTCTGGTCAAGGACTGCCAGAAGGTGAAGAAGTCCAAGAAGCTGCTGCAGTTCACCATCGACGACGGCTCAGGCACCGACCGCACCATCTGCTCAGGCATTGCCGCCTTCTACGAGAACCCCGAAGAGCTCATCGGCAAGCGCATTCTCTTCGTCGCCAACTTCGCTCCCCGCACCATGATGGGCATCGAGAGCCAAGGCATGATTCTCTCGGCCGTCGATGCTGACGAGAGCCTCAGCGTAGTGACGACCACCAAGGACGTCAAGCCAGGCTCACAAGTAGGATAATGGCTTTTAGCAATTAGCATAATTAAAGGCTGCGATAATTCGCAGCCTTTATTGTCTTTCATGAGCGTCCGAACAGCCACTTCTTGAAGAACGGGCTGACGCGGAGGATGTTCGACGAGATGATGCAGAAGCCAATGATGAGCAACGCCATGACCACGGAAATGGTGGTGTCGAGCGCGAAGTTGTGACGGTACTTGTCGAAGAACATACCGATGGCTGGCACGTTGGGCATGAAGAAGAAATGAATGAGATAGATGTCCAGCGTGCGTCGCCCGATATACTGCAGCGAGGCGCCAATCACCGTCAGCTTGGTAAAGTATTGCTGATAATTGCGGAAATACATAAAGACGATGGTGAGCAGCCCGAACTTAGCGATGGTCGACGGCAGGTTGGTCCACTCCATGCGCAGCTGGTGCCACTTCAACACGTCGAGGGTTGCCCAGATAACCAAGATGATGACCAGCGGATAGAGCCACTTGGAGTCCATCAACTTCTGGGACTTGTCCCAATAGCGGTGAACAATGTTACCATAGAGGAAGAAGGGGAAATGAATGAACACACGCCCCAGCGACAGGTCGTCCATCAACTGGATACGTTCCCCCTTGTAGCCCTGTGCCCACGTGAAATACTTGGGCAGGAAACACGTCTCGTAGAAGGCCAGCGAGATGAGGAACAATACCGTAATAGGTATCCACGACTTCACCTTCAGCTTGCTTTCCACATAGGCGAAGAGGTAGTAGATGACAAACATCCACAGCAAGGCGAGGGTAAACCAGTAGCCACCCTTCGTCGGTGAATGGAAATTAATAAGGACACCATCCACGAAGTTGGGCGACAGCATGGCACAGAACAGGAGGAAGAAACAGGCGGTGGGAATAATCTGCACCTTCAGCTTCTTGACGAGCAACTGTCCGAGATTGTGGGCATCCCATACCTGTGCAGCCTTGTAGGCCAGAAAACCGCTGACAAAGAAGAACAGCGGCATGCGGAACAACAGCAGGAAGGGCAGCGAGGAGGACCATTTCCAGTTCTGTTCAAAGCCCATCTGACTGACGTGGTTGGCTACGACCAATATCATGGTGAAGCCTCGCAGGGCATCGAGCCATTCCAGACGTGGTTTCTTAACGGGAATCTCCATATGAGTGAATAGTGAAAAGTTATGAGAGGAGTGATAATATCTGGCGCACCTTGTCGTCCATAGGCTGGAGGGCGTCAATCCAGTGGATGGTAAAACCTCGACGCTCCATGCCACGGAACCACGTCATCTGACGCTTGGCAAACTGGTGGATGGCTATTTCCAGGCGTTGGAACATCTCGTCGTAGGTGGTTTTGCCAATGATATATTCCGTCAGGTATTTATATTCCAGGCCGTAATAGATGAGGTCGTCGGCAGGTATTCCCTCAGCCAACAGTCCTTTGACCTCTTCTACCATTCCCTCCTCCAGACGGGTCTTCAGTCGGCGGGTAATCTTCTCGCGACGGGCCTCGCGATCGATATTGACACCGATAATCAAGGACTCGATAGGCGGCAGTTCGCGCTTGGGAGTAGGTGTATGCAGATTGTACTCCTCAATCTCGATAGCACGGATGGCGCGCTGACAGGAGTCCACATCGGTCTTGTTGTGCATGTTCGAACCCGTCTTGGCCTTCAACTCAGTAAGCATCTGCGTCAGTTCGTCAAGCGTCTTTCCCTCCAGGCGCTGGCGCAGTTCGGGGTTCTGAGGCACAGGCGACAGCTGATAGCCTTTCAGCACAGCCTCGATATAGAGACCTGTACCACCACAGAGGATGGGCATCTTCCCTCTACCTATTATATATTGATAGGCATCGAAAAAATCCTGTTGATATTGGAAGAGGTTGTACTTCGTGCCAGGCTCAGCAATGTCGATGAGGTGGTAAGGGATGTTGGCGATGGAATCGCCAACCACAGTACGGTAATCCACGAGATCCTTGCCCGTACCAATATCCATGCGACGATAGACCTGACGAGAGTCGGCAGAGATAATCTCCGCGCCACATTCGCCATTGACGGGTGGCAATGCTGCCGCCAAAGCCGCTGCAAGAGGGGTCTTTCCGCTGGCTGTCGGTCCGAGTATAGTAATCATCTTCTGCATATCAGTGGGCAAAATTACACAAAAAATGCCGTCCGACAAAATCGGACGGCACAATTTTTATATCTGAGTGGTATTATTTCAGCTCAGCGAGGTACTTAATGGTGCGAACCATCTGAGAAGTGTAAGAGTTCTCATTGTCGTACCAAGCAACAACCTGTACGAGAGAGTTGCCGTCACCGATCTTAGAAACCATGGTCTGGTTAGCGTCGAACAATGAACCGAACTTCATACCGATGATGTCGCTAGAAACCAGCTTCTCCTCAGTGTAACCAAAGCTCTCGTTGGCAGCAGCCTTCATGGCAGCGTTGATACCCTCAACAGTTACCTCACCCTTAACAACAGCGTGCAGGATAG
>JAEEGH010001227.1_pt1 | contig 75644 bp, 69 predicted proteins | sample 9134181 | NCBI WGS metagenome assembly JAEEGH01 (sample SAMN16246544, study PRJNA631951) | gut metagenome | biome: gut microbiome; feature: rumen; material: DP-attached | host: Bos | place: Iran: Karaj | collected 2018-10 | reverse complement strand
CATCCAGCTTCCTTCAGATTCCGCCTCGCGGCGGACACCCTTGCCTTCGGCTATATCCTTCCCACTACCGGGTGGATTCGGGACTTGAACCCGTTAGAAACGTGCGCCGCTAGGCGCACATCAAAAGTCAAAGGGACGGTTCCAATGTCACAGGCATTAAGGCATGACATTAGAACCGTCCCCTTGACTTCCTCTCCTTTTACCAATATCCTCTACTTGAATTAGATTAGACGCATAAAATTATTCTTTAACTTCTTATGCTGCTTGCTGTTCGGAATTAAGCTCTTCTTTTTTACCGTTATAAATCGGAGCAAAAATGAAAGCTACAAGGATAAGTGACGCAATCAGATTAGTCGGAATATTTGCTAATGTTATTGTCTGGTTCTGTAATATACTCGAATCTCCTCCTGCCAACAACACAAGATAATTATCATTAATTAAATGCATCAATGATAATGCCCATATATTACGAGTTTTCATATATGCATATCCAAAAAAGATTCCCAAAGAAATGCATGTAATAATTTGCAGAATCAAGTAAATAGGTCCCGCCTCTACTGACGTATAAAACATAAAGTCTAAACCGAGATGCCAAATCCCCCAAGCAACACCAAGAATCAAAACACCACGGCGTAAACCAAATTTATTCTGCAAAATCGGTTGAAGATAATATCTCCATCCATACTCTTCTCCCCAATACATCAACAAGAAAGTGAAGATATAAAAGAGCATTACGACAGCTGAGTATCCATTCTCAGGAGTAAATACAAGTTTTGCAATTGCTATAACACCATATTCTATATGACCATTGAAAAGCTGATATAAAATAGACGCGATAAATGCCTTTGCCACAAACAAAACAATAAACAAAGCTACCATAAAGATGCTCATCTTAATTGCAGGTCTGTCAAGTCCGACATTTTTTCTTTTTTCTTTACCAGATATCCAAAACAGTACATAACAGATAACACTTCCAACCATTGTTACATACTGGCCATAAACAAAGAACTTTGAAACACTCCATGCATCGTCCTGTGGTGCAAATACAGAAACTATGCTCAAAGCCATCATTACCAATGCAGAAATAAGCGCAACAATAAATCCCGCTTTCGGAATTTTCGTATTCTTATCTCCAAACAGAAGAAATCCCAGCATTACACCGCACGCCGGGAAATACATTTGCGTAGCTGCAAATACTGAAAGATCTTTTCCGGCTTTTAAGCCGATATACATAAAGATACACATTAGAGCTACAGCACCGTACGCAACGGCAATAAAGGTTACAAATCGTTTCTTGTTAGTACTTTCCATTTCAAGTCTCCTTTTTATTTTATTTTTGTACTACATAACAAGCTTCTTTATTACCCTTTCCTTATTGTTACAATTTCCCCTTATAACTTTAAATCAAATCCAAATGTCGAATGTCCGCTGGGGATTGAATAGCCCTGTGCATCCACATCAAAGTGTAATTTCCATTGTTGTCTTCTGAACCTTCATGCCAAGACTCTCATAGAAAGCTCTGGCACTGTCATTACCTTCCCAAACATTCAAGGTAATATCCCTGCAGCCGAGCGCCTTTGCTTCTTCGCAAGCATGCGCAAAAAGCTTCTTGCCGATTCCCTTTCCTCTGCACGCAGAATCAACGCAAAGATCGTCAATATACATATATTTAAAAGAAACAACAAAAGGCTTGCGTAAAGTCTCTTGCAGCATACAGAATGCGTAGCCAAGGACTCTTCCATCCTCATCCGCAACATATACTTTCAGATCCTCAGCCTTAAGGATAGCCTCAAGCTCAGCTTCACTATACTTCGTATAACCGGATACAAAATAGTCCGGCTTTATCTTTGCATGAATCTCAAGCACCTCAGATAACAGCTCAAGAAGCTGCGGAATATCTTTATTCTGTGCATCTCTTATGATCATATCTCACCTCCCGAGCAGTTTACATGCGTTCCCGCCAAGAATCTTGGTGGCATCATTCTCATCAATCGGTAATCCCTTGATGAACTCAGTAGCATCCTTCTGGTCTGACCACGGTGAATCACTTCCGAACAAAAGCCTGTCACTACCAAAAGCATTTACAAGCTTCATAAATCCATCTGCATCAAGCATTCCTGTATCCTTATCATCCCAATATCCATCAGAAAGCGCTTGAATTCTCCCGGAGGAAAAAGATGTATCCAGAAAAGCGGTCGTATCCTCAAGATATAAAGGAACCTCATCCCAATTCCTCCATCCGCCCATGTGTGCGAGAACAAACTTAAACTCACCGATTGCGTTAATTACATTTCTGCACATTTTAGGCGAACATCTGACAACGCCCGGAAAGCCGATATCAAGCCCTGCGTGGGTAATAACGATAAGGTCATTCTCGCAGGCAGCATAAATGATATCAAGAAAAGTCTTGGAATCAATATCCTCATTCTGATAAACAGGATGGATCTTAATTCCCTTGATACCGTTATTTTTGAGCCTTCTAAGTTCCTCTTTAAAACGTGAATACTCAGGATGAATACATCCAAAAGAACATAACCTGTCACCGTACTTCTCATTATTTCTAAGAGCCTTGTCATTGATACTCTCCACTTGAGAAGACGCCGTTGCAACAGGCAAAAGGACGGACATATCTATGCCGCCCTTATCCATTGAATCCAAAAGACCTGAAACCGTACCGTCAGTATGCGGAACGATATGTGCCTCTTTGCTGAGGCTGTCAACAGCCCTTGCAGCTATTGAATCAGGAAATGTATGAGTATGAAAATCAATTATCATAAAATGATCTGCCAGGACACTTCATTACAAGATCTCAATCTCAAATGAAGTATCAAAGCTCTCTCCCGCCGCTAATTTATTGCCGTACTCTCTATCTTCAATGCCACCTTCAAAGCCTACTCTGTCGCACCTTCCGTTCCAAGGCTCGATGCAGACAAAAGGTGCATTCTTTTTAACCGGTGACCATACTCCAAACAGCGGAACATCACAAGTAACACGAAGCTTATCTCCATCAGTCGCACTTACAAGTGTAACCGCATCAGCCTGTCTGTCTTCGAATATAAGCGCATCCCCGTCAAAGAGCCCTGGAGTAAGTTTAACTATTCCTTCCGCTGTCTCAACGTCAATCTGCTTATCGGAAAGGCATCCGCAGGACATGTCGATCACATTTGACTTAAGAGAACCTGAAACTGCAACGCCATCTTTTTCAAACAAGAGCTCATCCTTATTAAGAGCGCAGTTAAATGCAGGATGCGCACCGATTGAAAAATACATCTCTTTGTCATCCGGATTGGAAACCGTATAAGATACTGTAACCTTACTTCCAACAATCTTATATCCGATCTTCAAAGAGAATTTAAAAGGAAATTTCTTAAGCGACTCCTCATTGTCTTTAAGCTCAAATACAAGTTCATCCTCAGCTTCTTTTATAAGAGAAAACTCCATATCCCTTGCAAATCCGTGCTGTGAAAGCTTATAAGAAACGCCGTTAACTTTATACTCGCCGTTCCATACAGAACCTACAATAGGAAAAAGAACAGGTGCAGTCCTCCCCCAGTACTTGGCATCCGCCTGCCACATGAATTCTTTTCCCGAATCTGCCTTAACGAGTGACTTAAGCTCTGCTCCGTGATCCGATACTTTTATCGCAATAAAACTATTCTTTAAAATATGTTCTGCCATGTTCACCTCATAAAATAATCTTTTTTCACATTATTTTACCACTTATTCGGAATCATCTGAAAGTGAAGTGCTCTGATGAACGAGAACTTCTTTGTTGTAGCATGCAAACGCACCGTCCACAAGGTCCTTCGGAGGCTTCTTGGTGAAAAGAGATATCAAAGGGACAATGATAAGACCTGCGATCATGCAGAATGCTCCAGCATTTATGGGCGACTGAAGAAGCTGCGGGAACTTCGATCTTACAAACATATTTGCAAGCATAACTACTGTCGAAAATACAAAATTCACCCACACAGCCGCCTTAGTTATAAACTTAAAGTATAAACCGTAAAGGAAAGGTGCCAGGAAAGCTCCCGCAAGAGCGCCCCACGAAACGCCCATAAGCTGCGCGATAAAAGTCACGTTCTGCTTGTACTGAACAATTGCGATAACTACAGAGATTCCGACAAATACGACGATAAGGACTCTCATGATAAGAAGTTGCTTCTTTTCATCCATATTCTTTATGACATGCCCTTTTAAGAGGTCAAGGGTAAGTGTTGAACTACTTGTCAGAACGAGCGATGAAAGTGTTGACATGGATGCAGACAAAACAAGAATGACAACAACAGCAATAAGGAAATCCGGAAGCCCTGAGAGCATCGTAGGAACGATACTGTCAAAACCGTCTGCGGATATATCAATCTTATCGGAAAAAAGTCTTCCGAAGCCGCCGAGGAAATAGCATCCTCCGGCTACAATGAAAGCAAAAAACGTAGAAACGATGGTACCTTTTGAGATCGACTTCTCGCTCTTTATCGCATAAAACTTCTGAACCATCTGAGGAAGTCCCCATGTTCCGAGTGATGTAAGGATAACAACACCGAGAAGATTAAGAGGATCAGGTCCAAAAAATGAAGCGAAAACACCCGGCGTTGTCGAAACGCTCTCATCAGATATCCTTGCAAGTCCGTCAAGTGCTGCAAGAAATCCACCCTGCGAATTAAGAACAGAAAGAATAACCGCACAGATACCGATGAGCATGATGATGCCCTGGATAAAATCATTTATCGCAGTTGCCATATATCCGCCTGCGATAACATATATTCCTGTAAGAACCGCCATAACGATAACGCAGATAGAATAATCAATATTAAATGCCATACCAAAAAGTCTTGAAAGTCCGTTATACAAAGAAGCTGTATAAGGAATAAGGAAAATAAATGTGATAACGGAAGCAGCTATCTTAAGAGATCTTCCGCCAAATCTTGCCGCAAAGAACTGAGGCATTGTCGCGGAATCAAGGTGCTGGCTCATGATCCTGGTTCTTCTTCCGAGGATTGCCCACGCAAGAAGTGAACCTATAAGCGCATTGCCGATTCCGACCCAAGTTGCGGATATACCGTACTTCCATCCGAACTGTCCCGCATACCCCACAAAAATAACTGCGGAAAAATAGGATGTTCCGTAAGCAAAGGCCGTAACCCATGGGCCTACTGCTCTACCGCCAAGCACAAATCCGCTTACATCAGTCGAGTTCTTTCTGCAAATCAGACCGATGTAGATCATTACAGAAAAGAACACAAGTAACATTAACACTTTAATAATCATACCTTCTCTCCTTAAAGTAAATAATCTTTCTTCACTTTAACACTTTCAATCGTTAAAGGCAATCAAATAGTACAAAAAAGTCAAAGTAAAATGTACAAGAAATTCATATTGAAAAAAAATAATATAGTGCTATCCTAGTGGTATCATTTTTATTTGGAAATCCTTTGGGATTATCCATAACTATCAATAAGGTTACAGACAAGGAGTATATGCAAAAATGAAATTCTTTTTGGACACAGCCAATGTCGATGAGATCAGAAAAGCCAACGACATGGGCGTAATTTGCGGAGTTACAACAAACCCTTCTCTTATCGCAAAAGAAGGACGTGATTTCACACAGGTAGTTGCTGAGATCGCATCTATCGTTGACGGACCTATCAGCGGCGAAGTTAAGGCTACAACAACTGATGCAGAAGGTATGATCAAGGAAGGTCGCGAGATTGCTAAAATACACAAGAACATGGTTGTTAAGATTCCCATGACCGTTGAAGGTCTTAAGGCTTGCCACACACTTGCAGCCGAAGGCATCAAAGTCAATGTGACTCTTATCTTCACAGCTAACCAGGCTCTTCTTGCAGCAAGAGCAGGCGCTGCATTTGTAAGTCCTTTCCTCGGAAGACTTGATGACATCAGTGTTCGCGGAACAGACCTCATCTCTGAAGTTGCAGAGATCTTCAATATTCACGGAATCGAGACAGAGATCATCGCAGCAAGCGTTCGTCATCCTATGCATGTTACAGACTGCGCACTTGCAGGTGCAGACATCGCTACTGTTCCTTACAAGGTAATCGAGCAGATGACTCATCACCCTCTCACAGATCAGGGAATTGAGAAATTCGTAAAAGATTACGAAGCAGTATTCGGCAAATAAATATATCGCTATTCGCGACACAACAAAGGCTGTCACTGTTAGTGTGGCAGCCTTTTATTACGCCCAGCCACAAAGGTATATGAAATGGCGGTCAGAACAAAGATAGAAATTCCTATCAGATAGCAAAACCGAACTTTAGGAAGTTCGGTTTCTTTCATAAGCTCTATTTAACAACTAATACTTATTTTCTACATTTATTTCTTATGTCATATAGTAAGAGGAGTTCTGATTCTCCGGGTTCTTCGCTGTTTGAAGAAAGAGAGGCGAAATCGGAAGTTGAGTATTCGTTCCAGACTTCTTCAATAGATTTTCCTTCCATTCTTGTGCCTTTAAAGAGTGATGACCAGGCTTTGGGCCAGTCGGTCTTTGCAAATTGGCAGTCTGAGCATAGGACAAAGTAATCGTACATAAAATCACGGTCTGAACTTGAGAGTTCGTAATCGAGCCAGACAAGGAATCTTACGGAAAGTTCTCTGGTATTCTCGTTTTCTACTGTCTGAAGGGTCCAGCCTTTGTCGTTGTATTTGCCGTCGTCATAGGCGTAGATGTATCGGCAGTAGTCGGCGAAGCGTTCTATGTAGGAATCGTATTCAAGATAGTCTTCGCTCCAACCGTTTTGGATCAAGTGGGCAAGTTCATGGGTGTAGCAGTCAAAGTCTTCAGGATTATCATGTAACCACATGTCATGAAGATGTACTTTATTCTCCCATGCACAGGCGATCTCGTAGCCTTCATTTTCGATTAGGAGTTCAACATCTGTAGGTGCAGATGAATATGTGCCAAATCTTTCATACATCTTAGGATAGACCTGCCAGAACAAGCTCTCTAGGGTTTCAATCTGTAACAGGTTGGTATTTCCTTCCCATTTTGTCAGGTCGACTGTAAGAGAATAATCTACTCCGTTAACCGTCGCACTGTGATAGCGCCTGTCTTCCGATATTTCGGACTTGATCTCTATATTATCGTCTTCAGCCACTGAATCACCGACCGCGGATTCATCCGATACGGATACATCTGAAGCTGATTTTGTTGTAGACGCGGCATCAGGTGCTTTTTCCGATATATCATCTTTCTTTTGGCATCCGGCGCAGATAATGACCATCAACAATGCCAATATAATTACTTTAAATCTTTGTTTCATAACTTGTACTTTTATTTCTTATACAAACACTTACAATTACTTACACTCACTGATTCCCCGACAGTTTGATCCACTCTGAGAGTGTCAGCGGCTCATAATCGGAGCGCATGCAGAAGCAGTTTATCATATTGCATGGAATGGTGCGCTCATGTTCGGCTGCGATTGGCACGTAAGGTGTCGAGCCTATCATCTCGATTATTTTCTTCATGAGAACTTCATCCCTTGTATTATGAACATGGCCGTATAACATATAGGTCTTTGGCTCTCCGCTGTGTTTTAGCCTGTACTGTCCGTCATAGAAAGGAATGGGATAATGACAACATACAACCTTTTTCTGAGAATCGGTGATTACTCTGTAATTGTCGATCCATTCAAATCTGTCCTTATCAAAATTTGCAGATTTTACATATTTATCATGGTTTCCGGTTATAAGACAGAGTTTCCCCTTAAGCTTATGAACAAGTTCATTGGTCTCTTCTATCTTGCCAAAAGATAAGTCGCCCAGAATAACAACGGTATCAGCGTTTGTAACCTTGTCATTCCATTTTTTCAGCATGTACTCATTCATTTCTTCGCAGCTTGCAAAGCCGCGCTTATCCATCTTTTCATTAAGTGCGCTGTGGAAAAAATGGCAATCGGCAATATAATAGATCATCTGAGGTCACCGCCGTCATCGTGTAATAATGTGTCCGGAGCGTCATCGGCAGCAGTTGTCGCAAGCTCGTCGCACCTTTCGTTCTCGGGATGCCCCGCATGGCCTTTGACCCAGTTCCACTTTATGGAATGTCCCTTTGTCGCTTCAAGAAGTCTTTTCCAAAGTTCTACATTTTTTACAGGTTGCTTTCCTGCAGTCTTCCAGCCTCTCTTTATCCAGCCGTCGATCCACTTGTCGTTAAACGCCTTGATGACATATTGAGAGTCGGAAAACATCTCGACTTCGCAAGGTCTGTTAAGGCATTCGAGTCCGACTATTGCGCCCATAAGCTCCATTCGATTGTTGGTTGTCTTATCATATCCGGCGCTCAGTTCTTTTTCATGGACTTCTCCCTTTGAATCAACATATCTAAGCACAGTGCCGTATCCTCCGGGGCCGTCCGGATTTCCTCTTGCAGCACCGTCAGAATATATTTCAACTTTCATATTTATTCCCAAACTCCCGTATTCAAAAATTTCTCAGCAAGATCCTGCGCATTATCGACAAGACTCCTGTCATATCCAAGAACGCCAAGTAGTTTAATGGCGTTTCTGTTGGTTGCAGGTCCTTTTTTAAGCACATAGTCAAAATGCACATCATTATCGGAGACATTACCCTCAAAGTGGTAGAGGTCATATCTGTCCTTAAGAAGCTGTGTAAGCTCTATGTCATGCGTTGCAGCAAAACAATTAACTCCCGAATCCGTAAGGAATTTGAGTATCTCCGTAGATGCCGCGATTCTTTCAACCGTATTTGTTCCTCGAAGAACTTCATCAACAAAGCAAAGAACAGGATTACCCTCTTCATTCGCCGCGTCAATGATCCTCTTCATGGACTTTATCTCAACAATATAGTAACTGTCGCCGCCGTATATATCATCTTTTAATGCCATCGACGAATATACTCTTAAGAGCGGTGCTTTATAGTTCGTTGAAAGTGCCGTATGTATCGACTGTGCAAGAAGCACATTTATGGCTATTGTCTTAAGGAATGTCGATTTACCCGATGCATTCGATCCGGTCAAAAGAACTCCCTTCTTAGTTTCAATACTGTTTGAAACCGCATTTTCAATAAGCGGATGTATCACGTTATCAAAACTCATGCCGCCTTTTTCAAATACGGGAATGCAATACTGTCCCTTTACAGACTCTCTGTAACAAGCTATTGAAATATATGCTTCGATTCTTCCAATCACAGTTATTATTGCATCAAGATCATCTTTTTTATCCATAAGTTCACGATACATCAGATTGAACTTGATAAGATCGATATGCGTGATCATACGAACATAATCCATGATTATATCCTCGGGAGAACCGGAACCAGACGGTTTCATGAGAATGCCCGCGCCGTTTGAAAAGCCTTTTAGTTTATCATATGACTCTTCAAGCAGTTTAAGGTCGTCGCTAAGCTCGGGATAATCCGTGCTCTTAAAGAGTTTTGTTGAAGCAAGAGCCTTTAGAATATATGAATAAGTTGATAAATAAGGATCTATTTTCCCTTTAATCGAAAAATACATGATCACATTTGCAACAACAACCATAAGAAGAGCAAATATACCAATCCCAAAACTTACAAAAGAAAGAGCAATCGCTGCAACAAGCAGAACCAGCATAAGATAATGTTTTGTATTGCTAAAATTCCCAACGCCATTGAGGACTTTAAGATAATCATAGATTGAATATCTGTTTCCTCTTCCGATTTTTCCAAAGATCAACTGATACTTAAGCCTTGCATCATCATTTTCGGAAAAAAGCTTTATCTTTTTTTCTTCGTTCTCAAAATCGTCTGTCTGCTTCGGTGTCCTTAACATGTAATAAAGATACTCTTCACCCGAAGCACTGAGGCAATAGTTCATCCTTGTAAAAACACCGTCCATATTAAGGTCGTTCCAGGTCGTATCATCAATCTGAAATTCCTCTCTATGATTGTCATAATATCCGGAAATATGGTCAAAATCATCTTCCTTATATTTTCTTTTTGGCGAATCGCCCCAATTTTTCTTAAGTTTCAAAATCAGATTCTTTTTTGCATTTGCGGAATCCCTAAGACCAAGCACATAAGCGACAACCACAAAAGCAAAAAGAACTCCGAGCATATATAAAAGTCCTGAATTATCCATATACTGCCATCATCCTTTGTTGAATTTTTTGATAGATTCCGTAACAAGCTTTGTGAACAAAGGAGCTGCTTTATCAGCCGCTTCCTGCACTTCCTCATGAGACAAAGGATTCTTGGAAAGCCCCGCAGCAAGATTGCAGATACATGAAACGCCGCATATTTTAAGTCCCATGTGATTTGCAGCTATCGCCTCATTTACCGTGCTCATTCCGACAGCCGAAACTCCAAGTTTTGCAAGCATCTGTATTTCAGCGGGTGACTCAAACGAAGGCCCTGTAAGCTGGCAATATACGCCCTCTTTCAGAGTGATTCCGTTTTCTTTTGCAGTATCCTTTATGATCTTCTGAAGATCTTTTTTATAAACTTCACTCATATCAGGGAATCTGGGACCAAGTTCATCAATATTTGCACCGATAAGCGGATTGGGCGCAAAGCATGATATATGATCCGTTATAAGCATCAGATCGCCTGCCGCAAAATCTTTTCCAAGTCCTCCGGACGCATTTGTCAAAAAGAGAATCTTAGCGCCGAGAAGTCCCATAAGTCTGACGGGAAGAACGACATCGCTTATGTCATATCCCTCGTAAAAATGAACTCTTCCCTTCATACATACAACTTTGGTATCACCGACATATCCGAATATAAACTTGCCGGCATGTCCCGGAACAGTAGAAACAGGGAATCCCGGGATATCCTTATATTCTATTTCTGCGCAGACTTTGATATTCTCAGCATAGTTACCAAGTCCCGAACCGAGAACAAGTGCCACATCGGGAACAAAATCAGTTTTGCTCCTTACGGCATCAACGCATTTTGTAAGTTTTTCATATAATTTATCAGCCATTTTGCCACCTTTCATTCAAAAAAATTATTTAATCAAAGAATAAAACTCATTATAAAAACATCTTAAATCTCAACTATTCTATCATAATTACCGCGTAGACAATACCCCTCGAACTTTCGGCTCCAGCATATTCTTTATCGCATCTTCCAAAAGTCCTTTGACTCCGTCTTTTATTATCCTTCCGAAAATAAGGCCCTGAAGTCCTCCAAATCCGTCCGAAGATACATTTTTCATCGCATCGATAAGCATATCGTCGCCCGGCGTTTCAAAAAATCTGACCTCAATGCCCCTTGGAACCGACGGATGAATAAATGTGCCTTTTCCATCCTCTCTGTCGGAAGCATCGTCGTCAAAGTAGATATTTATCGTTCTGCTGCAAGCTTCTTCAAGAAATATGATCTCATTTCTGATCACAAACCTGTTGTATTCATCCGTTCTGCAATATGACTCAAGACTTACCTGATATATCTCTCCGTGCATATTGATATTAGTGATATATCTTTTTCCTCCAAAGCCGCTTTTAAGCTCATAGAGCATGTTTCCTTCATAGATATCTATGTAGAAAGATCCTTTTTCATCAAGCCTAAATCCGATCTTCTTAATTCCGTCCGTAAAGTTATTGTGCACAACCTGCATCATTATCGGAAAAATTCCGACATTATTATTCTCCATATCATAAATTTTCCCGTTTATCTTTTGAAGCCATCTTGATGCAAAAGTGCCTTCATTTCTCATATTGAAAGAATTAAGAGAGCTCTTGAAACTGCCTCTTTTGCAGTTATATGAAAGCGTCCTTCTTCCAATCCTTCCGCTACTCTCTTTTACGGTTCTCCTCTTCCATCCGCCCCCTACGATTGCGGGATAATTTACGGTTTCTCCGCTTATTGAAGCGCACAGAGCTTTAAGGACCGCTTGATCCGAAAAATTCTCCTCCAGAACAACGTCGTCATCTATCTTAAGATTTTTCACAGCCTCGCGGATCTTTACAGCCATTATCGAAGTCTGGAAGATATCGCTGTTTCCCGCATTGGTAACTACAACCATATTTATGTCGGGATAAATAAAAACATTCTGGCCAAGCATTCCGTTAAATGCATAAGAGCCCTGTCTGTCTCCGTTTATCCAAAGTTGATAACCGTAATACGTGCTGTCTGTCCTTCCCGTAAGGATCTGCGGAGTTGTTGATTCCTCCACCCATTTCTGGGGAACAATCTGTACGCCGTTCCACTTGCCTTTATTCAAATAAAGTTGGCCGAGTTTTGCCATATCTTCCGTACGTATAAACAGTCCCCAGCCGCCTTTAGTAATCTTCCTCGGGCAGCTCTCCCAGAAGACTCTTTTAATCCCCATAGGATTAAATATTCGCTCTTTGCAGAATTCAAACAAAGACTTTCCCGTAACCTTCGTAACAATCGCAGAGAGCATATAGGTATTCATGCTGTTATATTCAAACTGCGAACCCGGTTCAAATTTTGTTCCCGCTTCGAGGAAAGAAGAAACCCAGTCGTTTCCGCTTATCGCACCCGCTTCGTTAAATTCGGATCCGCTTGTCATATCTAGAAGATTTTTTACCGTTATTGTTTTTCTGTGGAATTTAAGAAGACCGATCTGCTCGTCGAAAATATCATCGAGCTTATCGACGATAGACAGCTTTCCTTCATCTATGAGAATACCGATTGCCATCGCAACGATACTCTTACACATAGAATATGAAACGTGCCAGTAATCAATCGAATATGGTGCAAATCCGCACTCGCAAATAACTTTTCCGTTTCTGAGCGCCATGAATTTATGCATCTTACACTCTTTGTTTCCTGCAAGTTCCCTTAGAAGAGACGTAAAAAAAGCAGAACTGACACCCTGCGATTCAGGCGAACATCTTTCAAGTGTCTGTTCATCATCTGCACTTTCCGCGTTAAATCTTGGTTTTTGTGCAACATAATCAACCTTGCTGATCTTTCCGGTTTCACCCGTAGCAATCTTTAAAAGAAGCTCTCCTATGTCAAGTCCTGCTTTTGCCATTATTCTGTTTCCTCCGTCAGAGCACGGATCTTATGGAATAAAAAATATTATATCTTATCTGTTTTAAGCGCTCTCATGGAGTTTAATATAGCTATTACTGCAACTCCGACATCGCCGAATACAGCAAGCCACATTGTTGTAAGTCCAAGCGCACCCAAGATCAAAATAATGACCTTTACAGAAAGCGCAAATACAATATTTTCTTTCACGATCCTGATAGTCTTGCGGGCGATTCCGATAACCGAAGGTATCTTGTTTATATCATCATCCATAATGACGATATCTGCAGCCTCTATAGCCGCATCACTTCCAAGTGAACCCATCGCTATTCCGACATCCGCTCTCATAAGAACGGGAGCGTCGTTAATTCCGTCGCCTACAAACGCAAGCTTACTATCATTATCCTCTGATGAAAGCATTTTTTCAACCTGTTCCACCTTATCGGCAGGCAGAAGCTGCGATATTACTTCATCTATGCCAAGATTTCTTCCGACATCTTCCGCAACATCCTTCCTGTCTCCGGTAAGCATGACAGTCTTTGAAACACCGACTTTCCTGATTCCGTCGATAGCTCTTTTGGCACTGTCTTTTATAACATCGGATATGACAATATATCCCTTATATTCTCCGTTTAAACCCGCATATACAATTGTTCCCGACGCAGATCCCGCTTCCGCAAAAGAGCTGATACCATTCTCATTCATGAGCTTTGCGTTTCCAAGAAAAAGCTGCATTCCGTTATATACGGTCTCTATGCCTCTTCCTGAGATTTCTTTCGTATCGGCTTCACTTATGGCATTTCTGTCCACATCTTTTTTGCCCGTTTCTTCAAGGAAAGCTGCAAACACCGATCTGGCTATCGGATGATTCGAAAAAGCTTCACCCGTTGCAGCCATCTCCAAAAGTTCATCTCTTGAAATCCCTGAATTTTCGGAAGGAACAACATCCGTAACTCTGAATTCGCCTTTTGTAAGCGTACCCGTCTTGTCAAAAACAACAGTCTTAATACCTGCAGCAGCTTCAAGGAAATTGCTTCCTTTTACAAGGACTCCAATCCTTGAAGAAGCTCCTATTCCGCCGAAAAATCCGAGCGGAACGGATATCACAAGTGCACATGGACAGGACACAATAAGGAAAATACAGGCTCTTTTTATACTGTCAGATAAAGCCAGTTGTCCGAGAATCGGCGGTATGATTGCAAGAAGGAGTGCTCCCATTGTAACCACGGGAGTGTAATATCTTGCAAATCTCGTAATGAAGTTCTCCATACGGGACTTCTTATCGCTCGCATTCTCAACAAGCTCCAAAATCCTTGAAACAGTTGAATCTTCATATGCTTTAACGGCTTTGACCTTAAGAATTCCCTCGCCGTTTACGCATCCGCTAATAACATCAGAGTCTTTTACAACTCTTCTCGGAACAGACTCGCCTGTAAGTGCCGCCGTATCGATAAAGGATTCACCTTCAACGACAACTCCGTCTACAGGAATCTTCTCGCCCGCTCTGACAAGTAAGATATCACCGATACTTACTTCCTCAGGATTGACTTCCGTAACTTCGCCGTTCTCACCTACAATATTGGCTATCTCAGGTGCAATGCTCATCATTTCTGTAATAGATTGACGCGATTTGCCGACAGCATAACTCTGAAACAACTCTCCTATCTGATAAAAGAGCATTACCGCAACAGCTTCGGGATATTCACCGATTCCAAATGCTCCGAAAGTTGCGATCATCATAAGGAAATTCTCATCAAAGACCTGTCCGTGCCTTATATTTATCACAGCTTTCTTTATTACGTCATATCCGATCATAATATAAGGGACAAGGAATGTAGCAAACTTCACAACAAGCGGAAGTTTATCAAGAAGTCCCGTTTTTTCAAGGACAAGTAATACTGTAAATATTACGAGTACAATAAGTATTCTGTTTCTGGTTTTCTTTTGTTTCCCGGTCATAACACCACATCTTTCTTAGGAAAAACTAAAATCCATAATACACATTTTTTCCGGGGAGAAACTTAAGCCCCTTCAATCTCGCAGTCAGGTTCAACCTTCTTGCATGCCTTCACTGCCTTCTCAAAAACATCTTCAAAAATATCATCGGCAGCCTCAAGGACAAACTTCTGAGTCATAAAATTAACTCTTGCATTTACAACGCCCTCGATCTTCTTAACTGCTTCCTCCATCTTTGCAGCACAGTTTGCACAATCAACTTCACACTTAAATGTCTTCTTCATAATAAATACCCTTTCTTTACATACATCATATTTCTATTTTTTTATCTTATATATTCGACAATCACTCACTTATATGGTTGATTCCCTGATCGATAATTGTTCTCACATGGTCATCAGCCAGATAATAAATGATTGATTTGCCTTCGCGTCTGTTTCCGACGAGCTTACTCTGCTTAAGGATCTTGAGCTGATGCGATATTGCCGACTGAGTCATATTAAGCGTCTCAGCTATATCACATACGCACATCTCCGATTCGAACAGAGCAAAAAGAATCTTGATCCTCGTTGAATCTCCAAACACTTTAAAGAGCTCCGCCAGATCATACAGCTCATCTTCAGAAGGCATTTCATTGCCTATCCTGTCCACAAGCTCTTTGTGAACAATATGTACGTCACAGTGTTCTACATCGTTTATAGCCATATAACTTTCCTTTCATATAAACATATGAATAACTGTTCATATGTTTAATATAAAATAACCGTATCGATTTGTCAACATCGATACGGTATATTTTTAATAACTCAGAGTTTGAGTGCAGCCCTGGCTGCAATAGCCAGAAGCAAAGACACTGCCGTTATCACAACATACAATCCTATACAGAAAAGAACTTTTGTCAAAGTAGGTCTCTTGTCATCAGCTGATATATTGGCTGACGCATATGCACCGATCGCTGATGTTGCCCCTCCCAAAGCACCACCAAGGATCAAAAAGAAATTCACTACATATAATGCTACAAAAACATATATCCAATTCGGTAACTTGATTGTTTTGTATTCCTCACCTGTTTCAACATTTCTTCCGTTGTACACAAGTACCTGCTTATTTCTGACGCAAAGTTTTGCAATTTCCCCATTGCCTAAAGGAATATTAAATACTCTCTCAGCAAAATTGCTTTCAGGCGATTTAAATGCCATCACCTTGGTTTCAGGACTTCCGTTAACAGACACCAGTTTGTTTTTAACTAATGTAACTCTGACCGGCATACCGGTAGACGTATTAAACAACCACTCTTTTGTCTTTGCCATCTAAAAACTCCTCCCTTTTAATAACTACTAATCTCTCTTTCTTCGTATTCTTATTACATTTTTTTTAATAATTAACAACAAAGTAATAACATGTTATCATACCGTTTTCTTTAAATCAACAATAAATTGTATGAACTATAAATTTTTTTTCGCAAAAAACTAGGCTGCTGCGCAATATTTGCGCAATAGCCAGCAATTAACACTTTTATACATTTTAATTAATAATTATACAGATTATTTCTACTTAAGTTTCTTAATCTTCAAACTCCCTGCTGATATCCTCTTTCCATTCATCTATATCCAGCTTACTGAGTCCAATCTCATCGGCTCTTTTTAACATACGTTCCTTGAGCTCTTTTTTTGAATAGAACTTATAACCGTCATCAATAAACGATTTTTTTATCCATGTATCAACGAAGCCTTCATCTGTACACATACAGTCTTCATTCTTAGCATCTACATGAGAATCAAAACTATAAACAAGAAGTTGATTATTTTTGAGCACCTCATCATCCTCTATGCCTGCCATTCCCCGATCAAGCTCCAGATAATATTGACAAGTATAAAAAACATGATATATAGCATCTTTGTCAAGATAGCCATAATCATATATAGCAAGAGATGCTCCGGCTTTTCCAAAGCCACTGACATAACCGTCTTCACATATTCCTTCATAGAATTTCTCACCGGATTCAGAAACATATCGAATATAAAGTTCGCCACCTTCATCTTTTAAAACAAAACCAAAACCATACTCACTTTTGCTTACCCATATCAACAATTCTTTTTCGCCGTCACACCCACAGTCTATATATCTATAGTCAGAATCACATGGATTCTCACGAAGACTGGTGCTATCCGATGCAAGCTCTTTCAACTCCTCAAAATTGTATTCCTTTTTTTCTTCACTCTCGAATACAAAATCATCACAATCAACTTTTGCCTTTTTTTCATTGTTCAAAAAAGCTGTATAATTTCCGCTTTTATCATCTTTTGCCTGCTGATAACGCTCATGTGAGATAAAAGATGCTGCCTCATTTTCATTATCTGAAGCTTCCGTACCGGCATCATCAGCAATAGACATATTCGCAACAGATATATCTGCAACAGACGCACCATCAGATACATTTGCCTTCTCTTCATCAATCTTTCCACATCCCGTCAGCATAAGCACAATGGCTAATATTGTTATGACTAAAGGCTCCATATGTACCTCTTTCGTATAATTTTTAAGTAATTTACTTGATACAAGAATAAAGAGCCTATGAAAAATATTTTTCCTATTTTTCACAAGCTCTTCAATTATATTATACCGTAACTTTCTTAAATGACTTCTTGCCTTTCTTTACCATAACTCCGTCGGCAAAGAAATCTTTATTGTATGTTGTCTTTACGTCTGTAACTTTAGCATCCGCTACGGTTACACCACCCTGCTCAACGGCACGTCTTGCTTCGCTTCTTGTATTGCAAAGACCTGCAGATACAAGAACCTGAAGAATATCAACAACTCCGTCTCTGAAATCTTCTTCCTTAAGTGCAACAGCCGGAACATTATCCATATTTCCGCCGCCTGCAAAGAGTGCCCTTGCAGCATCCTGAGCTTTCTGAGCTTCTTCCTTGCCGTGTACAAGAGATGTAAGCTCAAATGCAAGAATTTCCTTCTTCTCATTGACTCTTGAAGGATCCCATTTTTCCATCTCAAGGATTTCTTCGATAGGAATAAATGTAAGCATCTTTATGCACTTATCTACATCTGCATCAGATACATTTCTCCAATACTGGTAGAAATCGTAAGGAGATGTCTTCTTGGGATCGAGCCATACGGCATTTCCTGCTGTCTTACCCATCTTCTTACCCTGAGAGTCTGTAAGAAGAGTAATTGTCATAGCGTGCGCATCTTCACCAAGCTTTCTTCTGATAAGCTCTGTTCCGCCAAGCATGTTGCTCCACTGATCGTCTCCGCCGAACTCAAGGTTACAGTTGTACTTCTGGAACATGTAGTAGAAATCGTATGACTGCATGATCATGTAGTTAAATTCAAGGAATGAAAGTCCTTTTTCCATTCTCTGCTTGTAGCACTCGGCTCTGAGCATGTTGTTTACAGAAAAGCATGCACCAACCTCGCGAAGAAGTTCAACATAGTTAAGGTTAAGAAGCCAATCGGCGTTATTTACCATCATTGCCTTGCCTTCACCAAACTCAATGAATTTCTCCATCTGTTTCTTAAAGCAAGCTGCGTTGTGATCGATATCTTCTCTTGTAAGCATCTTACGCATATCGGTTCTTCCCGAAGGATCGCCGATCATTGTTGTACCGCCGCCGATAAGGGCAATAGGCTTGTTTCCTGCCATCTGAAGTCTCTTCATAAGTGTAAGTGCCATGAAATGACCTGCTGTAAGTGAATCAGCCGTACAGTCAAAGCCGATGTAAAAAGTTGCCTTTCCTTCATTTACAAGATCTCTGATTTTCTCTTCGTCAGTAGTCTGAGCAATGAGGCCTCTGGCCTGCAATTCTTCATAAATCTTCATTTTTTCCTCCTGTATTTTCCGATTGCGAAGTGCTCAATATATTGGAATACAAAATTAAAGTCCTCCGCAACCAACAATGATTGCGAAGGACGAAATAATCGTGTTACCACCTTCATTCGTATGCAGCTCACACTACATACCTCAGCAAGTACGGTCTCACATAAAGCGAAACGATACTCTTCCGATATAACGGTCAGTCCCGTCGAAGCCTACTATAATTTCCGCCTCGCAGCTCACGGAGGTATTCACGATCACTCTTAACATACGCCTCTCACCAACCGGCTATTCTCTGTTGTCAGCCTGTAATCACTACTTATTCCGATCATTGCCTTTTTTGTATAATATGAAATTTTAGTAGCATAATGATATTATGTCAAATACTTTTTAAACAAAAAGCCATTCACCATTCCAGCATATTGTTTTCTGTCTTCTTATCTCTCATCATAAGGTCTTTTACAGCCTCCTGAAGAGATTTTCCGTCAAATAATATCTCATTAACCGCCGTGATTATAGGCATCTCAACTTCATACTTTTCAGCAAGCTTAAGTGCTGCTCTGGCGCTGTAAACGCCTTCAACAACCATGTTTACTTCATCCATGGCTTCCTTATATGATTTGCCCTGTCCGATAAGGATACCTGCGCGTCTGTTACGTGAATGCATCGATGCACAGGTTACGATAAGATCGCCGATTCCGGAAAGACCTGCAAAAGTCTCGAATTTACCGCCCATTGCCATTCCAAGTCTGGAGATTTCGGCAATTCCTCTTGTAATAAGCGCAGCCTTCGCATTGTCACCGCAGCCATAGCCGTCAGCAATTCCCGCAGCAAGCGCAACGACATTTTTAAGTGCCGCACCGATCTCGATTCCAAGCATATCGGGACTGATATATACTCTGAGAAAAGAATTCATGAATATATTCTGTATATATTTCGCAATCTCTTTTTCAAAAGCGCCGACTACAAGTGTAGTAGGCATACCTTTTCCGACTTCCTCCGCATGGGAAGGGCCGGAAAGAACACATACATTGCATCCGGGAATTTCATCAAGAATAACATCAGACATAACCATGAGTGAATCTTCTTCGATTCCCTTACTGCAATTAACAATGATCTGTCTGTGCTCTTCACTCTCGTTAATGTAAGGCTTCATAAGCCTTATAGTTTCACGCATATGAGCCGAAGGAACGACTACAACAATGATATCTTTGTCCTTAACGGCTTCTTCAATACTTGATGTGTATTTAACGGATTCGGGAAGTTTTACTCCCGGAAGTTTAGCTTCATTACCGTGATATAGCCTGAGCTTTTCAACAGACTCGTCACTTCTGGACCAGACAATAACATCATGTCCGTTACCCGCCAATACATAGGAAAGCGCAATGCCCCAGCTTCCCGCACCAATTACACCAATTTGTATACCCAAAAAAATATTCCTCCTGATCAGTCGACCTTATTCTTTTTTGAAATATAGGTCTTTCTTTCTGTACCTGAAATAAGCTTCTTTATATTGCTTCTGTGCTGATAAAAAGCAAGCGCCGTAAGAAGTGCAACTATCACATACATCTCATTAAGTGCACTCTGCGGAAGATTTCCGAGAAATCCCATCTGTCCGAATATAACATACTGCACAAGAAAACATGCATAAAGGCAGAGACTGCTGAGTGACACGAAATGTGTAATGTTAAAAGGGCCAAAGAAAGCAATAAGTCCAACAAGAACAAACTTCCAACCCATTGCGATGATATATCCCGCAGTGCAGGCAATTCCCTTTCCGCCCTTAAACTTTAAGAAGAACGGGAAGTCGTGTCCGAGTACGGCTCCTGCGGCTGTATAAATCATATAAAAGTATCTGTAGTCCGGATTGCTTCTTCCAAAAAGAAAATAAGTAACAATTATAGCCAATATGCATTTAAACATATCGCCAAACAGAACTATAAGTCCCGCCTTGGCTCCCATAACTCTGAGTGTGTTTGTTGTTCCCGCGTTCTTACTTCCGACGCTTCTGATGTCAACGCCCTTCATTTTTCCGTACAATACAGCTGTCTGAAAAAGGCCAAATACATATCCTACGATCAAACAAACTACTCTTTCCATTTTTACTTATCCTCTTTTCTCTCTCTTATTATAAATCTAAGGGGGGTTCCCTTAAATCCGAATGCTTCTCGGATCTGATTTTCTATATATCTCGTATAACTAAAGTGCATGAGCTTTTTGTCATTTACGAAGATAACAAAAGTCGGCGGCTTAACCGAAGCCTGAGTGATATAGTAAAGCTTTAATATCTTACCCTTATCACTCGGCGGCTGCTGCATTACAACTGCCTGAGTCATAATCTCATTAAGAACACCTGTAGAAACTCTGAGCGCATGATTTTCGCTTACAATATCAATCATATCGTAAAGCTTTACAAGTCTCTGACCTGTCTGCGCGGAGATAAAGATAATCTCGGCATAGTTCATAAATGCCAGAGTGTTCCTGATGTTCTTGGTAAATTCCTTGACGGAATGATTGTCTTTTTCGATAAGATCCCATTTATTTACGGCTATGATAACTGCTTTTCCGCTTTCATGTGCGATTCCCGCAATCTTAGCATCCTGATCGGTAACACCGTCCTCAGCATTAATGACAAGAATGGCAACATCCGCTCTCTCAACGGCTCCGACGGTACGAAGTATCATATAATGCTCAAGTTCGTCTTTTACCTTGCTCTTTCTGCGAAGTCCGGCCGTATCAATGAATGTGTACTTCTTGCCGTTATATTTCACATCGGTATCTATCGCATCTCTTGTTGTTCCTGCAATATCTGAGACAATAAGTCTGTTCTCGCCGATAAGCTTATTGATAATAGATGACTTACCTACGTTGGGCTTACCGATAATTGCAATCTTCGTTGTATCATCTTCCTCATCATTTGTTGAATCTTTGCTGAAGTGACTTACGACTTCCTCGAGAAGATCGCCTATACCAAGTTTATTGACAGCAGAAATCGGGAAAGGCTCACCTATTCCGAGATTGTAAAACTCGTATACATCAAGTGAATCCCTGCTGTAACTGTCAACCTTATTTACACACAAAACAACAGGCTTTCCCGATCTTCTCAGCATATCAGCCACTTTTGAATCAGAATCGGTAAGTCCCTGTTTCACATCAACCATAAATAAGATAACATCGGCCGTATCTATGGCAATCTGCGCCTGTTCTCTCATCTGAGAGAGAATAATATCTTTTGAATCAGGTTCGATACCACCGGTATCAATAAGAGTGAAACTGTGATTAAGCCACTCAACATCCTGATAAATTCTGTCTCTTGTAACACCGGGAGTGTCCTGCACAATAGCAATCCTGCTTCCCGCAAGAGCATTAAAGAGTGTTGATTTTCCGACATTTGGTCTTCCGACCACCGCTACTATATTTTTTCTGCTCATGTGTTTTCCTTTTTAATATGTATTATCAACCGGAACACCGAATAGTAATGCGGCAAGTTCATGCCCGTCGCATTTTGATATTCCAATCTTTATATTAAGCTCTTTTTCTATATCTCCAACCTTAACATCATCAAGAAGATAATCCTCGCCGCTTCTTAAAAGATTTTCCGGAAGATACAGTGTTGTTCCAAGCTCTTTGTCTTTTAACTGCTTTATAATATCCTGTCCCGTAAGAAGTCCGGAAACAGTAATCCTTTCGCCAAAAAATTCATTGACTATTTCATAAACATGAATCGTAAGGCCCTTGCACACTTCCATCGCTCTTTCAGCCATCTGCTTTATACAAGGATATACAAGCCTTCCGGTCGCAAGTGATATTTCTCTTTTTACCGAAGCAAGTTCATCCGGATAATTACTGATAAGAGCATCAAGTGATTCACCGAATTCATCGAGAAGAAGCCTCATCATTCCGACACCGTTCTCATATTGAATGTATCCGTCATAGCGCTCAGCTTCGGGGAAGTCCCTTCCTGCCAGGAAATACCATTCATCGCTTGCATGTATGAAATGTATGCCGTGCTCATCATACACTTTTTTCTGCCATTTTTCTATCAGATCTATGACAGCACACGCATCCTCGTACTCAAAAGGCTCAAGCGGATACAGCCCGTCCCTGTATTTGGAAAGCCCAACGGGAACAACCGATACGCTCTGCAGATTCGGGATGTACTTGGTAAGATCGGAGATCGATCTCTCAAGTTCGGCTCCGTCATTTACTCCCTTGCACAAAACGATCTGGCCGTTAAGCTCAATTCCCGTTCCCGGTGCACATAGTCTGTCCACCTTTTTAAGAGCCTCGCCGGCAAATCTGTTTCCAAGCATTTTGCATCTGAGTTCAGGATTGGTCGTCTGAAATGAAACATTGATAGGTGAAAGATGATACTTCAGGATTCTGTCGATATCCGCATCGGACATATTGGTCAGTGTGACATAATTACCCTGCAAAAAAGAAAGTCTGGAATCATCATCTTTAAAGTACAAAGTATCGCGCATGCCCTTAGGCATCTGGTCTATAAAGCAAAAGATACACTTATTGCTGCAAGACCTGTAGTTATCCATGAGTCCGTTGTCAAACTCTATTCCGAGATCCTCATCAAACTCCTTGTCGATGTCAAGAATCCACTCCTCACCATCACTTTTCCTGATAAGAACTTCGAGATGTTCATCCTGCACAAGATACTGATAATCAAATATATCCTGAATATCCTGATCGTTAATCTTAAGCAGTGTGTCGCCCGGCTCAATATTCAGTTCTTCGGCAATACTGCCCTCATCGACTCTGCCGATAAGGTGCCCCTTCTTTGAAACCATCAAAAAATAACCTCATATTCTGCAGGATCGGCGTTACCGCTTACGCCTACACATGTGCGGTAACGAAATCCTCCGATAATGTATTATATATGAAATTCCTTGACTTGTCAGTAATCATAATGATAAAACAATATAGGAAGTTAAATGCTTCATAAAATATAAACTTCATATTCCGAAGAAAGGAACAAATATGCCAGATTTTTCTAAACTGGAAACTTCTATTCCGGTAGCTCCGCTAAATTTAATTGTTATGGACTCGGCAAAAGAGCTGGGTGACAGCGTAGATCGTTATATCTCGGAGTTTCGCCACAATCTATATAAAATGCCTGAGAACGATCCCGCCTTTCACGGCTACGTTAAGGACAGTTACAAGATTGACTACTGTCTCAACCGTTTCGGAAGCGGCGAAGCGAAGGCTGCCATCAATGAAAGCGTTCGTGGAAACGACGTATATATTCTTACTGATGTATGTAACTACAGCATTACCTATAAAATGTATAACTACATAAACCACAAATCTCCCGACGATCACTATCAGGATCTTAAGAGAGTAATCGGCGCCCTTACAGGTAAGGCAAAGAGAATCAATGTTATCATGCCCTTCTTATATGAAGGAAGACAGCATAAGAGAAACGGCATGGAATCTCTCGATGCGGCTCAGATGTTTAAAGAGCTGTATGATATGGGCATTTCAAACTTTATCACTTTTGATGCTCACGATCCGAGAATCTCAAACTCAAAGCCTCTCGGTGGTTTCGATAACTTCCTTGCTTCATATCAATTTATGAAAGCACTGCTCTCACACATTGACGATCTTATCGTAGATAAAGATCACCTTACCGTTATCAGCCCTGATGAAGGCGCTCTTGACAGAGCCGTATATTTCGCAAACGTAATCGGCGCAGATACCGGCATGTTCTATAAGAGACGTGACTATGCCCACGTAGTAAACGGAAGCAATCCCATCGTTGCACACGAATTCCTGGGTTCGGATATTTCCGGAAGAGACGTTATCATCATTGATGACATGATCTCATCCGGATCAAGTATGATCGATACAGCAAAGCAGCTTAAGAACATGGGTGCAAAGCGAGTATTTATCTGCACTACTTTCGGACTTTTCACAAACGGAATGGATAAGTTCGACGAAGGATATGAAAAGAAATACTTCGATGCTGTCATCACAACAAACCTTACCTACATGGATGAAGAAATTACAAAAAGACCGTATATCTTCATTGCAGATATGGGCAAATTCCTTGCAACAATCATTGATTTCTTAAATCACGATGCGACAATGCAAAGCGTAAATATGCCTACAGAGAAGATTCGTGAAATTGTCGGCAAATACAATTCCGGATGCAAAACTCCGGGAGAATTGTTCGACTGATCGAATATCCAAAAGAATAAATCAAAAAACCTCCGATTCTTCAGTTTTACCTGATAAATCGGAGGTTATTTTTTATTACTGTTCCACACAATCAAATAAAATAACTACTTTAAAGAGATCGCCGTCAAGCCTTATGTCGAACTCTCCACCTTGCGCTATGGTAAGATTTTTTGCAATGGAAAGTCCGAGTCCGCTTCCTTCTGTTGTTCTTGATTCGTCTCCTCTTATAAATCTTTCGGTCAATTCATCGGCACCGATATCAAGCTCCGATTCCGAAATGTTTTTGATCGAAAACTCAACTTTTTTATTCTTGCCGTTCTCCGTGATATAAACCATATCCATATATACTCTTGTTCCGGAAAGAGCGTATTTGCAAACATTGTTAAGAAGGTTCTCAATAACCCTCCAAAGGTGCCTTGCATCCGCATTTATGCACATGCTTTGGCCTTCGTGCTTAAATATCGGCGTAAGAGAACTTGTTTCAAACTTCTCATAAAACTCACCGATAGTCTGGTTTATAAATTCCACGAAATCAATGTTTCCAAGCTGAATACTTATATTTCCCGAACTTATCTTGGATGCTTCAACAAGATCTTCCGTGAGCTGTTTAAGCTTTTGCGACTTGGTCTCAAGCACCTCAACATACTCTTTTACCTTCTTGTTATCTATATTTTCGCGCTTGATAAGGTCGACGTAATTTATGATCGAAGTAAGCGGCGTCTTGATATCATGCGAGACATTTGTAATAAGATCCGCCTTCAGCTTCTCATCTTTCATACTGGTATTTACTGCAATCTTAATTCCTTCTCCTATGGAATTAACGGCTTCCGCAAGATTTACATTGTCGGCATGAAGATTCGTTATGTCTACCTTTGCACTCACATCGCCCTTTTTAATATTCTCGATCACATGTATTATTCCTTGCCTGTCAGCATTTTGCCTGTACAAATAAAGTCCTACGAGAACATCAAAAAATGCCGCTATTACAATGCCCAGAACTCCTATATGAAAAAGAAGGACATTGAGACCTATAAATACAATATAAGGAATCCATGTTCTTATGATCACACTTGCGTTATCTGTGGTATTTAGGATCATATCCCTAAATATTTCGATAACTTTTTTCAAAAAGCTGTCTTCCCACAAGATCCTGTCTTTTCCCTTTTGCACAAGGCCGTATACAAGCGCAAGAAGTCCTATGTCGATAACAACGGTTGAAAAGACACCGTAAAGCGGGAATAGCTCATGCCTGAAAATCCTGTCAAAAGTAATATCCCACGCCGACATCACGGAGTAGACTATAATAAACGGAATCGACATCACAAGAGCACCGATCAGTATCAGCATCTCGGTCGGGATCCTCTTTTTGCCCAAGTCAAGCTGCTCTCTTGCAGGAATCTTTACAATATAAACCGTAAAGATGATGAGATACGAAAGAATTGCCAATGCGCATACAACATAGATTTGGCCACGATACGGCATGTACTTGGAAAAGCTTGCCTTTCCTTTGGTAAAATCATCGGATGCCGGATATTCCTTTGTATCTATTCCGATATAAACCTTGATCTGATCGGGATATGCGTATCCGTATGTGTTTATGACAGATCTGACCGTATTTTCATTGATAAGCGTGTTGGTCTCATACAGAAATTCATAAGGACAATAATAAATATATCTTCCGTAATTCTTGAACTTATCAAGGACATCAACACCCACGGTTTCGCTCTTCAGCTCATCAACATTTGTATAAACTTCGTTCTTTCCGTTTATCATTCTGGTGATGTAATATCTAAGATTGGAATTCTGAAAGCTGTAATAATTGATAAGTTTCCCATACTCCGAAAAATTAAGCGCAAGATTATTTGCGGACTCCTCCACATATGAAGCAAGAAGATTGTAATCTTCCCACGTCGAAACAATATTCTCGATATTCTTGCCGTCAATAGTCTTATATCTCTGTGTAAGTATGTTATAAGTTCCGCCCTCAGGCGCAGAATTACCCGAAATCGTAAAAAGGAAACTGTTATCGTCAAGCTGTGAACTAAGGTATGAATTCATACCGCCCGAAACGACATTGTTCTTAAGATGCGTATATGTCGTCGCAGGATTTAAGAATTTGGCGCTGTCCTCATCGGTAAATTTAAGCGGCTTGTATTCAAATCCGCTTTTTCCCCAGTTAAGGAGATCCGCAAGATAATAATTTGCCGTTATATAATCTCCCGGCAAAACGCTTCCCTTGCTGGCATATGCCGTAACATCAATTACTTTTTTGCCGTTATATTGTCCGTTTGTCTCAAGCTGTGTTCTTTCCGCAACGAGTCTGAACACATTTGACATATTGTTTCCGAGAATATTGTTAAAAAGATATGATTCCTCATAAGTTCTGCTTTTATCGGACTCATAGAGGTTATAAGATACATCTTTTCCCGCACTGTTAATCACAACGCTCGTTCCGACTACGGAATAGATGATGATAAATACGGCAAACGCAGCCAGTATATGCTGTATCAGGCGCATGACCGCGCTATGTTTAAAGCTTTTCTTTCTCATACAACGTCATCCTCAACCTTATATCCTACTCCCCATACAACTTTAAGGAACTTGGGATCTTTGGGATTGATCTCAATCTTTTCACGAATATGTCTTATATGAACCGCGATGGTATTATCTACGCGAACCGCGGAATCATGCCATATCTGCTCATAGATCTGGTTGATTGAATATACTTTTCCCTTATTCTTTACAAGAAAAGCAAGGATATTATATTCAATGGGTGTAAGTCTTATGCTCTCGCCGTAAACAAAACACTCCTTGGAATTATCGTCGATAACGAGTCCGCCCGATGAATATACATTTTCTTTTTCCACCATGCGTCCGAGAGATACATATCTTCTAAGATTGGACTTAACTCTCGCAACAAGCTCAAGCGGATTGAAAGGCTTGGATACATAATCATCGGCGCCGATGTTGAGTCCCAGTATCTTATCTGAATCTTCGCTCTTTGCAGAAAGAAAAATAACAGGAACCGTACTGAATTTTCTGAGCTCTTTTACAAAATGTATACCATCCATCCTGGGCATCATAATATCAACAATGGCAAGCTGGATCTCAGCCTTTTTCATCACTTCAACAGCTTCTATTCCGTCATATGCCTTGTAAACCCTAAATCCCTCCTGCTCAAGATAAATCTCAATGGCATCAACTATTTCTTTATCATCATCACAAACTAAAATATTTTCCATGATAACCTCACAATAAATTATTTTACTTCATCCTTCAGTGACAAAAACGCACACAGATTACCTCTGTTGTCTTTATGGACCCTATGTGAGAACAAAAGATCCGGATTACATCTCGTGCATATATCGGTGATAAGAATATTATCAGCTCTTACGCCGCTCTTAATAAGCGTATATTTAATCGCATTCCACAGATAGAGCCTGTACTTCCCGTTTGGATAAGGAACAAGTATCTTCTCTCTTTCAAGCTCTTCCTGCGTATAATTCTCAGAAAATTCTTCGGCAACATCCTCGCCGATCTCATAACATTCGCCGCAAATGGACGGTCCTACAGCGCAAATAAGGTCTTTGGGATCCGTTCCGTATTCCTTTGTCATAGCTTCAATGGTTCTTGCCGCTATCTCGCCTTTTGTTCCCTTCCATCCGGAATGTGAAAGTCCTATTGCCTTCTTTTTGGTATCGATAAAAAATACCGGCGGGCAATCTGCATGAAAAGTTGAAAGTATAATTCCCGGAATATTTGTTATAAGCCCGTCTATATCCGTATAATCACGAAGTTTGGCAGGTCCCTTCCCCCTGTCTTCTTCCGTTACTTTCATCACGTTCGTTGTATGCGTCTGAAAGGTGCAAACAAAATCGTCAAGTTTTCTCCCGTGTCCGAGGACATCAGATATTCTTCTGTAATTTTCATCAACGGCTTCTTTTTCATCTCCGCGCGTATAACTCAGATTCATTTCCGAAAAGCATCCCTTTGAAACTCCTCCGAGCCTTGTACTGAACAGGTGGTCTACGATCCCAAGTTCCTCGATCTTTGGAAAAACAAGATAATGCACACCTTTCTTTTCCCTAAGTTCCATTGTTTTTTCGTTGCCGCATCTCTTTATGTCAATATATCTAATCATCATTTTCCTCATTTCCTATATCATAAAACGTATTCAAAAGCATTTTTAAGCCACTTTACCTTAACCATCCCGTCTTCGCAAGACTGCACCGCAATCACATCATATCTGATCGGTGCATCAAAGTCGTCTCCGTTTACGCGGATATAAACTTCCGAAACTTTACAGATGGTTTTCTGTTTATTATAACCTACAGAATCAAGTGGATTTCCAAAACTTTCTCCGTTTCTGTATTTTACTTCGACAAAGCACAGGTAATCGCCGTCTCTTGCGATAATATCAATCTCGCCCTGCCTTGTTCTGAAATTCCTCTTTATGACTTTCCCGCCGTGGTTATTTATATATCCCGCAGCGATATCTTCATAAAAAGTCCCCAAATTCCTTTTATTCATCATAACCTATTTTTATCTTCGTGACTTGTCTTTTGCTTTAATTCTATCCATGGCATCCACAAAGACAAGAATCTCGGCAACAACTTCATACAGCTCGGGAGGGATCATTTCTCCGATCTCAAGCTTTGAAAGTGTATCCGCAAGCTTGCTGTCCTCATGCACCGGAATCTTGTTTTCCTGCGCCTGTTCAATGATCTTCTCGGCAAGCGCTCCTTTTCCCGAAGCAATAACAACGGGAGCTCCTTCTTCGTTTGGATCGTAGCCGAGCGCAACCGCGGTTTTTACTTTTTTGTTTTCATCTTTATCAGCCATAATTACGCCCTCGCATCAAACGAAGCTGTTGATATCACAGACATTTTATTTACATCAAACATCTCATCCACAGCCATATCGCCCTCGTCTTTGTCATCATGAAGCATCATCTTTACCTGCATCGTATAACCACGCTTTTCGAGCCTCTCATTAAGGATGTGTATATTGTCATTGATAAGATCAAGGACGCTGTCATCCATTACATAAAAGTTTGTCGAAACCTTATTTTCCTTCATCTTCACAAACACATCGACAGGCCCCAGATTATCCATATCAAGATGCAGGACCGCGCTGACAGAACCGTCCTCACTGACCTTTTTATTCTTGTTCCTGTAGACGTAGAGATCTCCGTGCGCTTCCTGACCGCTCATCTGAAGCGGAAGCTGAACATACTGAAAGATCTGATTAAGCTGATTCATAAAATCAAGATTGTTCTGCATATTCGTAACAGTGCTTCCAAGCTTGGATTCGGCGCCGAGTGTGTTAGAAATCGTATCGGACATACTCTTTAACTGACTTCCGAGCCTTTGATAAAGAGCCGTCACATTGTCCTTCTTCTCAACATCAAACGGCTTAATAAGCCAGTCATCCGATATGGCATTCTTTAATAATTTTCCAAACTCTTTATGTGAAAAAAGATCCTTAAAAAGAGCCTTGGTTTCACCGGACATATTCTCCGTATCCGAAAGCATGACTGACAGTTCCTTTAACAACTCTTTACCGTCAAACTTAACATCCGTATTTTCGTTTAAGAGAGATGCCTGATACTTCTCAATGATCTTGGGCGAAATATCAAGTCTGTTAAGTTTTTCTACAAAATCTTCGTTAGAAATGTCCCCAAAAGTCATTTTTTCAGAATTTTTTGTAAACTCGTCAGCCCTTGCCACATCTAAAGAAATGACACTCCTATCATATTTATCAACAAACTTATCTACATTATCCACAGATGAATTAGCGGTAACACTTGTCTGTTCTCCCGACATCTCTTTGCCGGTTTCAATGTTCGGTGTAACATTAACACCACCTTCTTCACCCTGCAAAGAAGATAAATTTTCCGATGAAGCAAATTCATCTATGATTCCTTTGTAAAGAGAAAGAGCCTGATCGATCTTGCCTTCCGATGCAAGCGCGTTAAAAGCCTGTGGAAGCTCATCCGCAAACTCCTGCATCTCGTTTATCACCTGATGCTCATAATTCTTGTAATTTTGGTACTGTGAAATATTATTTTCAGTGATTGGAATATCAAGACTCTTCATCTCAACAAGCGTTGAAATAGAAGCATTCTGAAAAGAAGAAACCACATTGTTCATATCACGGAGCGCATCCTTATTTATCGGAAGCCCCGATTTCATCATACTCTCAACCATAGCGACGCTGTCACGCGTGATCGCTATGCCCGCAGCATTTAATGCTTTCTCCGTGCTTAAAGAAACTGCCGTATTTTCAAAAAGAGGTGTTAAAGAAACTCCGTTTTTAGACAAGGATTTAACGGCAAAGCTTATCGTCTGCCCCTGCCTAAGCCCCAATTCCTCAGAGAGTTTGGCGCGTATTACATTATCGCCCAGACTGATATCGGCATATCTTTCGCCGTTTTCCTCGGCTACGGACACAACCGTTCCCTGAATACTGTCGCCTGCCTTAAGCTCAATAGGTTTTCCTCCGGCAGGCTGTACTTTGGTCTGAACACCCTCAACGGTAATTGTAGTATTTGATTGTGATACATTTAAAATACCGCTCATATAAAATTCCCTATAAAAGACCTGCGATGGATGGGACAAGGGCCGTATTTCTTGATTGCTTCGATATGATCTTTACTTCCGTATCCTTTATTGGAATCAAAACCGTACTCGGGATATTCTTCCGCATACTGTTTCATAACTCTGTCTCTCGTAACCTTGGCAATAATACTTGCCGCCGCGATCGACGCACTCTTTGCATCTCCCTTTATAATCGAAATCTGTTTGTACGCATCAAGCTGGGGAATATGCACCGCATCGATCAAAAGAGCTCCGGGTTTAACGGAAAGCTCAGAAACCGCCATAGTCATCGCTTCATAAGTCGCCTGCAAAATATTTATCTCATCTATCCTTTTTTCGGATACATGTCCTATACCCACCGCTACAGCTTTTTCCATTATTTCAGAGTATAACTCTTCTCTCTTTTTTTCGGATAATTTCTTGGAATCATTAATATATAAAATATCAACATCCTCCGGAAGGATTACTGCCGCAGCATATACAGGTCCCGCCAAAGGGCCCCTTCCTACTTCGTCAATTCCGCAAAGAAGACCGAACTGCCTGTTCTCGTTTTCGAACTTCCTCATTTCTTTGAGTCTGACAAGTTCTTTTTCTATAGAATCAATGCGCTTTCCGGCCGTATCTGTGAGTTTACGGACGCCGGCTCTCTCATCACTTTCATAAGTCATGATAAAACTCTTAAGCGCATCGACGGTATGAGATTCACTTAGAATACTTTTAATTTCATTAAGAGACTGCATCACTTTACTCCCCCGAGCTTATTAAAGGGGAATATCCTAAAAACAACTCTTCCAAGGAATTTATCCTTGCTGATATTTCCGACATTTTCAAATCGGCTGTCCATACTTCTGTTTCTGTTATCACCCATCACAAAATATTCATCGTCGCCGAGAACAACGTCATTTATCGCAACTCCGGGATCTTCTATGACCTCATTGCCGAAGTTTTCTTCAAGCTTCTCACCGTTTACGAAAATATTTCCTTCTTCATCAATCCTTACTGTCTCGCCCGGAAGTCCTATTATTCTCTTTACAAAGAATTCCTTATCCTGATTTCCATGCTCATAAGGAAAAACAATTATATCAAATCTCTTTGGTGCGCTGAATCTGTAAGAAACCTTTTCGATGATAAGACTGTCGGCATCCTGAAGCGTAGGTTCCATTGAATGTCCTACCACGCGCGTTCTCTGCGCAACAAAAGTTATAAATAAAAAAGTCAGCACAAATACAACTGCAAGATACAAAACTGTGCTCAGTATCTCTTTACATACATTTTTCATTTCACCGGTCCCACTCCTTATATTAGTTTTTACTGCGGTCTTTCAAGTGATATTCTGCCAAGCTTGCCGTTTCTGAAATCATCAAGAAGCATTGCCGCCGCTCTTTCGATATCAGGTTCCGCCCCCTGCTTGAAACATTTTCTGTTCTCCGCTATGGCAGACAGTATCGCACTGTAATGAGTAGCATACTGCCTATTCTCAAGTTCTTCGACCTGTTCATCCGTAATGCCGTACTTCTCGGGAATCGCATTCTTGTAATTAACTTCAAGGATCTTTATAAGTTCGCATGCAAGCTCGCACACATCAAGATTCTCATCGTTCATGGATCCGATAAGCGCAAGGTGAAGACCGACGGTCTCATCCTCAAACTTAGGCCACAAAATTCCCGGTGTATCGAGAAGCTGCATATTCTTTCCAAGAGAGATCCACTGCTTTCCCTTTGTAACGCCGGGCTTGTTTCCGGTCTTTGCTGACGCTCTTCCCGCAAGTTTATTGATAAAAGTCGACTTACCGACGTTGGGAATTCCAGCAACCATCGCTCTGATAGGTCTTCCGACTATTCCGCGCTTTTTATCTCTTTCTATCTTCTCGGCACAGGCTTTTTGAACAAGATCCTTGACCTTGGCGGCTTCGTTACCTGTCTTGGAATTCATCTCCATTACCAAAGTCTTACCGTCACTGAAGGCTTCCTGCCACTTCTTTGTAACAGAAGGATCAGCAAGATCTGCTTTATTCAATATAACAAGTCTGTACTTTTTTTTTCCAAGTTCATCTATATCGGGGTTTCTTCCTGCTGCAGGTATTCTTGCATCAGTCAGCTCTATGATGATATCGATAAGTTTGATATTTTCCTGCATCATCCTTATCGCCTTTGTCATATGCCCCGGGTACCACTGATAGTTCATATATTCACCATTTTCTTATCTGTTTTGAATCAGTTGATAAAGCCGCCCGATCTGTTACCGAATCTTAGCTTGTACCACGCTTTACCAACGATCATATTGTCTTTTACAATTCCGATATTCGGACTTCTGGAATCCTCACTGCCGTTTCTGTTATCACCAAGGACGAAATATTCCCCGCTTCCCAGCGTGATCTCATTATTGGCAATGCCTCCATTTTCCATTTTATCATAATTATCTTTCCGAGGTTCGCCATTCACATAAAGTTCTCCGTCAATTATCTGAACTCTGTCTCCGGAAGTAGCCACAACGCGCTTAACATAGTAATGCGAATTTACATTTCCGTTGGGCAAAAAAACTATTACATCATTTTTCTTTGGTCTAAAAACCTTATATGCGGTTCTGTTTACAAGTATTCCCTGTCCGTTTGCAATCGTTTCTTCCATCGAATCACCGACGTTTCCGATTCGTGTACCGTAAAAATAAACGATTATGAATGCAAGTAAGATTGCAACACAGGTTATGATGATCCAGGAAAGGATCTCTTTTAACAGTTTGGGAGTAATAACTCTTTTTTTCTGATAAAAAGAAAGTGTTCGCTTTCTTCGAAACTTAAACATACACGATCCCCTATTATATACATAGAAAAAATATTTCCTATGATAGAAAAAAGGCAATTACTAAAAGTAACTGCCTTTTCTAACCAATTATCTGGTAACAAGTTCCTTAACCTTAGCCTTCTTACCTGTAAGACCCTTAAGGTAGTTAAGCTTAGCTCTTCTAACCTTACCTCTTCTAACAACCTCTACCTTCTCAACGATAGGTGAGTGAAGGGGCCATGTCTTCTCGACACCAACACCGTAAGACTCTTTTCTTACTGTAAATGTTGTACGGTTGCTTCCACCCTGGATCTTCTTAACAGTTCCCTCGAAAACCTGAACTCTCTCACGGTTTCCTTCCTTGATCTTAGCGTGTACTCTTACAGTATCACCTGTGTTGAACTGAGGCGCATTGGCGTTCAGCTGCTCTTTCTCGAGCTCTTCGATAATTGTACTCATATCTTTTCTCCTATCAAATGGACGTTCTTAATACTTATTACTTCAGTAACAGAGGACCGTCTGATTTTCATAACGCGTAATATAATAACACGAAACCGTCTGAAAAGTCAACCCAAAATGTCCTTTGGGCCGAATCTTTCGGGCAAAATCTGAGGTAAAGTATAAACTTTATAGTCATCCGGCGACTTCGCGATTATTACCTTGAAATCATCGCCGCAAAATTCGCTCATAACCTGCCTGCAAACTCCGCACGGAAAGCAATATTCAAGTTCATCCGAGTCTGCTGCTCCGCCAATGATCGCAATAGCCTCAAACTCTTTGACGCCTTCGCTTACAGCCTTGAAGAAAGCCGTTCTCTCCGCGCAGACTGTCGGCGTGTACGAAGCATTTTCTATATTGCAGCCCGTATATATGCTTCCGTTCTTTGCAAGAAGCGCCGCTCCCACGTTAAATCCCGAATAAGGCGTATAAGAGATTTTCCTCATCGAGGCCGCAGTAGTTATAAGCTCTTTAATAATACTTTCATCCATAAACAAACATTCCTCTTATCTGGAACCCTTATCGTAAGGAATACCTTCAGCCTTAGGTGCACGTGAATTGGCTGATGTAAATGCAAGAACGATAAGTGAGATAATATAAGGCATCATATTGTAAACAGAGCCCGGTATATTAAGTGCCGCAAGGAAATCAAATCCCGAATATACATTCGAAAGAGCTCTGAAGAATCCGAACAATAATGCTGCAAGTCCGATATTTACAGGCTTCCACTGACCAAAGATCATAACGGCAAGAGCAAGGAAACCAAAACCTGCAACACCGTTCTCAAACTTCCACTCACTTACGCCGGCCGTAATATAAACAATTCCGCCCACACCGGCAAGCATACCGGAAATAAGAACACCTGCCCAGCGCATGGTATATACGTTAATACCTACGCTGTCAGCAGCCTGAGGATGCTCACCGCAAGCCATAAGCCTTAATCCGAATCTGGTCTTATAAAGTACCATATATGCACAAACAAGTGCCAAGAAAGCTATAAGCATAAACCAGTTAAACTGGAACTTTCCGATACTTACAACAAGTGCTTTCTTTGCTTCAACGTACTGTACGGTCGAAGATACGTTATTGGGATCTTCAATAATATTGATAGACTTTGCAATAACCGTTGCGGCAGCTGCAGCAAGCAGATTAAGCGCTGTTCCTACAAGTGTCTGATCAGCCTTAAAGTTGATGCAGGCAAAAGCAAGAAGCATTGAGTAAACCGCACCACACAATACCGAGATCAAAAGTACAGCCAATACGATAATAATCTTAGGAAGTGAAGGATCTATATACTTAAGTGTAAGCGCTCCTCCGAGAGCTCCCATAACCATTATTCCTTCAAGTCCGAGGTTGATAACACCAGAATGCTCCGAGAAGCATCCGCCAAGAGCTACGAGTATCAAAACCGAGGCAAACAAAAGTGTATATTGAAGAAGTAATACCATTATTTGTTACCTCCTTCTGCATTATTCTTTTTATTTCTGATCCTGCTGTTTAAGAAGAACTTAAAGAAAAGTACAAAACCGCAGAGATAGATGATGATCGCCGAAATAAAGTCGGAGATCTGTGAAGGATATGCATTCTTATCAATATACGATCCTCCACTTGTAATATGCTGTATGAAATATGAAGCAAAAATTGTTCCGATAGGATCGAGTCCTCCGAGGAACGTAGCAGCAATACCGTTAAAGCCCATTCCCGGAACCGATGACTGTGTTACAGACCACTGCTCATATCCTGTAAGGAAAAGGAATGCAGCTCCGATTCCCGCAAGTGCACCGCCGATAAAAAGTGTCAGAATGACATTTCTCTTCTCTTTCATTCCGCTGTACTTTGCGGCATCCTTAGCTATTCCGGTTGCTTTTATCTCATAACCGAAAACCGTCATGGAAAGAACAACCTTAAGAAGAATTGCAATAATAACAGCAAGCGGGATTGCTATGGTAACGTATTTGTTATTAGAAAAGAGCTTTTCAAGACCAAGTGACGGTAAAACTGCCGAAGCATTTGTCTTCTCAAGCGAGACCGTATAAGGGCTCGAAGCCTCTTTTACACTATTAAGTATCATATTAACCGAATAAAGGCCGATCCAGTTAAGCATGATACCCGAAATAACTTCATTAACATTAAGATATGCCTTAAGCACTCCTACGAAAACTCCGTATACTCCTCCTGCAACAAGTGCTGCCAAAAGACATACATGCCAAGGAAGTCCAAGTTTAAGTGCGCAAAAAAGTGATGCTCCCGCTCCGACTACGTACTGTCCGGCTGCTCCTATATTGAAAAGACCTGCCTGATAACAGAACTGGATTGAAAGAGCGCACATAAGAAGCGGTGCCACCTTTACAAGCGTATTACCGCAATACTTAAGCGCAGCTGCCTTTGTAGGGTAAGTAAAATAGTTCTTTATAATTGTTATTATGGCATCCGTAGCACCTTGTGCATTTATAAAAAGAAGTGCAATATAGCCGATAAAAAGTCCTACAATTATACAAAGAAGCGATGCAATAATCGACTGAACGGCGGGCTTAGACAAAAAGCTTTCTTTTTCAGCCGTTTTCTTAATCTCTGCTGACATTATGCACCTACCTCCTTTCTTTTTGCTCCTGCCATGTAGAGTCCGAGTTCTTCGGGAGTTGTCTTCTTGGGATCAAACTCTCCCACTATCTCTCCTTCATACATGACAAGTATTCTGTCTGAAATGCTCATAACTTCTTCAAGTTCAAGCGAAACAAGAAGAACCGCATGGCCTTCATCTCTTCGTGCAATAAGCTGCCTGTGAATATATTCGATGGCACCTACATCAAGTCCTCTTGTAGGCTGAACCGCAATGAGAAGATTGGGATCTTTATCAATTTCTCTTGCAATAATAGCCTTCTGCTGGTTACCGCCGGACATACTTCTTGTTACCGTTTCAGCCCCCTGGCTCGAACGGATATCATACTGCTCAATAAGTTTATCCGCATATTTATTGATATCTTTCTTTTTAAGAAATCCGAACTTCGAACTAAACTCAGGCTCAAAATATCTCTGAAGAACAAGATTATATGCAAGCGAATAATCAAGTACAAGCCCGTGTTTGTGTCTATCCTCGGGAATATGACTCATTCCGCTTGTAGAACGCTCTCTTATGGAAGCATGAGTAATATCTTTTCCGGAAAGCGTGATCTTGCCCGAAGTAATATTTTCAAGTCCAGAAAGGCCGTAAACGAGCTCTGTCTGACCGTTTCCATCAATACCTGCGATACATACGATCTCGCCTTCTCTTACATCAAAAGAGACGTTCTTAACCGCATTATTCTTATGAAGCTTTGAAGGAACCGTCATATTCTCGACATGAAGAATAACTTCGCCCGGAGTCTTGTCTTCCTTTGTTGCGACAAGCTGTACATCACGGCCGATCATCATTCTGGAAAGCTCTTCCTGATTGGTATCGGAAATATTAACGGTACCGATATATTTACCTCTTCTCAAAACGCTGCATCTGTCTGCAACAGACATGATCTCAGCAAGCTTATGTGAAATAAAGAGAATGGACTTGCCCTCTTTGGCAAGATTCTTCATGATCTGCATAAGCTCATCTATTTCTGCGGGAGTAAGAACCGCCGTAGGCTCATCAAAGATAAGTATCTCATTATCTCTGTAAAGCATCTTAAGGATCTCGGTTCTCTGCTGCATACCGACAGTAATATCCTCAATCTTGGCATCGGGATCGACTTTGAGACCGTACTTCTCAGAAATCTCCAGTATCTTCTTTCTTGCCACATCCTTTTGTAAAAAACCGTTCTTGACCGTCTCAACACCCAAAATAATATTATCAAGAACAGAAAAGCACTGAACAAGCTTAAAATGCTGATGAACCATTCCGATACCAAGGTCGTTGGCATCATTGGGATTGTTTATCTGCACTTCCTTTCCGTCCTTTTTAATCACGCCTTCTTCAGCCTGATACAAACCAAAAAGCACACTCATAAGAGTTGATTTACCGGCTCCGTTTTCACCCAAAAGAGCATGTATCTCGCCTTTTTTCAGCTGAATGGTAACGTTGTCATTAGCGATAATACCCGGGAAACGTTTTGTTATACCAAGCATTTCAATAGCATATTCGCTGTTTTCTGCCACTTTTGTCTCCTCCATTAAATTTTGAATCTTCGTAAAATAAAACCATAAATTGGTAAAAAGGACCGGAAGACTATGAATCTGCCGGTCCCTGTCAGCTTATAAGCTGTAATAAGTAAAATTACTTGATGTTACCCTGGAAGTTGATCTTGATGTTCTCAGCAGAAGGCTTCTCAGCACTTGTGTCATTGGAAACTTTGACTGTTCCGTTTGCCATGTCAGCAACGAGCTTGAGATAATCCTCTTTCTTAAATGTGTCGTTCCATAAAGTTGTTTCCTCAGGAAGTCCTACATAGTTAAGAGAAGTATCATCACCGGATACAAGACCAAGATTTGAGATCTTTCCGGCATATTCATCCCACTTACCGCCAACGATTGCTGTAAGAAGTGTATTAACTGTTGCCTTAAGTCCCTTCATAGCTGAAGTAACAGTCATGCCCTTACCGAACTTTCCGTCGATTGTTGCAGCCTGGTCAACGTCAACACCGATAACCTTGCCGTTTGCCTTAGCAGCTGCCTCACCTGCAGAAGTAAAGATACCACCGCCGCAAGCAAATACAACTTCTGTTCCGCCCTGATACCATGTATCCATAGCAGCTGTGATATCAGCATCACCGGAGAACTGGTTACCGTAAACATAATTAAGAGAAACATCAGCGCCTAACTCTTTAGCGGCAGCGTCAGCACCCTGAACGAATCCGTAACCGTAACGCATAACAGCGGGAACTGCCATTCCACCAAGGAATCCAAGCTTTGTATATCCCATCTTTACAGCAGCATATCCTGCCATGTATCCGGGAAGCTCTTCCTGGTATACTGCAGAAAATACATTGGGATATGTCTCGTTATTGTTGTCTGAGCTTTCACCTTCAAGGTCAAACTCAGATACGTCAAGAGCTACAAATTTAACATCTGGATACATTTCAGCTGTCTCTACGATAGCTTCAGCGAAAGCATATCCTGGCATAACGATTACATTATAACCATCGGCTACTGCCTTATCGATCTGAGCTACTCTCTCAGCTGTTGAATCGCCTTCAGGCTTGTAATATGTGAAACCGAGTTTGTTTTCGTCACAAAAAACCTGACAAGCTTCATATGTTGACTGGTTGAATGACTGGTCTGTGATGTCGCCGTAATCTGTTACCATTGCAACTTTGATGTCGCTGGCAGGTTCACTTGCATCAGCTGCATCTGCGCTGTCTGCCTTAGCTTCAGTTGCTGAAGTCTCGGTTGTTGCGCTTGCATCGGGTGCCTTAGAACCACATCCAGCAAGAGAAAATACCATTGTTGCAGCCATAATTACTGCAAAAATTCTTTTTTTCATAATTATCCTCCATTGTTTATAATGAAAAAAATTTATATAAAACCTTATTTGGTTTTATCCATAGCAATCAGGCTCTTAATAGCCTCTATCGTTGTCTTATAGACAATTTCCATATCATGAGCCTGTGGATTGGAAAGACCTTTTTTTGCTCTTTCCTGATTCGCTACAACCAGAAGAACAGCTCCTGTTCTGGCTCTTAAATAACTACCCACAATAAACAATGTTGAAGACTCCATCTCAGAGCAAAGCGCACCGCACTTGATCCAGGCATCCCATTTATACAGAAGTTCCGGACCTACAGGTTTCGTCTCGGGTTCGTGCTGTCCAAAGAAAGAATCTTTGCACTGGGCAACACCGACATGATACTTCGCTCCCGTTTTCTTTGCTCCGCTTACCAAAGCAGAAACAACATCAAAATCAGCAACAGCGGGATATTCTATCGGAGCATATTCTTTGGACGTTCCCTCCGCCCTTATTGCTCCGTTTGCAATAACAATATCGCCGCCTATAACATCATCCTGCATTCCGCCGGAAGTACCCATTCTGATAAAAGTATCAGCCCCGCACTTATAAAGCTCCTCAATGGCAATAGCCGTTGAAGCGCCTCCGATACCGTGAGACATCACCGTAACCTTCTCTCCGCACAGTGTACCTGTATATGTATTATATTCTCTGTTATATGCTATAAATTTTGGATTGTCAAAAAGTTTAGAAATAGATTCACATCTTCCGGGATCGCCGGTAAGTATCACATACCTGCCGACATCACCTTTTTTGACGTGCGTATGATATTGATAACCTGCACCTTCAGTATAATCAACCATAAAAATTCCTCACACAATATATAGTGTCAGATAAAAAATTAAATCACAAAATAATTATAGTTCATAATTTGAAAAAAGTCATCAACTATAAAATAGTTAAAATAACCCTTCCATTACGTGAATTATAATCCTTCCGTTTTTCACATCAATCTCTCTGACACAGTCTTTTATTGCCGGAATATATACCTTATCCGTACCGTCAACAGGCTCCATTTCATAAACATCATTTGCGCCCGTCTGAATGACATCGGAAAGAACTCCGAGTTTGTTTCCTTCTTCATCGACTATATCAAGTCCTACCAGATCGGCAACATAATACTCCCCCGGAGCAAGTTTTATTGCATCTTTTCTGGATATGGTCAGTTCGCATCCGCGAAACTTCTCAACGTCGTTTATATTGTCAAACTGCTTAAACTTCACAATGACAAATTTCTTGAAAAATCTTGCGCTCTGCACATCAAGTTCAAGCTGTTCGCCCCTGTTTGTATGAAGTGTTACTTTCTTAAGTTTTTTAAATCTGTTTGGATCTTCGGTCGTCGGAAAAACATTAACTTCCCCGTTAAGACCGTGTGTTGAAGCTATAACTCCCACCTGGAATCTGTCTGTCATATATTGTCTCCATTATTCTCGGAATCTTTGACTGTTTCGTCTATAATCTGAGCTTCCGAACTCTTTTTGCGCCTTTTCTTTTTCTTTTCAACGGGCGGATTCTCAGAAAGCCACTTTTCATAGAGATCGGGGCGTCTTTCCTTTGTTCTTAGTATAGACTGCTCAAGTCTCCATTCATCAACTTTCTTATGATCACCGGAAAGAAGAATCGGCGGAACTTTTTTGCCCATCCACTCCTCAGGTCTTGAATACTGAGGATACTCCAAAAGATTATTGTTAAAACTGTCCGTCATCGCAGACTCATCATTATTGAGAACTCCCGGAACAAATCTCGATATCGCATCGATCATTACCATTGCGGGAAGTTCACCGCCTGTAAGAACATAGTCGCCGATAGAAATATAATCCGTAACTATTTCTTCAAGCACTCTCTCATCGACACCCTCATAGTGTCCGCATAAGAATACAAGATTTTCTTCCTTTGCAAGCTCTGTCACGATCTCCTGATTAAAGACCTTCCCCTGCGGAGTTACATAGATAACTCTGGGAGCCTTACCGTTTTCTTTTTCAATCTTGTTTTTTATATCTATATAGCAATCATATATAGGCTGTGCCTGCATAAGCATACCGGCGCCGCCTCCATATGTATAATCATCAACTTTATGATGTTTGGTATCATTTGAATAATCCCTGATATTAACAGCATTAAGGCTTATAAGACCTTTTTCCTTGGCTCTTCCTATGATGCTTGATGAAAGGCCGTCTGTTACCATCTCGGGAAACAATGTCATTATGTGAAAATTCATACTCGTCCCAAAAATAATAGGAAATTACTTTCCCATGATATAAAAATGAGCCGAATAAGCTTTACCTATTCGGCTCAATATTTCCGGCAGCCTTAGACGATCTCAACGTCAACCTTAAGGTTTTCTCTGGTTGAAGCCGCCTTAACTACAGAACGTATAGCCTTTGCTATACGACCCTGTTTGCCAATTACCTTGCCCATGTCTGAAGGTGCAACATGAAGCTCGATCATAATATTGCGCCCGTCTTTTTTCTCGGAGACTACAACTTCACTCGGATTGTCAACAAGCGCTTTTGCGATTACTTCGACTAACTCTTTCATTGTTTATCCTCCGGCATAAGTAATTACATGTTTAAAGTGTGATTACTTGCTAATTCCTGCCTGTCTAAACAACTTTGCAACAGACTCTGTAGGCTGTGCACCGTTAGCGATCCACTTCTTTGCAAGCTCCTCGTTAACCTTTACTGTGCTGGGATCTGTATTAGGGTCATATGTTCCGATCTCCTCGATGAACTTACCCTGTACAGGGAACTTTGAATCAGAAACGATAATTCTGTAGAAAGGAACCTTCTTCTTACCAATTCTCTTTAATCTGATCTTTACTGCCATTTTTAAACTTCCTCCGTAAAATAATGAAATTTATTGTTTTTTATATGTATAAAACAGCTGCTCGCTGCATGACATATCAAAAGAATTTGTTCTTGCCGAAACCGCCGAAACCACCAAGGCCGCCAAACTTACCGAAGCCGCCTTTCTTGCCTCCCATGAGACCCGGCATCTGCTTCATCATCTTCTGCATCTGATCAAACTGTTTGATGAATCTGTTCACATCGGCTATATCATTTCCCGAGCCCTTGGCGATCCTGAATTTTCTCTGAGGATTCATAAGCTTGGGATTTTTTCTTTCCTCAGGTGTCATGGAAAGAACGATAGCTTCCATCTTTGCAAGCTTCTTTTCATCGGGAAGCTGATCATCACTGATCTTGCCCATTCCTGGGAGCATTCCCATTATTGAAGAAAGACCGCCCATGTTGCGCATCTGCTTCATGCTTTCAAGATACATCTCGAAATCAATCTTGCCCTTCTTCATCTTGGCTGCCATCTCTTTGTCTTTTTCGGCATCGCGCTCGGCATTTGCCTCAACCGCTTTGTCAATAAGACTGAGCACATCGCCCATACCGAGAATTCGGCTTGCCATTCTGTCGGGATAGAACTGCTCAAGATCTGAGAGTTTCTCTCCCATACCTACGTACAAAATAGGCTTTCCGGTAACGGACTTTATTGAAAGTGCCGCACCGCCTCGTGAATCGCCGTCCATCTTGGACAAGATAATTCCGTCGATTCCGACTTTTTCATTGAACTGTGATGCAACATTGACCGCATCCTGACCGGTCATGGCATCAACTACGAGAAGTGACTGATGAACTTCAATAGCTTCCTTGATATCGCAAAGCTCCTTCATCATCGCTTCATCTATCTGCAAACGACCGGCTGTATCGACAATAACAACATTATTGCCGTTCTTTTTAGCCTGATCGATAGCTGACTTGGCAATCTCCACGGGACTTACGTCCGTACCCATGGAAAAGAAATCCACCTGCTGTTTCTCAGCATTTATCTTAAGCTGATCTATAGCCGCAGGTCTGTATATATCACAAGCTGCAAGAAGCGGCTTTCTGCCCTTCATCTTGAGCTTTCCTGCAATCTTTGCGGCAGTCGTTGTCTTACCTGCACCCTGAAGACCACACATCATGATAACAGTGATCTCATTGATCGGAAGAAGCTTAAGCTCGGTTGTCTCCGATCCCATAAGTGCGGTCATCTCTTCATTAACTATCTTGATGACCATCTGTCCGGGATTGAGTCCGTTAAGAACATCCTCACCAACAGCTCTTTCCTGTACGGAAGAAACAAACTGTTTGACAACCTTAAAGTTTACATCCGCCTCGAGCAAAGCCATCTTGACTTCCTTGAGCGCAGCCTTTACATCATCTTCTGAAAGACGACCCTTGCCTCTTAAATTCTTAAATACGTTTTGTAATTTATCTGTAAGACTTTCAAAAGCCATTAATTACGTAAGCTCCTCTATTATTTTCCCCGATAAGATCCTGAGATTCTTCTTAAGTTCATCACTTGATATCTCATCGGCTCTGTCCGAAAGTTCCTTTAGAAATTCAGCATCCTGCTTGATCGCTTCAAACCTCTTTATCATGTGAAGTCTGTTCTCATAACTCTGCAATGTCTTGGTGCATCTCTTTATCAGATCGTGCACACCCTGCTTGCTGATTCCGTGCTCATCGGCTATCTCTGTAAGAGACATATCTTCATAAACCGCAGCTTCATATATACTTTTCTGATGATCGGTAAGAAGCTCGCCGTAAAAATCATACAACAAGCCCTGCTCTACGATTTTTTCCATAGAATTCCTCTTCTCTACCAGTTGCACAAATGTTATATTATATCAAACAAAAATAGGTGTCAAGTATTTTTTCTTGACACCCACAAATGCCCTCCCCCCGATAACGTACAGATACAGTATTTTGATGCATCATCTCAAAACATTATATTGTCACGAAGAATCGGATAACATATGCTGCGCTTCATAAACTCACAAATGCACCAAAGAATTTTCCGGCTGTTTATTCAGATTCATTTTATACCATCGCTTGTTTTTCTTAAGGTCATAGACCGCTTTCCTGCATGCGGAGAAAAATGTCTGAAGCAGGACGCTCTAAAACATACAACGGTCATGGTCATGTCCGCAAAGCGGACTACCACAGCAAATAAAACCACGAATATCCGAACTCAGAATGAGCTCGGATATTCGTGGCTTTTTTGCTGTAGGTGCGTCGCACCGTATGACCATGACCTTATAAAATTTATATCAGCGTCCTGCAAGTTCTTTTCGGAGCATGCATAAAAGGAAAGTGGTCTGACCTTTAGAAAAACACCGAGGGTATAACGAATCTGCATAAACAGCCGCAAATTCTAAGGTGCATCTGCTCAGACAACTTTGCGCTGCATATATCCGATTCCCGGACAATATAATTTCGATGAAAGCATCAAAATACTGCATCTGTACGCCACATTGGTGCGGGAAGTTCCCTGTCAATCTTAAATCTTCACTTCTGAAGGCAGGATTCCGAGCTGGTTTTTGAAAGCTCTGCTGAAGGACGAATAGTCCTTAAAGCCGCACTCGAGGCAGGCCGTAGTGGAGGGAATTCCGGACATTATGAGATTTCTTGCAAGAAGGATTCTCTTTTCGGAAATATAGCGATGAACAGAATATCCCGTCTCGCTCTTAAATATTCTCATCATATGATATTTGCTCAGATAAAACTTATCTGCGATTGAATCTATCGAGAGATCTTTTTGCAGATTCTCGTTTATATACTCGATTATCTCGATGACTTTCCTGTTAAATCTGGCCTCGGGCCTAAAACCGAAATCCTCGGAAATACACGCCTTATTAAATTCAATAAGCGTCTGTATGATATCAATCTTTGCAGTCAGCTCGCCCGCATACTCGGTATCTTTTATCCTGATATCCTCTTGTGCCTTAAGAAGCATATCGTAGATATGGGCGCTGGTTCCGGAATTAAAGCGGACAACATAACTCTCAAGCTCTTTTGCCTTGACAAAAGCATCAAGAAGGCCCAGCTTTTCAAGGAATTCCGGCTTAAGATATAAAATGATCCTGTCATAGTCGTCCTTGCTCTCAACGACCGGCTTATGGATGTCAAACCTGTTTACAAGCACAAAATCGAAGGGCAAGAGTTCATACTCTCGTCCCTCGATCAAATATCTCACATTGCCTTTCAGGATCAGGATGATCTTGTAGAAATCATGATAGTGAAAGTCAATATCTGAAGTTACCTTATCGGAAATATGAAAATACTTAAAATCGCTGTCTAAGTATCCTCTCTGTTCATATTCCGTTATACTGTCTGTCTTTTTCATCATCAATACTCGGTAATACAAATGTTAAGGTCAACGTTCTTCTCAATTCCCGGAACTTTTCCCGATGCCGTATACTGCCAGATGTTAAAGTGGTACGGATAATAGAGCGATGAGTTGTACTGTGCAAACCATATATCTCTGTTATCAACGTTCTCAGCGTTCATAAGAACAGTAAATGACAACAGATTTCCGTAGACCATTGACTTATATCCCGCTTCTTCAACCCTGTTACAGAACACATTCGCAACCTCTTCATATTCTTTTGCCGAAAGATTAAGCGTTCTGGCATTGTCCGAATCTGCCGATTCGATATCTATGACAACCGGATAAGTTATCTTATAAGGCTGGATCATCTCAATAACATGATTAGCCTCTTCAAGCGCCTCTTCTTTATTGATCGCCTGCGAATAAACATATACTCCGACGTCGATTCCGTTCTCCGTTGCACCCTTGATATTATCTTCAAAAGTCTCATCGTCAATTATAAGACCTTCGGTTATTCCTCTGTAGCACGCCCTTATAATGGCAAATTCAATACCGGCATTTTTTACTTTGGCCCAGTCAATCTTGCCCTGGAACCTCGATACGTCAATACCTTGCTTGTACTTGAAATCTTTATTTTCTCCCTTGTACCGGAGAAAACCTTTTTCATCAAACTCAAAGTCATCCGATTTAAAACCGTGACGCGCGATCTTATCGCTTATGGGAAAGAAATAATATCTGTTGTTTCTTGCGACAACAAGCTGATCGGGGAAAAGAGACTTAAAAATAGAATTCGGTCCTTCTCCTTCTTCGAGCCTTTTCTTGATATCCTCTCTAAGAGCTCTGTCCGCATTCTCCGCAGCCTCAATCCTTGCTTCTTCGATACGGCTTCCCATCTCGCCTTCTGTAAAAAAATGCTCCTTGTCCATGGTATCAAGTTCACTTTTAACAGCATCCGTTTCTCTCTGAAGAGAGGCGTTCTTTATAAGAAGAACGATACTGAAAGTAAGCGTCATGATAGCGACAAGACTCATAAAAATAATAGACAATGTATTGCGGGCGCCGCTTGCTCCCTTTTTTTCTCTTGAATCCGGAAGGTTATTACTCATATTCTCTACATTCTCTCATCAAAATAGCTCTTGTAGCCTTCTCCGAAAATCTCGCTCGCACTCGTCACGATCATGAATGCATTTGGATCTTCATCTCTGACGATATCTTCCGCCATAGGTGAAAGCCTTTTTTTAACTGCACACATAATAACTTTTTTCTTTTCTCCGCTATACGCTCCCTGTCCGAAAACATGAGTCGCACCAATATCAAGTTCTTCCAGAAGTCTTGCCGTTATGGTATCCGGGTTATCGGAAATGATATAGATAAGCTTCGCTCCGTCTCTTCCGTAAAGAACAATATCCAGAATAAAGGATGTGATCATTACAGAAAGAAAAGAATACATTGCAGCGGCAACATCATTAAATACTATAGCTGCCACAAAGAGCACTCCGATATCCGTAAGTATATACAAAACGCCTGTCTTGACATGCGGATACTTAAGTCTGAGAATCTTTATGATTACATCCGTGCCTCCGCTTGTTGCATGACATTTAAAGATAAGACCTATAGCAACGGCAGTCAAAGCACTTCCGAATGTAATACCAAGAATTTTATCACGGATAACATAATCCGAAAAAAACTTCGTGCAAAAATCGGTAAAAAATGAAATCATCGAAATTGAATAGATAGTTGAGACTGTAAATCTCATCCCAAATTTCCAAATAGCGAGAATAAGAATCGGAATGTTCATAAGCCAGAACCAAAGACCTGTTCCGATTCCCACTACTCTGTTAAGAACAATGGCGAGTCCCGTAAGACCTCCCGGTGCTATATCGTTTGGGTCGATAAGCATACTTGTTCCCAATCCATAAAGCAAAGCCGCAAAGGTTATTATCAGATACTCAATGCACCTTCTTTTTGCACTAATTGTTTTACTCATTTTTTTAAATATTTGTCCTTACAATTTTCGGTTTGAAACCTTTTTCTGTGAGCGCGTTAAGGATCTGCTCCTTGTGCTCACTTCCGAATGCTTCAAGTGTAATACGAAGCTCAACCGCAGCATTTCTGTTGATCGAAACAAACTGGTTGTGCTCAAGTTTGATAACGTTACCGTTAACTTCGGCGATAATGCCTGAAACTCTTGAAAGTTCGCCCGGCTTATCGGGAAGAAGTACGGAAACGGTAAAGATTCTGTCTCTCATAATAAGTCCCTGCTGTACAACGGAAGACATTGTGATGATGTCCATGTTTCCGCCCGAAAGAACGCAGGCAACCTTCTTATCCTTGCAATCAAGCTGCTTAAGTGCGGCAACTGACAAAAGTCCCGAATTCTCAACAACCATCTTGTGATTCTCAACCATATCAAGGAAAGAAACAACAAGATCTTCATCGGGAACAGCGATTATATCATCAATATTCTTTGTAAGATACGGGAATATCTTTTCACCCGGTGTCTTAACAGCTGTACCGTCGGCGATCGTGTTTACACCGGGAAGTGTAACAACGTGTCCTGCCTTTATTGATTCCTGCATACAATTTGCTCCCGCAGGCTCAACACCGATTACTTTAATCTTGGGATTAAGGAGCTTTGCAAGTGTTGAAACACCTGTCGCAAGTCCGCCTCCACCGATTGGAACAAGAATATAATCAACGGTCGGAAGCTCTTTGATTATCTCCATTGCAATGGTTCCCTGACCTGTTGCAACATCAAGATCGTCAAAAGGATGTACCATTGTATATCCGTTCTCTTCCGCGAGCTTACAAGCATGCTCATAAGCTTCGTCATAAACATTTCCATGAAGTACAACTTCAGCACCGAGTGCCTTAGTTCTGTTAACTTTGATAAGTGGAGTCGAAGTTGGCATAACGATGGTAGCTTTTACACCATAGCATTTTGCAGCATATGCAACTCCCTGCGCATGATTTCCGGCAGAAGCTGTTATAAGCCCCTTCTTTCTCTCTTCATCGGAAAGAGTCGTAATCTTATAATAAGCGCCTCTAACCTTATATGCTCCGGTTCTCTGCAGGTTCTCGGGCTTTAAATAAACCTTGTTACCCGTGCAGTTGCTCCAGTAATCGCTGTAAATAAGCTTTGTTTCAAGTGTAACTTTCTTTACAGCATCATAAGCTTCTTCAAATTTTTCAAGTGTCATTTTTGATTCTTCAGCCATTTCTTCTATCTCCCAACTTAATATTTATGAAAATAATGCATCTACAAACTGATTGGAGTCAAATCTTTCCAAGTCGTCTATAGCTTCACCGACACCGATATACTTAACCGGAATATTGAGCTCTGAAACTATAGCAACAGCAATTCCTCCCTTTGCAGTGCCATCAAGCTTGGTAAGTATAATACCGGTAAGATCTGCGGCTTCACCGAATTCTCTTGCCTGCATTATAGCGTTCTGTCCCGTTGTTCCGTCAAGAACAATAAAATTCTCCCTGCAGACATCACCAAGTTCCTTATCGAGGATCCTGTTCATCTTGGACAACTCATCCATAAGATTCTTCTTGTTATGAAGTCTGCCCGCCGTGTCTACTATCAGAATGTCGCAATCCCTTGACTTAAATGCGAATGCTGCATCATAAATGACGCTTCCGGGATCTCCGCCTTCTTTTCCGCAAATGATCGGAGTTCCGGCTCTGTCAGCCCACTCCTTTAATTGCTCCGTTGCGGCCGCTCTGTATGTATCGGCGGCAGCTATAAGGACTTTTTTGCCCTTATTCTTATAAATAGCCGCAAGCTTTCCGACAGATGTAGTCTTTCCGACACCGTTTACGCCTATAACAAAAATAACCGTCTTTTTATCTTCAAAATCATACGCATCGTCAGCGGTATTCATCTGTTCCCTGATATTTTCCACAAGAAGTTTCTTGCACTCCGCAGGGTCTGAGATATGCTTTTCTTTGACCTGCTTACGAAGCCTGTCGATTATCTTGCTTGTAGCATCGATACCGATATCGCCCATGATAAGGGTCTCTTCGAGTTCCTCGTAGAATTCTTCGTCAATATTTGAAAATCCGCTAAAGACATTGTCTATACCCTTAGCGATATTCTCTCTTGTTTTGGACAAGCCTTGCTGTAATTTTGCAAAAAAACCTTTAGCCATCAGTTACTGAGCTCCTTATCGATAAGATTTACGCTTACAAGTGTTGATACGCCTTTTTCCTGCATTGTAATACCGTAAAGTCTGTCGGCACTTTCCATTGTACCACGACGGTGCGTAATTACAATGAACTGTGTACTTGAAAGCTTATGTAAATATTTTGCAAAACGTACAACGTTGTTTTCATCAAGTGCCGCCTCGATCTCATCAAGAAGACAAAACGGCGAGGGTTTGAGATTCTGGATTGCAAAAAGAAGTGCAATCGCAGTGAGCGCTTTCTCTCCACCGGACATCTGCATCATGTTCACAAGTTTCTTTCCCGGCGGCTGAGCGTTGATCTTGATTCCTGCTTCAAGTATATCCTCATCCTCGGCAAGTTCAAGCGTTCCTTTTCCTCCGCCGAACATTTCCTTGAATACCTGATCAAACTCGGTATTTATGAGCTTAAACTGCTCCATGAATTGTTTTCTCATTGACTCATCAAGGTCATTGATGATCTCTTTGAGCTGTCTCTCAGCCTCGATTAGGTCATCGTGCTGAGTCTTCATAAATGTATATCTCTCCATGAGGTTCTTGTAGTCCTCAATGGCATTTACATTGACATCTCCAAGTTTTCTAATTGCATCCTTAAGTGAATGTATCTCTCTTCTCATCGAAGGAACATCATTCATTTCTTCATCGCGAAGCTCTGCCGCATCGGTCAATGTGATCTCATACTCGTTCCACATGTAATTTATCTGTGACTCAATCGCTTCTTCGCACTTTTCCTTCTTGGAAGTAAGTCTTATAACCTCTTTATCAAGATCGGACATCTGTTTATTCAGATCTTCCGTCTTTCCAAAGAACTCTTTCTGAGCTTCGGAGAGGTTGTTCTTGATCTCTTTCTTCTCCTCAAGTTCCTTGGTTGCATCCGACTGAACATCAAGCGATGCCTCGATTGTCAGTCTGATCTCTTCAATATCTTTCTTATTCTGCTCGAGAAGTCTTGCATTCTCATTCATGGATTCAATGATCTCTGCAAGAGCTTTTTCTTCTGTCTCGATATCTTCATTTACACGATCGACATTCTGCTGATAGAATTCCTGCTTCTGATGACTCTTCTCATATTCGATCTCTTTTACTGAGACGGCATCATTCTCACGCTCTTCGACAGCATGCAATTCTTCGAGCGCAGCCTTGAACTTCTCGACCTGTTCGGTGCAGGTCTTCTCTGTATTCTCAGACTCCGTAAGTGCAGAAAGAGCTTCCTCTTTCTCTGCCTCTATCTCGACAACCTTTGCCTCTATCTCGTCATTCTCAGCCTTAAGGTCGCTGTAATTTCCTTTTTGCTCTGCCTGTCTTGCTTCCTCATTTTCAACATTGAGTCTTGCAGTATTCTGAGCAATAAACTTACCCTGAAGCTCTGTTCTGAGTTCTTCGGAAAGAGTACGTAGTTCATTTCTCTTTTCCTTGTCCTCGGCAATCTCAGCCTGAAGTCTGTCTATCTGCTCTTTGTATTTATTGACATTAAGCTCCATCTCATCCATCTCACGACGTCTTCCGAGGAGATTACTGTTATTTTTAAACGCACCGCCGCTGATAGCTCCGCCGGGAACAAGAAGTTCACCCTCAAGAGTTACCATTCTTACGGTATATTTGTACTTTCTTGCTATCTTTACCGCATTGTCGATATTGTCGACTGCAACGATTCTTCCGAGCATAGCCTTTGCAACGCTCTTGTACTTGGGATCCGTGGTCACTAGTTCGTCGGCCATACCAAGCACACCCTCTTCATTAAGAGCTTCCTTAGCCTTTAACTCCGGAGGGTTGTCAAGTGATGTAAGAGGTAAAAATGTCGCTCTTCCCGCTCTTGTTTCCTTGAGGTATGCGATCATTTTCTTCGCAGTCTCTTCATCATCCGTAACAATATTCTGGATATTTCCGCCGAGAGCAACCTCAATGGCTGTCTCGTATTTGGATTCGGTCTTGATAATGTCGGCAACGACACCGATTATTCCGGGAACGGTGTCCTTCCTCTCCATTACCTTCTTAACACTTCCGCCGTATCCCTCGTATCTCTCGGTGATATTGGCAAGTGCATCAAGTCTTGATTTTTCCTGCTGATAAAGTCCCTGAGTCTTTCTAAGCTCTGTATCCTTGCGGGACATTTCTTCCCTGATTGCGACAATTTCCTGTTCCGTAGCTTTTTGCTTTTTGTTCATCTCAGAAATCTCAGCAGTTATCGCATCAAACTCATCCCTTAATTTCTTGATTGTCTCTTCCTGTCTGGATTCATCCGACTGCGCACGAACAAGCTTACCGGTAAGTTCGGCCTTTCTGATGTTGACCTGTTCCTTCATGGTATCGAGGGAACTGAGCTTTGACTTAATGGTAGCTCTCGTATTGAGAGTCTCTATGATAGTGCTCTTGCACTCTTCGATCTGCTCGTTTATTTCACTTATCCGGTTAAGGACTTTATCAAGCTCTTTTCTGGCTTCGTCCTTACTTTCAAGGAGTCTTGCAACTTCTGCGTCAATCTCCTCTTTTTCCTGTAAATACTTCTCTTTTTCTTTATTCTTATCAGCAATCTTAGCCTGCTCATCATTAATTCTCGTTTTGAAATGAGCATCGTTTGAGGATGCGGAATTGATCTTCTCATTAAGGATTCCGATCTGTCCCTCAAGCTTTTCTTTTTTAACGGAAGAATCTGTGATCTTTGCTCTCGCTTCGTCTATCTCCGCATCGAGAAGTTCAAGTTTCTTCTGGATATTTTCGTATTCTTCTTTGGCCTTCTCATAATTGTTCTTCGACTCGCTTAAAGACTCTGTCGCTATAAGAAGGTTCTTTCCCGCTTCTTCAAGCTGTTCCTTCTGATTTTTATTCTCAACAAGGAACATGTTTACATCGAGAGTCTTAAGTCTCTCTCTGTATTTAAGGTACTCTTTTGCCTTTTCTGACTGTTTTTCCAAAGGCCCTGTCTGCTTTTCAAGCTCAGCGAGAATATCGCTGATTCTGGTAAGATTTATCTTCTCTTCGGCAAGCTTTTTAACCGCAGTTTCTTTTCTGGATTTAAACTTAACGATACCCGCAGCCTCGTCAAAAAGATTTCTTCTGTCCTCAGGCTTGCTTGAAAGGATCTGATCGATCTGACCCTGTCCGATAATGGAGTAGCCCTCTTTACCGATACCGGTATCCATAAACAGCTCGTTCACGTCCTTAAGACGGCACACGGCGCCGTTTATCATATATTCACTCTCTCCGGAACGATAGAGACGTCTTGAAACGGTAACTTCATCATAATCTATTGCAAGTGAATGGTCTGAATTATCAAGTGTTATTGCAACAAAAGCGTAGCCCAGCGGTTTTCTGAGCTCTGTTCCCGAGAAAATAACGTCCTGCATGGATCCGCCACGGAGCTGCTTGATACGCTGCTCACCAAGAACCCATCTTACGGCGTCGGCAACATTACTCTTACCTGAGCCGTTAGGTCCGACAATTCCGGTAATTCCGTTATGGAAATCAAATTTTATTTTATTTGCAAATGATTTAAAACCATGAATCTCGATACTTTTTAAATACATTATTTCTTTTTGTTCAAAGTAAGAACCGCCTGATATGCCGCCTGTTGCTCAGCACTTTTCTTGGTTCTACCAGTCCCTTCTCCCATATTCTTATCTGCTACAAAAACACGAACCTTGAACATTTTATCATGTTCAGGACCACTTTCGCCACATGTTTCATACCTCACAGCGCCCAGTTTAAGGCTCTGTACGAGTTCCTGCAAAGTAGACTTGTTGTCGTTGTACATCTGATAGGATTCAGCATTGCTAAGAACATACTTGTCAATAAACTTCTTTGATTCATCAAAACCACCGTCAAGATAAAGAGCTCCTATAACAGCTTCCATAACATCGGCAATAATGGACTCCTTATTTCTTCCACCGGTCGCCTCTTCGCCTTTTCCAAACTGAATAAAATTCTTAAGATCTATCTGAAGAGAATCATGATATAAGGCAGGCTCGCAAACAAGCGCAGCTCTTATCTTGGACATCTCGCCCTCTTTCTTTTCCGGGAATGTCTTAAAAAGATATTCGCTGGAAATCATCTCCAATATGGCATCTCCCAAGAATTCAAGGCGTTCATAGTCATGCTTCTTATTGATCTTGTGCTCATTCACGTAAGAGCTGTGTGTAAGAGCTTCGATAATAAGAGCTTTGTCGTTGAATTTATAACCGATAATCTGTTCCAGTCTGCTGATGTCGTTTTCTGTTAACATAGTCACCTCGAAAAGTGTTTAGAATAAAATAGAAAAGAGGCAGTTATAATGCTGCCTCAGATAAAACAAACAAAAATCAATTGAGAATTACTTAGTTTCTATTGCAGCCTTCAAAAGCTCAACAGCTTCCCCAACAGTTTTGATATTTTCAGTCTTCTCAGGCTCTATCTGAACATCAAATTCGTCCTCAAGCCCCATAATAATCTGAAAAAGATCGAGAGAATCAGCTCCGAGATCCTCTGTGAATGTTGTCTCCATCCTAATCTCCTCGGGATCAACATTGAGTACACTGGCAATAACTTCTTTCATTTTCTCAAATTCCATAAAACTTTTCCTCCACTGCATGGCAGCTTTTATATTTCTTTTTTAAGCGATCTTCGATCTATCCAAGCAGGTACAGATCATACCTGTGATATCTTGGCACTGATCTTCTCGCTTATTTTTTGCTCTGTGAAAGTTACACACTGTAATATTGAATTCTTGATCTCAATATCACTTGAACTTCCGTGAGTCTTAACGACAAGTCCCTTTAATCCGAGCATGGGCGCTCCGCCGTGTTTCTCAAGGCTGTAATTGCCAAGAGTCTTCTTAAGGTCGTCCTTGATAAGAAGTGCTCCTATCTTGCTCTTAAGACTTGACATAAGTCCCTTCTTAATAACATTTACAAGAGATTTCGCAACACCCTCGTACATCTTAAGAATGACATTTCCGGTAAAAGCTTCGCAGACAATAATATCGGCATAACCGGAAGGTATATCTCTTGCCTCGATACTTCCGATGAAGTTGATATCGGGACAATTCTTCAAGAGAGGGAATGTCTCCTTGACAAGTGCATTTCCCTTTTCCTCTTCAGCTCCGATATTAACGATCGCAACCGTGGGATTCTTGATTCCCATGATGTTCTCCATATAAACGGTTCCCATCTTGGCAAACTGAACAAGATGATTTGCTCTTGCATCAACATTTGCTCCGCAATCGATTAAAAGAGAATTTCCTTTCTCTGTAGGAATAAGCGGCGCAAGAGGCGCTCTGTCAACTCCCTTAAGTCTTCCGACAATTATCTGACCGCCAACCAGTGTAGCTCCGGTGCTTCCGGCAGATACATAAGCATCCGCTTCACCGTGATTTACCATATACATGGCCTTAACAATTGAAGAATCCTTCTTGGTCCTGATAGCCAAAACCGGCGGTTCCGCCATCTCTATTACTTCTGTTGCATTAACGATTTCAATTCTGTCCTTATCGTAGCTGTATGCAGAAAGTTCTTTCTCCAGAACCTCTTTCTTACCGACAAGAAAAACTTTGAGAGCATTTGACTCGGCTACTGCCTCAACCGCTCCCTTGACCGTTGCAACAGGTGCATTGTCTCCACCCATAGCATCAACGGCAACACGTATAAGTTCCGACATATTCGGGACCTCCTATTAAATTGAACTTATTTTAATATACTAGAGTGAATGACAAAAATCAAGGCTTTCCGACATAGCCGGAAAGCCTTTAAATTCTGACTTTATGAGGTCATACCAAAAGTATATCAAGCCTCAGTCTCAACAATACTCTTCTTATTGTAGTAGCCACACTTCTTGCAAACCTGATGAGGCTGCATAAGAGCTCCACAATGACTGCACTTTACCAAAGTGGGAGCTGTCATTTTCCAGTTAGCTCTTCTCTGATCTCTATGGCCTTTTGATGACTTGTTCTTAGGGCAGATTGACATTTGAGTAACACCTCCTTACAGTAACCGTATAAGAAACTGCCTGTTTAGAAAGGCAATTGTTTACGTTTATTCATTAGCATACCTATGTAGTATACTCATAGGTTTTTCATTTGTCAACAGTTTTTTCGCACTATCTATAGTACTATCTATAGCAGTTTTGTGAGTACTTTTTCGGTGATATACCCACAGATTTTGTAAATGCCTTAAGGAAGTTGCTGTAATCCGAGAAGCCGCACTCTTCGCAGACTTCGCTGACACCTTTTCCCTCCGCCAAAAGCGACTTTGCAATAGAAATTCTTCTGGCTGTCATATATTTATTTATAGTCGTTCCCGTAGCCGATTTGAAAATTCTGCATATATAGGACTCGCTTATGTAGAAATGCTTTGCAAGATCCCCTATGCTTACGGGGTTCTGAATATTATTGTTAAGATACGAAAGGATCGCATCCACCTGCTCATTATATGTGGCAACCTCTTCATCCTGCTTATTGCTGTCTCTGTCGATAACAATCTTGTTGATCATCAAAAAGAGTTCGACAAATGTTGCCTTTTCCAGAAGGTCGTGTCCGTAACCGTTGCTTGTAAGTATCTTATTTACAAAATAAAGAAATCTCTTTTGCTGTTCCTGATTGAGACTTATCTTGTGTGAATACTCCTCTCCTTCTCTCTCAAAGCATGCATTAAGATTTGTTTCCTCACTTGACACGCTCTTCATAAACTCAGGATCTATCATTATAACAATTCTTTCATGTAGCTCTTTGTCTATCTGTGTAAGATAATGCGAATCATACTGGCTTATAAGAAAGATATCGCCCGGTGCAACATCGTAAAGCTTGTTATCGATAAGGAATTGCTTTCCGCCCGATATCGAATAATACAGTTCATAGCAATCGTGGATATGCATATCCATTGCCTTTTCATCCTTGTAAAGATGAGCGACGGAGAAATATTTCTTCTCCATGCTTTCAGCCATAGCCTCTTTGCAAGAGTTAAGTTCTTTCATAGTGGTTCCCTCTCATTTAGAAAATCTCCATACGGGCGCTCCATAAACCTCATCAACCATTTCCATATTGATACCCGGCCCGTATTTTTCATTCAAATAAACATATACATATCCGGCCTTTTCGCCCCCGCAGATAAAAAATACATCGTCTCTCTCCACAAGAGCCCTTGCAGGATTGGCAATCCCGGCCAGATTGGCGTGATACAGTCCTATGGGTGAAGGCATTACCCAACCTCCGAACGGACAAACATTTGCATAAAAGTCAAGATATTTTGCGTCAATATCAAAGATATTTCTCGCTCCGCTCAGATTGCTGTACAAAGTATCCACATCAGTGAAATAAAACCCGTCCAGATCCGTTATTGCTTTTACCTTGTCGTACATTCCGTCAACTTCCGGAATAACGCGGCAATGCTTTTCGTTCACAAACGTATCGACTTTCCCCGCTCCAAATATAATAGTAATAACAGCCGATAGAACGATTGCGCATATGGCAAATGTTTTTTTATATTTTTCGGTGGTGACTTTGGCAAGAAATTTATCAACGCACCCTTCATATATCAGAAATGTCAGTGTGAAGAATAACGCCGAAACCCAGATTCCGCATTCTACCCTCCACATTATTCGTCTGAAACACGTCAAACCATAATACTCAAAAAGTACAAAAAATGCCTGTAAAATAACGAAAATTTTGTATCTTTTCTCGAAAAAGATAAGCGCCAGTACTGCGATTACAAGAAATGCAACGGAATAAGCCCCGTATTTCCAAGACTCTCCCATCTTTTCAAGTGAATCCGTAAGTACCTCGGCATTAAGTTTAAATCCGTCAACTCTGGTATTCTTACCAATCTCTTTCATCGTCTTAAGCCTGTCAAGCGTGAAATATTCGGTATCGTTCCAAAGCCACATGTCCATAAGTTTAAAATCTGTTTCGGTAAAGCCGGCGGCCAGGTATTCTTCTTCATTCCAAGAAAAATTGAAATTACCAAAATCGCGCTTCTCGGACATTATATTATTCCAGTCGGTGTAATATCTCCACTCGGGATTCATGTAATAAGCGTAGAAATTAGCCGCAAGCATCAGTACCGCAACCATCGCAGGCACAGCGAAATAGATTAAAGTCTTTTTGATCTTATCTTTAAGATTGCCTTTATAAAATAGCAGCACCGTCAAAACAAACGGCCCCATCAAAGCGACACCCGCAACCCTGGCACCTACACCAACCGCAATTATTGCATTGGCAACAATCATGAGTATCAGCGACTTCTTTTCTTTAAAAAACTGCGCCAGGATAAGTGCCGCGCCTGCAACGCCATATAAAGTCGAGCTCTGTGTAAATTGAATATTCGAGTAAAAATCGTAAGCCAAAAGGAAATTAATAAGCACCGCAACAAGAATCGATGCCTTCATCGGAAGTCTGTCTGTGACAACAACACAGATAACGATAACGCTTAAAAGATTAAAAATCAGATAAAGCCATAGATACCAGTTTACAAAAGGTATAACGGCATACATGAATTTCAGAAAATATCCGATGACAATATTATTAAAAATAAGGTACTGTGAAGGACTGCCATAAGCTCCTGCCGCAATCAGATTCATGATGGAATCGTCGCTTGTGGCATATTTTAAATAGCCAAATACTATGCACAGAATAAAGTACAGTAAACTTATTCCGGACAGCACCGCCCATTTTTTTCTACTATACATAACCTCTCTCCATAAAATCGATCGCAGCGCCAATACAGAAAAAAGCCGACTAAAAAGCCGGCTTTAAAAGTCACTTGCAAAGAGCGTATGTGTCGCGAGCGATCGCAAGCTCTTCATTTGTAGGAACAACCATAAGTGTTACCTTGCTATCAGGATTAGAAATAATCTCTTCCTTACCACGTACAGTATTAGCCTCTTCATTCAGAGAAGCTCCGATAAATCCAAGGCCGTCAATTATGATTTTACGAGTAAAGCCACTATTCTCGCCCACACCGGCTGTGAAGCAGATTGCATCAACTCCGCCCATAGCTGCAGTATAAGCGCCAATGTATTTTACAACTCTATAGGCGAATGTGTCAACTGCACGTTTAGCGCCTTCATTTCCGTTGAGATATCCTTCTTCAAGATCTCTGAAATCGGATGAGAGTTCATTCGAAAGACCAAATACGCCTGACTTTTTATTAAGAACATTGTTTACTTCAGCAACGGAAAGATTTTCCTTCTTCATAATGAACTCTACTACAGAAGGATCGATGTCTCCCGTTCTTGTTCCCATGATAAGTCCCTCAAGAGGTGTAAGTCCCATTGAAGTATCGATGCACTTACCGTTCTTAACGGCAGATACGGATGCGCCGTTACCGAGATGACAAACGATGATCTTAAGGTCATTTATGTCTTTTCCGAGAATCTCGGCAGCTCTCTTACTTACGTAAGAATGGCTTGTTCCGTGGAAGCCGTATCTTCTGATTCCGTACTTCTCGTAATATGAATAATGAAGTCCGTAAAGGTAAGCGTTCTCAGGCATTGTCTGATGGAAAGCTGTATCAAATACGGCAACCATAGGTACGCCTGGCATTGCCTTCTGGCAAGCTTTGATTCCGATTAGGTTTGCAGGATTGTGCAAAGGAGCAAGATCGCTTACATCCTCAATAGCCTTGATTACTTCGTCATTTATAACAACAGACTTTGTAAACTTCTCACCACCGTGAACGATACGATGTCCTACGGCTCCGATCTCATCAAGAGAAACAACACCGTTCTCCTTGTTTGTAAGTGCTTCGATCACAAGCTCGATAGCCTTGTTGTGATCCGGCATGGGAGTTTCAACAGTGATCTTATCTTTTCCTTCGGGTGTGTATACTATTCTGCTTCCGTCAATACCGATTCTCTCGCAGAGACCTTTGCAGATAACCTGCTCGCTCTCTGAATCGATAAGCTGAAATTTAAGCGAAGAGCTACCACAGTTAATAACTAAAATTTTCATATCAAATTGCCTCTTTTCAAATGTAATATTATAATCAATGATACTTATAATACTATTTCATAACAATAGAAAAAATGTACAAAAATTAAAAATTTTTGAAAGCGTTTACACCAAGATGAAAACTGTAGGAATCATTGCTGAGTTTAATCCGTTCCATAACGGCCATAAATTTCTCATTGAAGAGAGCAAAAAAAGAACCGGTGCAGACTATTGCGTAGTAGTCATGAGTGGTGATTTTGTGCAGCGCGGAGCACCCGCAGTAACCGATAAATTTACAAGAGCAAGAGCCGCTCTTCTTTCAGGCGCAGACCTTGTTTTGGAACTTCCGTCATATTATGCTCTCGGAAGCGCCGAGTACTTTGCTTCCGGCGCCGTTTCCCTTTTAAGCAAGTTAAACTCAATAGATTATCTGTGTTTTGGAAGCGAATCTGAAGACATAGATTTATTATCCGATATCGCAGACATTTTAAACGTTGAATCAGATTCATTCAAACGCAATATAAAAGAAAATACAAAAAGCGGAAAAAGTTATGCCTCATCACGCGAAAGCGCAGTATTTTCCGAGCTTTACAGTGCTTCAGGATCTCTGCACGATCATCACAAAGAAGCCGAGATCAAAAAAGCGCTTACATTACCAAACAATATTCTCGCAATTGAGTACCTGCGCGCATTAAAGCGAACAAACAGCCGGATTTCTCCGGTTATGATAAAAAGAATCGGTGAAAACTATCATTCAACGGATATTTCCGAGTACGCTTCCGCCACTGCGATAAGAAACAGCATCAGCAAAAATGCAGCCGGCAGCTTTATGCTCCCGGACTCCGTAAAAAATGCAATGCCGGAAGAATCATTTAACTTATTGAATGATAAGCTTACATGCGGAGATTATGTAAAAGATGACATTCTTAACAATCTCCTTTATTACAAGCTCCTGCAGAACAAAGGCGATTTCACGCCTTTCCTTGACGTAAGCGAAAGTCTTTCAAACAAGATAAACAAAAATATAGATAAATATGATACTTTTGACGGATTCTGCAACATTCTTAAATCAAAAGACCTCTCCCACACTCGCATAAGCAGATGCCTTATGCACATTCTTCTTGATATCAAAACCAGCAACATGCAGGAATATAAGGATGACAACTTCACCTCTTTCATCAGGATCCTCGGACAAAAAAAGAGTTCTTTTCCCCTGCTTGCAAAAATAGGCGAAGACTCTGAAATTCCTGTTATCAACAGACTGAAAGATGCAGAGAAACTCCTTGATACGTTATCTGTGCAGCTTCTAAACGAAAACCTTACCGCATCAAAAGTCTACAATCTTTTATGCGGCAAGAAAAACGTCAGTGAATTCAGTCTTCCGCCGATCATACTTCGGTAAAAATGCCTTATAACGGCGTTTTTTCAGATTGCAGACGTCTTTTTACCGTGCTAACATATACATGTAGAACTTTATATTTACGGTTTAGGCTAATCTTATTGTTTTTCTTACTATGCTAAAAAAATATTCAGACCGACTTCGAGGGAGATTTCAATGGGACTTGTTACATTAACCAAGGGACAGATCGTGCATAAAGCGATGTCCGACACAGTAAATACCTTAGAAATTCTTGTAAAAGGAAAAATCAAAGCAACCGATCAATTCACTTCATTTGTTATAAATGTCGGCGGAATCATCGGTCTGGTTGAATCCCCTTCGAAAGAATATCAGTACACATACGAAGTTCTTGAAGATTCATCCGTTTACACTTATTCGTACGAAGGAACCGACGACCTTCTTGCAATGCTTAAATGCAACGATAAAATCATTTCTTATCTCGCTTTACAATCCATTTCGACAACTCATGACCTTTTTTCAGAATATGAGCATCTTTTTGAATCAGCTCTTTTAGAATTTAAAAAAATAAAATCTGATTATGCGGACTATCCAGACCTTTGCATAAAAGCAGGTGAGGTGCCCGCAAGATTTGAAATGCTCGAACTCATAGTTCCTCCCGTAAAAAACAACATGATAGCAAGCTGGGAATACGACTTTTACAAAAGCCTGAAGGAACATGAGTCTTCTCTTTCAAAATCTTTCTACGCATTAAGTCCCGATATTGCAATAGGGGCGATCATGATCGCAGAAAAGAACCAAAAACTCATTGCCGTTTCAATCAAATTCCTTACGGCTTACAAAAAACAGCTGGGCAGAAATACCGCCAATTTCTCCGATGCACTGAAGGTGATAAATTCAAAGATTGAAAATAACGAAAGAACTTTGGAAGGAAATGAAAATGGACCTGTCATAACAAACGCTCTTGCCGCCATCCTTACATATTCGGAGTGCGGCTTTGAACTGTCCGCCAAATTCAATGATGAGATCTCAAAGTTCAAAGAAAGCGATTCACGCTATGATACATCCGACGAAGCGCGTCTTCTAAGAAAAAACATCTCATCTTCTTTTTATAAAATATATAAAAAGGTCTTTTTAAAGAGTCTTTCCGATAAAGACCTGCCTATAGAGATCAAAATGTTCCTTATGTTTGGTTTTGTGGATGAAGAGCTCGCAGGCGAAAAAAACACCGCAATACTCTGCAACATAGCAAAGTCCTACGTTCCGGATCCGGAAGGCAATATACTTCTTATTTCGGAGTGGCTTGAAAAAATCTACAAACTTCAGGCCGAGCCTTCAAGAAATGAGTTTGATCAGGACTGGGAAACATTCCTTCGCGAACAAAAAGCTACGGGGGCTCTTAGACAGGAACAGATTGATGCTATGATAAACAATCCAGAAAGCCGTCTTGATTTCGAGATAAACAATCTCTTTTCACTCGGAAACAGGATAACGTTCGGAAGAATCTCGCTGTTTGTTCCGGTATTTGATTCCATGAATGTGCTAAGACCGCTCAATCTCGCATATATGACCGCGGCCAAGATAAAAGAACATATCACAAAGATAAAGAATATCGACTTTGGCGTATTTTGCAGACAGGCCGTTTATTCCAACACCGACATCGGAATAACACAGATCTACCATGATGTAGAAGTCGAACCCTATATAATACTTATGCCGAATGCGGGAACCAGAGCTACTTTGTGGCAGGAAATCGAAGGCAAAAAAAGAAATACCAAAGCACGGATGCTTATCTCGATATTCAACCTCGAAAATACCGAAGATTGCATGATAAGGCTACTTGGCGAGTTCAGATGGGAAATGTGCAAAACGGAACAGGGCGTACACTGGAATGATGTAACGGACCCTTCCCTTACTTCCATGTACTGCGACTATCTGCAGTTCTTTAAGAAAAACCAGACTCTTTCAACAGAGCAAAAAGACAAGCTGCGCCTTGATTTAAAAAAGCACAACAACAATTACAAGAGCATATTTATAAGCGATTATCTCTCTTATCTTAAATTTGAAGCAAACGGGTCTCTTAGACTTAACAAGGTCGTGAGAGAAATCCTTTTTAAATCATGTCCTTTTTCAAAAGAGTACCGTGAATCCGTTTATGACAATCCGCAGTACAAAGAACTCATAAATCACTACACGGCACACAATGTAAATGTTATAAGACCTCTTCGAAATCTTAAATTAAGACTGATAAAAGAAGGTCTGAAAGTTCCGCATGAACTGACAGACCAACTTGATTATCTTGATAAATAAATTTTTAAATCATAATGTAACGCCGCGCTTCCATATTGCCATATCGTGGAAGCCGGCAATCTCACTTTTAAGCTTCTCGCCGGATGCCGCATTAAGTATCATATCAAAGAGCTCATTAGCAAGTTCGTCAAAGCTCTTTCCCTCAAGAATATCTCCCGCAGAAAAATCTATCCAGTTATTCTTCTTATCCCTGATCCTGTTGTTACTTGAGATTTTAAGCGTAGGTACGGGACATGCAAACGGCGTTCCTCTTCCCGTTGTGAAAAGAACTATCTGAGCGCCCGATGCAGCAAGTGCCGTAGCCGCACAAAGATCGTTACCGGGTGCGCAAAGAAGGTTAAGTCCCGTGGTATCCGTTACCTCACCGTAATCAAGGACGTTCATAACAGGGAAACTTCCCGACTTCTGTGTACAGCCAAGCGACTTATCTTCAAGCGTTGTGATTCCGCCCGCTTTGTTTCCGGGTGAAGGATTCTCATATATAGGCTCTCCGAGTTTGGTAAAATACTCTTTGAAATTATTGATCATATCAACGGTATCATTGAAAGTATTTTTATCCTTGCATCTGTTCATAAGAAGCGTCTCCGCGCCGAACATCTCAGGCACTTCCGTAAGTATCGATGTTCCGCCGCGTCTGATCGTCATATCTGAAATACGTCCGACCAGAGGATTGGCCGTGATTCCTGAAAAGCCGTCGCTTCCTCCGCACTTAAGACCGATAACAAGCTTTGAAGTGCTGACTTTCTCTCTTCTGTCTCCCGATGCCGCATCGATGATTTCTTGAAGAAGTTTTATGCCGTCTTCCATCTCATCATCCGATTCCTGGCAAACAAGGAATTTGATCCTGTTCTCATCAAAATTTCCAAGATAAGGTTTTAAAACATCTATATTGCTGTTCTCACAGCCAAGTCCCACAACAAGCACACCGCCTGCATTCGGATGCTTTATAAGATCTGACAGTATCGTTCTTGTATACTCCTGATCGTCTCCGGTCTGCGAACATCCATAGTTATGCGTAAAAGCAACGACTTCGTCAATGCTTCCCTTGACCATGTGATTTCCCTCTTTTGCAAGGGCTGTTGCGATATTATTGACACATCCCACTGTCGGAATTATCCATATTTCGTTTCTGATACCGACTCTTCCGTCATCTCTTACATATCCGTGAAAAAAGCTCTTTTCTTTTCCCATCATCTTGAGTTTCCCGGATATATCCTCCGCATCCGGTCTGTACTCATATTGAAGAATACCGTCAAGCTTAGTCTTTGTATTATGTGTATGGATCCATGATCCGGGCTCCGTATTCTCAGTAACGCGCCCTATCGGGAAGCCGTATTTGATAACTTCCTGATCGTGTCTGATTTCTTTTACGGACATCTTGTGTCCCGAAGGAATATCTTCTCTTGCCTTGATAACAGATCCGTCCGAAAGCGCGATCTCATCCCCCGCCTTTACGGCTTCAAGACAAACAACAACATTGTCCTTCTCATTGATTTTTAGATATTTGCTCATTTGTTACCTCTTTATTACCCTCATAAAAATGTAAGCATTTACATTTTTAATCATATCCATATTATAACCACTCGTCAACGAATTTTTGCTATTGTATTTAATATACGGCTCTTGTATAATACTTTTGAAAAATATGAAAAGGCTTACATATTTAAAGAATAAAAAATTACGTTTATAAACGGAGGGTATTTAATGAAAAAATTCATGGACAAAGATTTCCTCTTACAGAGTGAAACCGCTAAGACACTTTATCACGACTACGCTGCGAAAGTGCCCGTACTTGACTATCACTGCCACATCAATCCCAGAGAGATTGCCGAAGATAAGCATTTCGACAACATCACTCAGGTTTGGCTCGGCGGAGATCATTATAAATGGCGTCTCATGAGATCTTTCGGTATCGAAGAGAAATATATCACAGGAGATGCTTCCGACAAAGAAAAGTTCCTTGCATTTGCAAAATGCCTCGGAAAAGCTGTAGGACACCCTATCTTCCACTGGGCACACCTTGAGCTCAAGAAGTACTTCGGATATGACGGAGTTCTCAACGAGAGCACAGCCGAGGAAGTTTACGATATCTGCAACAAGGTTCTTCAGGCACCCGACATGGGCGCAAGAAAGCTCATCAAGATGTCAGACGTAACACTCATCTGTACAACAGACGATCCTGTTGATACTCTTGAATGGCATGATATGATAAAGAATGATGAGACATTCGATGTTAAGGTTCTTCCCGCTTGGCGTCCCGACAAGGCTAAGAACATCATCAAGCCCGAATTTGCTTCATATATCAATCAGTTATCTGAAGTAAGCGGTGTTAAGATTGATTCATTCAAAGCTTTGAAAGAAGCTCTTAAGGTAAGACACGATTACTTCGAGCAGAAGGGATGCAACGTTGCAGACTTCGCTCTTGAATATGTAATGTACAAGCCCGTTTCAGATGAAAAGATCGAAGAAATCTTCGCTAAGAAGATGAACGGCGGAGAAGTTACTTACGAAGAGTACCTTCAGTACCAGACAGCATTCATGCTCTTCGAGGGCGAGGAATGTGCAAAGAGAGATTGGGTTATCCAGCTTCACTTTGGATGCAAGCGTGACAACAACACTGCTATGTTCAACAAGATCGGACCCGACACAGGATTTGACGCTATCGACGCTTACTATCCTATGGGCGAGCTTGCAGACTTCCTTGATGCACTTAACTCAAAGGATGCTCTTCCAAAGACAATTATTTACAGCCTTAACCCCAACGACCTTATGATCATCAACACTATGCTCAACTGCTTCAACCAGGCTCCTACAGTAGCTAAGATCCAGCAGGGAAGCGCTTGGTGGTTCAATGATACAAAGCTTGGTATGGAACAGCACTTAAAGGCCGTTGCAGAGTCAAGTAACCTTTCAGGTTTCGTAGGAATGCTTACAGACTCAAGAAGCTTTACTTCTTACACAAGACACGAGTATTTCCGCAGAATCCTTTGCAACTTCCTTGGATCACTTGTTGAGAACGGTGAATATCCCGAAGAGTGCATCGATACACTCGGACAGATTGCCGCTGACATTTCATATAACAATGCAGTAAGATACTTCAAATTTCCTTTAGAAACGAGATAAGTATGAGCAACCAAATGACTATTTACGACATATCCAAAAAAGCCGGAGTTTCAATCGCTACAGTTTCACGTGTACTTAACGGAAGCTCTAACGTAAAGCCCCGCACCCGCAAAAAGGTACTGGATATAATTGAACAATGCGGATATAAACCAAATGCATTCGCAAGAGGACTCGGTCTCAATTCAATGAAGACCGTTGGTATTCTTTGCGCCGATGCATCCGATCTATATCTTGCAAAGGCAATTTACTACATTGAGCAGAACCTTAGAGAAAATGGTTACAATTCAGTATTGTGCTGTACGGGCTACGAGATCCCATCCCGTAAGAAATGCCTTAATCTCCTGCTCTCTCAGCATGTAGACAGCGTAATAATGGTCGGTTCTAACTTTATAATGAACAATGCTGAAGATAACAAGTATGTTATTGAGGGCGCTGCTTCAGTACCAATCATGCTTCTGAATGCAGACTTTGATTGCCCTAATGTTTATTGCACTCTTTGTGATGACTACAAGGCAACTCAGGATGCTACTGAATGTATGCTTGATGCAGGAATAAAGAATATTCTATATCTCTACAACAGCACAACATATTCCGGTCTCAAAAAGCTTGCAGGATTCCAGAATGCACTGTTAACACATGACATTCCTCTCAGAAAGGAGTATCAGCAGTGCTTCCCCGGAAGTCGTGAAGACATCGACGGAGTAAGGGATTTTGTCGACAAGCTTTACAAAGAAGGACTTAAGTTCGACGGAATTGTAACAAGTGAAGATTTCCTTGCAATCGGTGCCATGAACTTTGCGAAAGCAAATAAGATTGATGTGCCGGGCAAGCTTCAAATTGTGGGATATAACAATTCTATCCTCGCACACTGTTCGGAACCCAATATATCTTCTATCGACAATCGTCTTGAAGATATGTGTATTCAGCTTGTAAAAACACTTATCGGAACCCTCAACCAGAATGAGATGCCGCAGAAGACAATCTTCTCGGGCGAGCTCATCAAGAGAGGTTCGACAAACTTCTAAATATCAAAGGGCTATGCCGTGATTTACGGTATAGCCCTTTATACATACTTTCCATGTGGGACTTTGGTTATTTTTTGGTTGTCTGCGCAGTGATTTTCATTAATTTATAAAAACAGGAGATGCTTCCTTTCACGTTGTTCAGAGAAGTCAGCATCTCCTGTTTTTATAAATTTTGAAAATCATCTTGCTCGTACAAATATAAAATAACCAAAGTCCCACATGTCCTCAATGTCATTTAGAACAATTCTTATCTGTGGTACACCAAAAACATCACTCATTTGTGATGATTCCGCCACCGAGGACGATGTCGCCATCGTAGAGAACCGCGGATTGGCCTGCGGTGATGGCACGCTGAGGTTCGTCGAAAGTGATCTTGGCTTTGCCGTCACTGAGGACCTCGAGGGTTGCGGGTTGTTCCTTATGGCGATAGCGGATTTTGGCGCTACAGCGCATTGGCTCAGCCGGAACATCGCCTGTTATCCAGTGGAAATCGCGGATTATAAGTTCTTTCTCGAAAAGGTCTTTGTTGTCGGCAAGAATAACTCTGTTATTCTTTACGTCGAGTTGCTTTACGTAGAGTCTTCTGTCTGCAGGAATGCCGAGACCACGACGCTGTCCGATCGTATAATTTATGATTCCTTCGTGGGTTCCGAGAACGTTTCCTTCAGTGTCAACAAAATCGCCTTTCTCATACTCTTTATCTCTGTAACGTCTTATCATCGCAGCGTAGTCGCCGTCGGGAACAAAGCAGATGTCCTGGCTTTCACTTTTATGAGATGTCACAAACTGCTTTTCCTCTGCAATTTCTCTTACTTCGTTCTTCGTATATTCTCCGAGCGGGAAGAATGTATGCGCAAGCTGCTCCTGTGTAAGATCATAGAGAACATAGCTTTGATCCTTATTTGGATCTTTTGCTTTGAGAAGGTAATATTTACCGTCTCTTTCCTCTATTCGCGCATAATGCCCCGTTACAATATATTCAAATCCAAGTTCTTTTGCCTTATTGTAAAGGCTGTCAAATTTAAGATATCTGTTGCATCTGATGCAAGGATTGGGCGTCTCACCGTTTTCATAGCTGCAGATGAAAGGCTCAATGACTTTCTCTCTAAACTCTGCTTCATAATGATAAATATTGTAAGGAATACCTATCTTCTCACAGACCGCTCTCGCATCCTGAGTATCCTTGAGGCTGCAGCAGGTTCCGAAAAGATCCTCACCTATAACATCATTTTCATAAAGTCTCATAGTGCATCCCATGCACTCATATCCTCTGTCATGGATAATTGACGCCGCAACGCTGCTGTCCACGCCACCGCTCATTGCGATCAGAGCCCTCTTATTTGATTCATTATTTAAAATACTATCTGACATATATCACTCCGTAATCTTCGCTTCCTTAAGGCAGGAATATACATAATCCATATCCATATTTTGCCTTATTGTATCTGCAAGTATATCATACTGGCTTTCTTTGAATTCTTCATAAGAAAAATTCCCGGAACCTGATTTTCCCAAAGCCTTCAATATACATGCGGCAATATCACCTTTATCAAAAAGTCCGTGAACATAACTTCCATAGACATATTTTCCGTCACTTATAACAAGATCACTTTCAATCTTCCCGTCTCTTGTACTCTCGCCCATGTGTATCTCATAACCTGAAATCTCCGCATCTCCCAGCGATTCAAATATCCCTTTCGGAAAAGAGAACTTGGCATTGACCTGCTTCCTGACCTTTTCTTCCTGTATCTTCGTATCGATATCAAGAAGCTCCATTCCTCTTATAGCTGAGCCTTTTCCGCTCTCAGTTCCGGAAGGATCGATTATCTTTTTCCCAAGCATCTGAAATCCTCCGCAGATTCCAAATACGGGCTTTTTCATGGAAAAACGTTTTATAGCGGCCTCAAGCCCCGATTCTCTTAGCCATTTAAGATCGGCTATCGTATTCTTACTTCCGGGTAAAAATATAATATCGGGGTCACCTAAATCATAGATTGAATCAACATATCTTACAACCGCATTTTCAAGAGCATCAAAGCAGTTAAAATCTGTAAAATTGGAAATCCTTGGATATCTTATAACTGCAATATCCGCCGCATTCCCGTTTAATGTCGCATTTGCTTTATCATTAAACTTATCGGTAAGGGAATCCTCATCGTCTACTTTGATATTCATATACGGGATAACTCCGGCCGTCTTAATTCCGGTTTTCTCAGTGATCATATCAATTCCCGAATCAAGCAAAGAGACATCTCCGCGGAATTTATTGATGACAAAGCCCTTTATCCTGTCTCTCTCCTCATCTTCAAGAAGCATGGTCGTTCCAAAGAGCTGTGCAAAAACTCCACCCCTGTCTATATCTCCGACAAGTAAAACCGGCGAATCTACCATCTTTGCCATTCCCATATTTACGATATCATTTTCTTTTAAATTTATCTCTGCGGGACTTCCCGCACCTTCTATCACGATGATATCGGCTTTTTTACTAAGCCGGTCAAATGCCTTGATTATATCGGGAACAAGTTTTTTCTTATAATCAAAGTACTCGCGGGCACGCATATTACCGATTACTTCACCGTTCACTATAACCTGAGAGCCAACGTCACTTGTAGGTTTTAAAAGAATAGGATTCATGCATACCAAAGGCTCAATACCGGCGCACTCTGCCTGCATAACCTGCGCTCTTCCCATCTCAAGTCCCTCTGAAGTTATAAAAGAATTAAGCGCCATATTCTGCGATTTGAAGGGTGCGGCTACATAACCGTCCTGCTTAAATATCCTGCAAAGTCCGGCTACGAGAAGGCTCTTTCCTGCCCCCGACATAGTTCCCTGAACCATAATTACTTTTGCCATAAATCCATCCTCTTTAACAGGTCTGCTTAAATGGAAAAAGCAGCATAATTGCTGCTTTTTCGCATATATCAAAAATATTGATCAAGATAATTCGGAAGTACAATGAGGGCATCTTGTAGCCTCAATGTTGATCTCAGATTTGCAATGAGGGCAAATCTTTGTAGTAGCCGGTTCCTCTGCCTTCTCTTTTTCAAATTTGGCACTGACTGAGTTCATTATCTTAACAAGTGCAAAGATTACTATTGCCATCAAAAGGAAATTGATAACAACGGTAATAAATGTTCCGTAGTTAAGAGTTACGGCACCTGCTTCCTTTGCCGCTTCAAGTGTTACATACGAGTTGCCGTCAAGGCATACAAACATATTGTTGAAATCAATTCCTCCTGTGATAATACTGATCACCGGCATAATTATGTCATCAACAAGAGATGAGATGATCTTCTGAAATGCTCCACCTATGATTACACCGACTGCCATGTCGAGAACATTTCCTCGCATAATAAATTCACGGAATTCATTTGCAAGACCTTTGCCTTTACTTGTAACTGATTTAACTTTGTCTGTCATGCTTATTCTCCCCTTATCAATATGAAATTGTATCGTTATCATTCAAGCGTGAACAATAACAATTTGCCAACAATACACTGAGATTATACCACATTTTTTCAGGAAAAAAAGCGGGTTCACAGAGATAAATCCGTGAACCCGTCTGTATATAATTCTATCTTTATCGGTCAAATATCATTAACTGTCTTTTCTGTCTCCGGTTACTCTTCTTTTTTTGGTGCCTTTTCTGCCTTTAGAATCTTTACCGGCATTTTTATTTTTCTTAAGTCCACCAAACAATTTATCGAGGAAGCTTTCATCTTTAGCGTTCTTTCCCCGACTCCCTTCTACCGTCACGATAATCTTCATCAGAGTACTCGTCTCCGTAGCCGTCATCGTATCCGGATTCATCTTCGTTATCAGTTACACTCTCCTGTTTAGTATGCCTATCAGGATTTGCGATGTGCTCCTCATGCACAAACCAAGCAATATTATTTAGCAGCATCACGACCACGCAAATAGCAAGCGCGATCAACATTCTTCTGTTGCCTCTTTCAAGCCTTGACAAGGTTGCCTCATGGACAACGTAGGGTACATTCTCATTCATAATCTTCTTATCATCCATTTCTTCATTTTTCCTCCAGGATGTATTATATCACTCCAAAGGAAAAAACACATTAATATTAACCTACAAAGATAAAATTAACCATATAACGTGTCGGCTTTTACAGTATATAGTGACTAAGATGCCCTATTTATCTGCGCTATAACGCTCACGACTTCGTGAGTCTGCAGATGTTTGCTGTAAATTCTGATCCGCCGGGCATATCTGCAATAATCTCTTTATCGCTTACGATTACGGCGTGATTTAACACGATACCCGCAACATCCGGATTCATTCCCGATTCGGAGAAATCCACAACCTTTACGGCTTTGCCCGACTTGCCGTCATATCCGTAAAGTGCATCGGTATCTGCGGCAAAGAAATCATAACCTTCGCCTGAGAAGAAATCATAATAACTTTCATTAAAAACCCCAAGAGGATCGCTGAGTTTCTTATTGTCAAGATCCACCTTGCAGCACATATATCCTTCGCCATCAATCCTGTATATTGAAGCAAAGAGCTGGTTGTCCGCGCCCTTAAAGAGAGTGCAATATCCCTCGTATGAATCGCCGAAATCTCCGCTTTCCATAACAGAACTAAGCCCATTGTTCTCATCAAATTTCATGATTCCTTTGGTTGTATTGAACAAAAGACCATCCTTCTGAGTCCAGACAAGGCCGTTCACACTAAAGTTTTCTTCTCCGGAAAACGCATCAACGATATCTTTTTTGAGAACTTCTTTTCCTGTAGCATCAAACTTCACAAGAAAAGCCTCACTCACTTTATAAGAAATATCTTCAGCGCCTTCCTCGGTTGCAGGGGCTGAATCCCCAACATTTGCATCGTCATTCTCACCATCGCCGGACGCTTCGAGGCTGCCGTCATTTTCACCTGCATGAGCAACGCCTTCCTCATCCTCTGCGCCTCCTTTTTCCTCGGCAAATTCCTGATATTGCATATAAAGATTTCCGTCCTTGTCGGCAGTAAAAAGAGCTGACATACTGTTTCCGTCGCCTGCAATATCAAAAGATTTTATATCGGAACCGTCGGGTTTAAAAGAAACACATCTACGTTTTCCGTCTTGCCCGTGAGCTACGGTGATAACTCTTCCGCCTTCAAGATCAAAGAATTCAAGATATTCACCGTCTTTTGTTATTCCCTCGATTTTTTCCTGTTTAAAAATGCCGCTGTCCGCCTGCTGTGGAACTTTTTCCTCCAAAACAGTCATTCCGTCGGCAGCTTTCTTTCCGCATCCTGCGAGAGCTGTGACACAAAGCACCGATGCAAGGATGCCTGTAACAACTTTTTTTGATAATTTTTCTTTTTCCATACTCTTTTCTCCACTTTTAACCTTTATTATAGCATAGGAGGATACGCAAATATCGCGTACCCTCCTATAAAATCAGCTATTTTCATTAAGATATGTTGTAACCCTGTTTTGAATAATTTCCGCAACCTGCTCGGCAGTCTTCTGTCCGCTGAAGAATGTAGCCGTTTCTTCCTGAACTATATTGCTTACTTCTTCATCGTAACATTCCAATGAATTAACGGAGAGAATATAATCCTTCAACTTTTGAGCTTCCTCCTGGGTAAGCGGTTTTAGCTTAACTTCCTTTTCGGCAACGGGATCATACCAAAATGAATCCTCTTCATCCTTCTCTTCTTTTGTACACTCCTCAAATTCTGCATCGAACTTAGACTTAACCGGAGAGAGTCCATAGAAAGAATCATCCTCCGCAGTCAAAATACTCTTGATCAGATCGTAAATAACATCCTTATGCTCTGTTTTGCTGTTTACAGCAAAAGTATTGGCATAGATTGATGCAAGATTCTTACCGTCATTATTAGGGAATCCTACAAATTCAAAATCATCTTTAAAGACTAAATTCTTAAATCGTACATAATCATCAAAGCTTGTTATAAATGTCCTGTAAAACAAAGTTTTATCTTCCTGAACATATTTTTCTTCAGGAACATACTCACCATCTTCATTACCGTCATTTTCTTCTTCAGGGAATTTATTTACAAAGTTCAAATAATCAACAAATTCCGGAGTGTTAAAGTTACACTTTTTATTCTTCCAGTCTACAAATTTATCACCATAGTATGTCCACAAATACGAGCATACATTTTCCTTAGTGTTGTAAGAACCAAATGCAAGATCGTAATTTGCGCCACTTCCGGTAATAATTTCATCCCATTCCTTAAATGACAAAGATGTTTTTCCGTTAAGGAACTTTGTTTTGGCTGAACATGTTTCAACATAAAACGAAGGGACAAATGTATATGTTTTACCGTCAAGTTTCATCATCTCAGCCACGTTAGGAATAAATTCTATATCACCAAGAGGACCACCCTTTTCAAATGCAGGAGTAAGGTCAAGCAGTATTCCCTTATCGACATATTTTCTGAGTGAAGCTTCGTTACCGGAAATTTCTATAATGTCCGCAGCTTTTCCGGATGTAATATCAAGATTAAACTGCTTTTCTGCTGTCTCCCAATCATCGTTAAACAAGTCTGAATAATTGATGATTTTGATCATATACTTATCATTTGTCCTGTTGAACTTCATTATTGCGCTTCCAACCTGAGAATCCATAAATCTGGCCATTAGCGTAATAACTGTCTTATCAACGACATCTTCCGGATTGACCTTTGTAAGTCTGAAAAGAGAGCTGCTTTCACCTCTGTTGTCATCCGGTGCAGGAATATTTGCAATAAACTCGGTATCACTTAGTGCAACGGTATCAAACCACATATATCCGCCGGTACCAATATTGGAATCCCTGAAATCAACAAGTTTATTGAGCTTGCCACCGTTCATATCATATTTATAAATTCCGGAGTCATCAGATGCATACAGGGAACCATCACCGCCCGTAAAGAACTGATAATTGCCATACTTACCGAATCCCTCAAGCTTTTTTCCAACTTCTTTCTTATCAAGATCAAGAATTGCGTTTACTTCGCCGCCTTCTCCATCACCTGCATAATAAGTTATAAGCAGCTCATTTTCGGACAATTTTGAAAGATTGTTGATCCACCCGTCATCACCGCAGATTTTCTTCTTTTCGATCAGCATCTGAGGACCGTTTTTCTCGTCAAAAGTTTGTATTCCATTTTCTGAAGGACAAAGAATACCGTATTTCTCAGTCCATACCATACCATAAAGATTGAACCCTTCTTCCATGCCCTGTGCATCTTTGGGAGCAAACTGAGCAAGGTCAACCTTTGCAATCTCTTTTCCTGAAGAATCGAGTTTTACAAAATAAGATTTAGCCTCCCCGGAAACATC
>JAEEGH010001226.1_pt1 | contig 75815 bp, 57 predicted proteins | sample 9134181 | NCBI WGS metagenome assembly JAEEGH01 (sample SAMN16246544, study PRJNA631951) | gut metagenome | biome: gut microbiome; feature: rumen; material: DP-attached | host: Bos | place: Iran: Karaj | collected 2018-10 | reverse complement strand
GACAGAAGAAGAGAACATGCATAGTATTTTAAGAGGTATAATTAATTTTTACGAATATGCTTATAAATAATTGAGAGAGTAATAGTTAAGGAGAATTATAATAATGGAAATACCAAAGATTATTCATTATTGCTGGTTTGGCAATAATCCACTTACACCTTTGGCAGAGAAATGCGTGCAGTCATGGGGAAAATTTTGCCCAGACTATGAGATCAAACGCTGGGATGAAAGCAATTTTGATATAAACTGCCATCCTTTTGTCAAGGAAGCCTATGAAGAAAAAAAGTGGGCATTTGTCAGCGATTATGTAAGAGTCTGGGCGCTATATGAATTTGGTGGCGTTTATCTGGATGCGGATGCAGAGGTTATAAAGGATTTAGAGCCTATAATGTGTAATTCTGCAGTAACCGGTTATGAAGAGGATATGTGGATTCCGGCAGCGCTGATGGCATCAGAAAAGGGAAATCCATGGATTAAGTCATTATTAGACTATTATGACGGCAGACATTTCCGAAAGGAAGACGGAACTCTGGATGTCAAGCCAAATACGGCAATAATAACAGAACTCTCAATGGAAAAATGGGGCTTTAAAATAGGAGATAAAACCATTGATGCAGCGGGAGTAACCCTGCTTGATTCAGAATACCTGACGCCTTATAAAATAAACGCAATAGGCGGAGGGGAGCCAACCTTCAAAATAGACAAAGACAAGACCTATGTAATACACCACTTTGCGGGAAGCTGGGCAACCCAGTACAAGGGCAGAAGCTTGGTAAGAGGCTGTAAAGCGATGATTAGAAGGATTCTTCCAAGAAAGCTTTACATTATAATAAAGAAAAAATTATACAAGAATAAGAACGAGTGGAAATAAAAATGGATAAAGTTTTTTTCAAAGAGAAAACACTAATGATCACAGGCGGAACAGGATCCTTCGGCTCCACCGTCCTGAAACACTTTTTAACAGGCGACATCGCTGAAATCCGAATCTTTTCGCGCGATGAAAAGAAACAGGACGATATGCGTCATGACCTGCAGGTGCGCTTTCCGGAGCACGCAGGCAAGGTGAAATTCTACATAGGCGATGTACGTAACAAAGACTCCGTGCGCGACGCAATGGCGGGCGTTGACTACGTCTTCCATGCAGCGGCACTGAAGCAGGTGCCGTCGTGCGAGTTCTTCCCTATGGAAGCAGTCCGCACCAATGTTGAGGGCACTGACAATGTCATCCACGCCGCAATCGATGCAGGCGTAAAAAAGGTTGTCTGCCTCTCAACCGACAAGGCCGCTTACCCGATAAACGCGATGGGCATTTCAAAGGCCATGATGGAAAAAGTGGCGATGGCAAATGCAAGAGTTGCGGGCGAGCGCACCGTAATTTGCTGCACACGCTACGGAAACGTAATGTGCAGCCGCGGTTCGGTAATCCCGCTCTTCATAGATCAGATTAAAGCCGGCAACCCAATCACAATCACCGACCCCGACATGACACGCTTCATGATGAATCTTGACGAAGCGCTTGACCTCGTGATGTTTGCGTTCGAGCACGGCCGCCCGGGCGACCTCTTTGTGCAAAAGTCCGACGCCAGCACAATCGGCGTGCTGGCAGAAGCAGTGCAGCAGCTCTTTGGCGACACCGGCACAAAGGTCATCGGCACTCGCCACGGCGAGAAGCTCTACGAGACACTGCTTACACGCGAAGAGAGACTTCGTGCGGAAGATTTAGGCGACTACTTCAGGGTAGCTGCCGACGGCCGCAGCCTCAACTACGACAAGTTCTTCGTGGAAGGTGAGGTTCACACTCAGGCGGACGAGGCTTACACCAGCCACAGCACAAAGAGGCTGGATGTGAAGGGCACGGTTGAAAAGCTGCTCGGCACGGACTATGTACAGGCAGCACTGAAAGATTGGGAAAAGAAGTAATGAATGTACTGATTACCGGTGCGAAGGGGTTCGTCGGAAAGAACCTCACCGAAGCGCTGAAAAACATAAAAGACGGGAAGGACAGGACGCATCCGAAGCTGGGCATTGGCGAGATTTATGTCTACGATGTTGATTCGACTGCGGCAGAGCTTGAAGAGTACTGCGAGAAAGCAGATTTCGTATTCAATCTCGCAGGAGTGAATCGCCCGAAGGAGAATTCCGAATATATGGAGGGCAACTTCGGTTTTGCGAGCAAGCTCCTCGATACTCTAAAGGCTTGCGGCAACAAATGCCCTGTGATGCTTTCGAGCTCGGTACAGGCGACGCTTTGCGGCCGCTTTGAGGGATCCGAGTACGGAAAGAGCAAGCTTGCGGGCGAAGAACTGTTCTTTGACTATGCGCGCGAGACCGGAGCTGCGGTGTATGTCTACCGCTTCCCGAATCTCTTTGGCAAGTGGTGCAGACCGAACTACAATTCTGCGATTGCGACCTTTTGCCATAACATAGCAAACGGCCTGCCGATTCAGGTAAGTGACCCTGCGGTAGAGATGGATGTTCTCTACATTGACGATCTGGTGGACGAGATGCTCTGCGCACTGGCAGGACAGCCGCACCGCTGCGACTTTGACGGGACAAAGCCGGTTGAGAATGCAGGTGGCAAATATTGCTATGCGCCTGTACATTACGAGACGACGCTCGGATATCTGGCGGAGACGATAAAATCGTTTCCGAAGCTTCGTGAAAGCCTCGATGTGCCGGACTCATCGAATGCGCTTGAGAGCAAGCTCTATTCGACTTGGCTTAGCTATCTACCTGCTTCATCGTTTATTTACGATTTACGAATGAACAAGGATGAAAGAGGTAGCTTTACAGAGATAATAAAGACGAAAACTGCGGGGCAGTTCAGTGTTAATATAACAAAGCCGGGAATCACAAAGGGTAATCACTGGCACCGGAGCAAGCACGAAAAGTTTGTGGTGGTAAGTGGCGAAGGGCTCATTCAGCTTCGCAGAATCGGAGCTGATGAAGAGGGCTGCCCGTACCCGATAGTGGAGTATCGCGTGAGCGGGAAACACATTCAGGTTGTCGACATGATCCCGGGCTATACGCATAATATAATTAATCTCAGCGACAGCGAAGATTTGGTCACTTTCATGTGGGCGAATGAAATCTTCGACCCGGAAAGGCCGGATACGTATAGTGAGGAAGTATAAAAATTCGACGAAAATTGTTAATAGCAAATAGACGATGAAATAGTATTTGCAGCGCTTATATAACTTAATTCAATCCACATAATATGGTGATTAAAATGGGAAAAGATTTAGGCAAGGTACAGTTTAAAAATGACGGTCGCATAAAGCTGCTCATCATAGTGGGAACCCGCCCGGAAATAATCAGGCTCTCCGCATGCATAAAAAAATGCCGCGAGTATTTCGACTGCATTTTGGCGCACACGGGTCAGAATTACGACTACAATCTGAACGGTGTGTTCTTTAAGGATCTGCAGCTCGCAGACCCGGAGGTTTATATGGACGCTGTGGGCGATGACCTCGGAGCGACGATTGGAAACATCATAGATAAATCCTACAAGCTGATGGTAGAGATAAAGCCGGACGCACTGCTCGTGCTCGGCGACACAAACTCCTGCCTTTCGGCAATCCCTGCAAAGCGCCTGCACATTCCTGTATTCCACATGGAAGCGGGCAACCGCTGCAAGGATGAATGCCTGCCGGAGGAGACAAACCGCCGCATAGTAGACATCATATCCGATGTGAATATGGCTTACTCGGAGCATGCGAGAAGGTACCTCGCAGAATGCGGGCTTCCAAAGGAGCGCACCTTTGTGACAGGTTCGCCTATGGCGGAGGTTCTGCACGAAAATCTTGCGGCAATAGAAAAGTCTGATGTTCTTTCAAAACTCGGGCTTACAGCTAAAAAGTACATCCTTCTCTCCGCTCATCGCGAAGAGAATATAGATACGGAAAAGAATTTCCTGTCGCTCTTTACCGCCATCAATAGGCTTGCGGAAAAGTACGACATGCCTATTCTTTATTCCTGCCATCCGCGTTCAAAGAAGCGCCTGACGGAGAGTGGCTTCAAGCTCGACAAGCGCGTGATTCAGCACGAGCCTCTCGGCTTTCACGACTACAATGCCTTACAGATGAACGCATTTGCGGTTGTGTCTGACAGTGGCACTCTGCCTGAAGAAAGCTCATTCTTCACGAGCATCGGAAAGGCGTTTCCTGCTGTGTGCATCAGAACCTCAACTGAGCGCCCTGAAGCGCTCGACAAGGCATGCTTTGTCCTTGCGGGAATCGAAGAAAAGCAGCTTCTCCAGGCAGTAGAGACTGCGGTAAAAATGGATGAAGCAGGGGACTTTGGCGTTCCTGTGCCTGATTATATCGAAGAGAACGTATCCACAAAGGTGGTTAAAATAATTCAGAGCTATACCGGAATCGTTGACAAGATGGTATGGCGAAAATATTGATAGCGTGCCAATATAAAGGTACAAAAAGGAAAAAACATCTTGGAGAATAATAAAACCGAAAACAATCTGCCAAGCCAGGCGGTTCAAAATGCAGCGAAGACGGCTATTTTGATGGCCGTTTTGCTGCTGTGCTCAAAACTCTTTGGCTTCATACGTGAGACGGTTATGGCTGCATTTTACGGAACAAGCTACATAGTTGATGCCTATGTTATGGCACAGGCGATTCCAACCATGCTGTTTGCTGGTATATTTACTTCTTTGGCAATAGCTTATATGCCACTTCTTTCGGAAAAAATGGAACAAGGTTCCCAGAAAGAAGGCAATCTTTTCACGAGCCGTATGATACACATACTTATTGCTTTTTCTGTAGTATCATCATTAATTGGGCTTATCTTTTCGGATCAGCTGACAGCATTTTTTGCAAAGGGGTTTACTGGAAGGACCGCATTTCTTACATCTAGCTATCTTAAAATTTCTTTTTCATACATCATTTTTTCATCTGTCGCCGGAATACTTGAGTACTATTTGCAATACAAAGGTACATTTATTCCTCAAATAATAGTCGGATATGTACAAAATGGCATTCTTATTGCAGTCATAGTAATATCAGCACATACCAACTGCATAATTTTGATTTACGGGCTTTTCTTCGGCAATATGATAAGGATGATATTGATGTATTTCTTGGCGAGAAAAAGGGAATTTAATCATATACTGCATCCGGGCAATTATTCAAGTGTCTTAAAGCAAATAATGCCTCTTGCGATTCCTGTTTTTATAGGAAGTTGCGGAACGCAGATAAATGTCTTTGTCGATAAATATTTAGCTTCTGACCTTGCAGAAGGGAGTATAGCCGCTTTAAACTATGGAAATCTCCTAAATACAACTATAATGACATTATCAACATCTATACTGAGCACAATCATTTTCCCTAAAATATCTCAGTCAAATGCGTCGGGTAACAGAGAGAGCGTGATTTCAATTTCAAGGGTAGGTGTAACATTGACAATACTAATTTCACTTCCATTTGCCCTTGGGGCAATCGTATACTGTAATGAGATTGTCCAAATTGTATTTGAAAGAGGTGCTTTTGATGCGGCAGCAACCTCGCTGACAAAGGGTGCATACAGATATTATGCTATAGGGATGACGTTTATGGCGCTTACAACATTGCTTACGAATGTGTATTATTCGCTTACAGACACTCGTAAACCTATGATCTTTTCTTTGGCTGGCGTGGCTGTAAATGTAGTGGTTAATTTATTGCTTGTGGATAGTATGCAGCATGAGGGCTTGGCGCTTGGAACAAGTTGTGCAGCAATTGCAAATGCATGCCTTCTTTACGCGGGTTTGCGCAAAAATCATGGTATAAATGTTATCTTAGAGTGGGGGAAAATAATAAGAATAGCGATTGCTTCGAGCATTTCTGTGGGTGTATCATTTTTGAGTTATAAAGGTTTAGTTGCAACAATATGGATGCCTCGTATGGTGTACTTAGGGATTGCAGTATGCATAGCAATCGCAATATATATATCATTGTTAAAATTTTTCAAAATAGAAGAATTGAGGTTCTTAACATTTCTTCTCAAAAGACGCAAAGCCGAGTAGGAGACAGCTAGCATGAAATTATTCGTAGTTTGCCAATACTACAAACCGGAACCGTTCCGCATATCCGACATCTGCGAAGAGCTGGTGCGCCGAGGTCACGAAGTGACCGTGCTGACGGGCGTGCCGAACTACCCGATGGGCCGGATTTACGAAGGCTACCGCCACGGTGAGCATCGTCGCGAGACTGTGCAAGGCGTGGAAGTCCGCCGCTGTTTCACCATCGGCAGGCGCCACGGTGCCATCTGGCGCTTCTTGAACTATTACAGCTTCGCGATTTCGTCAAAGTGTGCAGCCGCAAGACCTGATTTTGGGCCGGCAAGCGGTGGCGATTTTGACGTGGTTCTGGTGAACCAGCTTTCACCGGTAATGATGGCTGAGGCCGGCGTTAAATATGCAAAAAAGCACGGGGTACCACTTGTGATGTATTGCTTGGATTTGTGGCCTGAAAGCCTTTGTACGGGCGGCATAAGGAAAGGGTCCTTCGTGTACAACGTCTTTCATAAAGTATCCGGAAGGCTCTATCGTGCGTGTGACAGGATATTAATGACTTCGCGGGGTTTTGAAAAATATCTCAGCGAAGAATTTGGAATAGAAAAAGATAAACTCTGCTACCTTCCTCAGTATGCCGAGGGACTCTTTGATGCTCCGGCAGCTGAAATAAACGATGCAGCTGGCATTATTAATCTGTTGTTTGCGGGTAATGTAGGGGCGGCGCAGAGAGTGGACTTAATTGTTCGTGCAGCAGCTGTCACAGAAAAAAAAAGACTCCCTGTGCGTTGGCACATAGTGGGGGATGGTTCGGAGCTTGCGGCCTGCAAGCAGCTGGCGACTGAGCTTGGCGTGGAAAACGTAATCTTCCACGGCAGGCATCCTGTCGAGGAGATGCCGATGTTTTACGCAAAGGCCGATGCAATGCTTCTTACGCTGGATGATGACGAGGTAATTTCATATACGCTGCCCGGGAAGATTCAGTCCTATATGGCGGCAGGGAAGCCTGTAATCGCTTCCGCAAATGGCGAAACGCCGAGGACGATAAAAGATGCGGGCTGCGGATTATGTGCTGCTGCGGGCTCTGCAGAGAGCCTGGCGGAGGTTGCCGAGAGGTTCGTTTCTTTGCCTGAAAGTGAGAGGCTTGAAATGGGGAGGAAATCGGCCGAGTACTATAGCGCAAACTTCAGACGCGAAATCTTTATGGATAAACTTGAAATGGAATTAATGAAATGGAAAAAATTCTGATAACCGGTATTACCGGTAACAGTGGACAGTATTTCATAGATGAGCTGATTAAATCCTTTCCTGATAATGTTAGCATCAGGGTTTTAGTCAGGAGCACATCTAATCGCAAGAAACTAGAAAAAATGACAGAAAAGGGGTATCTTGTTGAATTCTTTGAGGGAAACTTGGATGTTGAGGAATCGCTAAAAGAAATGACTGATAATATTGATGTGGTATTTCACATTGCAGGTGTTGGGCATTCGCTTAAACTGGTGAAAGCGGCAGTTACAAACGGGGCAAAAAAAATTATATTAGTTCATACAACAGGGATCTATTCGAAGTACAAAGCAGCCGGAGAAAGCTATCGTATGACCGAGAGAGAAATCCGCCGTTTAATTATGGGTAAAAGTGTAGATTTAACCATATTAAGGCCAACTATGATATATGGAAGTTTGAATGATAACAATATGGTAAAGTTTATTAAAATGACGGATAAACTGAGATATTTCCCTATGGTAAAGGGTGGACACTATGCACTCCAGCCTGTGCATCAGCAGGATCTCGGGATTGCATATTTGCAGGTTCTTAATATGCTTCTCAGTGGAAATGTTGAAACGGGAGATCGTGAATACATTCTGTCAGGCGGCACTGTAATTGATCTGATAGACATAATGAAGCTGATTAGCGATTTTCTTGGAAAAAAGACGACATTCTTCAGCGTACCGTTCGGTATAGCGTACGCCGGGGCGTGGGGCGTGTACCTTGTCTCGCTTGGAAAAGTGGATTATCGTGAGAAAGTACAGCGACTGGTGGAGCCGAGAAATTATCCGCACGATGAGGCAAGCCGCGACTTCGGCTACAATCCGATGCCGTTTGCAGAGGGGCTTCGCAGAGAAGTGGAATTGTATAAAAAAGCAAGGGGATAAATTTAAAAGAATATGTACAAACATTTCTTCAAAAGATTAATAGATTTTGTTTTGGCACTATGTGGTATTGTAGTTCTCGCAATTCCGATGATTATTATGGCAATCGTTGTGAAATGCGATAGCAAGGGACCGGTGTTTTTTATGCAAAAACGTGTAGGTCTGCACAAAAAGACATTTATGATGCCAAAGTTCCGCTCGATGTACACGGAAACACCGGCGGAGTTGCCGACGCATATGTTAAACGACCCTGCAAGGTGGATAACAAAGAGTGGGGCAGTTTTGAGAAAGACTTCGCTTGATGAGCTGCCGCAGCTATTCTCGATTCTGAAGGGCGACATGGCGGTCATCGGGCCGCGGCCGGCACTGTGGAATCAGGACGACCTGATAGCAGAACGTGATAAATACGGTGCAAACGATATCAGACCGGGACTTACCGGTTGGGCGCAGATTAACGGCCGGGATGAGCTGGAAATCGCCGACAAGGCGGCGCTTGACGGAGAGTATTCGCAGTGCCTTGCATCGGGCGGCTTTAAGGCCTTTGCCATGGACTGCAGGTGCTTCCTGGGAACGATTGCATCGGTGCTAAAGCACGAAGGTGTGGTTGAAGGCGGCACAGGAGCTGTTAAAGAAAAGGAAAACAGTTGAAAATGAATGAAAAAGGCTTGGATTCTGCAAACCCAAGCCTTTGTGTTTTTTGTATTATGTCGTGCGGCCTACGCCTCGACTTCGCTATGCTTTTTCTGCCAGATATTAATTGCGATTCCCATACCGAGCATCGTGTAGAACAGCGGCATTACGGATACTGTCGAGTCATCGACCAGACCTGTGAATACAAAGCCTGTAACGCCGAGGGCAACGCCTATACCGGTGATATCCATAAAGGACATTTCTCTGAAATCCTTACGGATATAGATACCAACGCTCTGAACGATGTAATAGAAATACAGTGCCAGCAGGGCTATAACGGAAATTCCGCCTGTACCAACCCATGCACCCATATACATGCAGTGCGGCTTGTCGACGATGATGTCGATAACGGTTGTGAATGTGCCGGAGTTATATTTGCCCACATAGTCGTTGTGAGGGAAGTAGATGCAGTATGTATCCGCACCATGGCCGATCAGGGTTGTTTCCTTCATCATAGGGAAGGTTCTGGACCAGATGTATCCACGGCCCGAACCGAACTCAGGGTTGTTTTTGAAGCCTATTGCAGGAATCGGATCGAGGTCCACGAGGGCTCCGAGTCCGTTTAAGTAGTATGCACCGTTTTCCGTGAGCTTGAAGTTCCAGTCGTGCTCGTTGTTGTCAGCCGAGAAAATGGCGTACATGGCATTGTTTTGGTCCATGGCGAGCGTGAATGTGCAGTTTGTAAATGCAGGGTCGGCAAATGTGTAGCGGCCTGCTTGGTCGGTAGGAACGAGAGTCATTTCGTTACCTGCGGCATCAGCGCAGTACACGCCTCCGCCGTTTTCGGGAACGACGATGTCAAATGTCTGGCCGTCCATTCCGATGTGAATATTGTAGCCGTCGGTGTCGAAATAGTCGAGGTGATGCTCATCTATTACGTCATCTGCTGCCGAAACCTCTGTTGTGAGACCGCTGAAAAGTCCACCAAGCTCTGCGGTCCAGCGTTCAACTGTCATAGCGCCTATTACTGCCGTAATCAGAAGCAGTACGATTACAGGCTTCCACCAGCGGATAATCTTTTTATTGAGTACAATGAATGCGAGCAGAACTACGACTGCCATACCAAAGAAACCACCGGATGAAGCAGCTCCGATCAGGTTGAACAGGAGCAGTGCAAAGAGTGCGCCCCAAACGAGAGGCTTCCATTTGGCGTCTTCCTTTATTCGTTCAATGCTGCGGATAAAGAGCAGTCCCACGATTGGAATCAGCAGTGTCAGGTAGAACGATACATAGTTGATGTTGTAAACCGTCTGGTAAATCTGACGATCCTGGAATGTAAAGCTCAGTATCTGTTCGCCTCTGGATGCGGCATCATCGATGAGCTCATTCAGCATCTGTCCGCTTTCGGTCAGGATGTTAGGTGTAATCAGCTTTTGACCGAGTGCTGTTCTGAAAAAGTCGTGGTCGGCAGCCTGCGTGATACCGAGGATGCCGAGGATGGTGCTCGAAATAAATATCGGATAGAGCAGCCACTTTACATTCTTTTCCGTATTTACATAATTGATGACCATAAACAGCATCAGCATATAAGCGAGAAGCGATGCGGTGCCTTCGAAACGGTCAACATATCCCCACCATGCGAATTCCTTGTAGTCCGAAAGCGCATAGGATATGATTACAAAGGCCGAATAAACAGCCATCGGAATATATACAAAGCTTTTCTTTATTGCAAAGCTCTGAGTTACAAAGCGGTATCCCATAAATGCAATTGCCAGGCACGCACAGATCATGATGCAGACGAGCTTGCAGTGCGAGAAGAAGTCACTCTGGCTGTCGCTGCCGCCGGACCAGTAGAACTGGGACATCGGGCGGGTGTAGCTGTACATGTGTACCAGCATGATTGTGATTGCCCCAAAGATAATCATCGGAATCATCTGGAACCAATGAATATCTTCGTTGATTGAAGGCGCATAGGACATCGACCACAGATAGCCTTTGCTTTCTGCCTGCTGCTTTTCAGGCTTTACGGCCGGTGCGGACTGCGCCACCTTTATATCTTTTGGATTTTTTTTATTCGCCATATCGGCTTACCTCCGTTTTTATTACATACATAGTCATTTTAGCACATTCAGGGTTTGTTGTAAATCCAAAATGGGGACAGGCACCAAATTAGCCTTTTGGCGAATTTGGTGCCTGTCCCCAGATTAGAAAAAAGGCGAATTTGGTGCCTGTCCCCCAATTCGCTGGTTGACCGATGGGAAATCAGTGGTATAATGTATTTGTCGGGCTGACCCGTGGGTCGGCACAAAAAGGGTAACAAAAAGAAAGGAAAAGAGATATGAAAAAGAGAAGTATTTTATGCTTGGCGGTAACAATCGCGACACTGATGGTAACTCCGCTCGCGGCTTATGCGGACACAAAGTCGGAGCTTGCTCCGATTAACGTTTCGCTTGCCGATGCAAACGAAATGATGCTAAAGGGCGTTCAGGGCCAGCTTTTGGAGCTCGGAAAGATGGGCGATAAAATCGTAATCACATCGGCTTCCGAGGGCCTCAGGGAAATCAGGGATGCGCAGCAGAGCATCAATCAGATGAATCAGGCGGCACTTCAGCTGAGCCAGACGGGATATACAGCTTCGGCTGCTGCAATCACAGCGCTTGCTGACGAGTACAGATCTCAGATTTCGGGCGCGTCAAAAACCGATACAGAAAGATTAAAGAAGTATGCGCAGTCAATTCTCGAGCCGAATGACAAGGCGCGCCACAATGCGCTGAGCCTCAAATCCACAGAAATGTACTACACATTAAAGTCGGCAGAGGAAGGCCTTGCAACGGTTCGTGAAAGCTACGACCTGGCGCAGACAATATACAACCAGACACAGAAAAAGTATTCGCTCGGAACGGTTTCAAAGGTTGATCTCCTGAAGGCAGAGCTCGACCTTGCGGAAGCAAAGGACAAGCTGACTTCCACCGAAAACAGCGTAAAACAGGCGCGCATGGGCTTTAACATGCTCTTCGGCTATGAGCTGATGCAGCCGGTAAACTTAACCGACAGTATTGCGGTTCCGACGCTTCCTTCAATAACGCTGGACGATGCAATCGCAAAGGCGCTCGAAAACCGCAATGAAATCCGCGAAGCCGAGTATGCGCTTGATGCAGCCGAACGGGCATTCTCATCCTACACGGCTTATCCGAGCACTTCTGCAAAGTATCTGCAGGCAAAGGCAAAGTATCTGGGCTCCAAGTCGAGCTGTGAAATGGTTCCGGCTACTGTGGAGCAGGACATCCGCACTCAGTACGACAATATGCACCAGCTCTATGATGCACTTCAGACAAGCGCAAAGAGCGTGGCAAACGCAAAGGAAACACTCCGCCTGACACAGCTTCAGTATAACAGCGGGCTGGTTACATACAATGTTGTTCAGCAGGTTCGCATGCTTTACGAGTCCTCAGTTCTTTCGGAGGAATCGGCTCGTCTCAGCTATGCGCTCGCAGTTGAAAAGTTTAATATGTCGATTGATGTGGGCACAAATACAGCAGGCATTTAGAGCCTGACTGGCTGCGCGCAAGCCGCAAAGCAACCGCAAAGTAATTGAAAAGCAGACAATAAATAGGGCTAAATTGGCATTACTGTCCAATAAGGCTCTATTTTTTGTAATCCGAATATTGCCCGAATAGTTGCAATTTGGTATAATACAAAGTGGTATAAACTAAAGTTGGGAACTTTGGAATAATAGGAGATTAGAATTAATATGACAGGAATTACAGCAGGAAAGGAAAACAGAACTAAATTTGTATTCAAACGGGCACTGGCGTGCATCTTGGCGTTTGCGCTGATTTTTGGCGCTGCCGGGACGGTGGCCTTGCAGGAAGCCTATGCGGGCTCCGCATCTGCGCCGCAGCTGGCTTACATAAAGCCTGATGTCACAATAGTGCGAAACGGGGAAATTTTGAACTTCTTTAACGAGAACGGAGCACAGGTGTATCCTGTATTCTTCCAAAGCAGAACATATCTGCCTCTTCGCGCGATATGCGGAATCCTCGGCGAGGAAGTTGAATGGGTCGGCGCAGCAAACACCATCTACATTGGCATGACATTGAGCCACCCGAGCAAGTCTATAGTAAAGCCGGCGAATTCGCCTTTCGTGAAGACAGTCAGCAATGCGGCTCTGGGCACGCAGAGCATTGCAAAGGCTTACATAAAGGACAGCATTTATATAATGAAGGATTTCGAGGCGGTGACCTTTGCCGACAGTGAAGGCAATGCCCAGTACCCTATTAATGTGGGTGGGACTACATACCTTCCGATTTCGGCGCTCGGCACCTTCCTCGGTGAAAATATCAGCTGGGACGGAGCGACCAAAACAGTGATTCTGGGATCGCGCGATGTTCCGGCACCTGAGCCTGAAAAGGATGTTAAAAAAGACGAGCGTGCTGAAAGGCTTGCGGAGTTTTACGAGCAGCAGGCAAAGCTCTACGACGAAGCGACAGAACTGATTCTGCTGATTTCGAGCTCGACTCCTGAGGAGTTGAATTTGCTTGCGACTGAGATTTCGCAGAAATACCTCCTTGCGGAGCAGTACAACAGAGATGTTAAAAGCTACGCGAAATCTGCTGCAAACGACTCTTCACTGACGGATGAGGAGGCCGATGCGCTTGGGAGCATGTGCGAGTTTGCCGAGTTCAGCGAACACTATTTGCTCGTAATGGAGAACATGATGTGCCTTGCAGCACAGGGTCAGGACTATTCGAGCTTTGCCGAAATCTTCCTCAACTTTGCGATGATGACGCAAAGCGCTATGGACAGCACGGCAAAGAAGCTGGAACCACTCCTTTAGGAGTAGGATATTCGTGAGGGAAATATGTTTGTTAATGCAGTTGAAAAAGTGGGCGGCTATACCCGCCCAATTTTTACGATAGCAAGGCGTTATGACAGCATTGATGTGCTGCCGGGAGCTTCAAACCTCTTTTTTATAAATGATGAGGGCTGGGCTCTGACCACGCGCGCCACGGCGAGGCTGATTATTAAATCAGGCAAAATAGAAGAAAATTACAACAAGTTTCGTGCGGACCGAAAAGCCCGTGAAAATGACGAGAACTTTCAGGACGAGCTGCGCCTGCTCGAAACAAAGTACGGCATGGGCGGAAAATCCTTTGCACAGCTAAAGGTCAACTTCTTTGACTGTGTGGACAACCTGACGGGCTTTGAGTGCAAGATTTCAAAGAATCACGAGCTGGCGGCAATTCACATGATGGGCTACAACAACCTGACATATGTGGGGCATGCAGTTTTTGCGGAAGACGCACGCAGAGCCATGCCGGGGAAGTATCTCTGCAGGCTGGGCTATCCTTTCCCGGAGTTCAAAAATTACTCCTACGATCCCGAAAAGGATGACATAGTCTGGACAGACGCAGGCCATCGCTTTACGAGCAGGTTTCCTGCGGATGGTATGCTTACACGTCTGATGGCGGACGGCAGAGGCAAAGTCTTCGGCATAGAGATGAGTGGCACCTTTGTGCCGGGGCTGAACGGTGCGCCGGTATTCGATGAGAATGCGATAGTGTACGGCATGCAGTTTGCAGCCGGAAACGGCGGGCTTACTCAGTGTCTGCATGCGTCGCTGATAAAGGAATTTCTGAAAGCCGAGCACATACCGTTCTTCGTGGGCGATGCGGACGGCGGCGAAAAGCTGATATATTAAAACTAAGAAACAGAGGTAAAATCAAAAGGCAATGGTCAAATATACCAGAATAGCACTCCTCGTGATAATGGATGTGCTGATAATTAATTTCGCATACATATTTTGGCTGCTGATGCGCTTTGACTTTGATGTCAGCAGCATCGCTTTCAATTCATATTTTGCGGTTTATGTAAACAATATGTTCCTGATAACGCTGACTTCGGTTTTGGGTCTGGCGCTTGCGGGGATATACACATCCATGTGGAAATATGCGGGCGCGGACGAGCTTGTAAAGGTTGCGGTCGGATCGCTCCTTTCGGTCGTATTCTCCATGTCTGCAATGTCCTTGATGCAGCAGAGTCTGCCGAGGTCGACCTACATCGCAGCGTTCATGATTATCATGATAGGCGTGGGCGGAGTCAGGATGCTTTACAGATATTTGAGACGTCTCAGAAATCCGGGCGCTGCTAAAATGGGCACCTTGCAGATAACCCGCGGCGGAATCATCGGCTCAAACACCAGAAAGGTTATGATGGTCGGTGCCGGTGATGCGGGCGCAAGCATGATAAAGGAAATAAAGGATCATCCCGAGTACGGACAAAGGGTGGTCGTTGCAATTGACGACAATCCCGAAAAAATCGGCCGCCGTATCGCGGGCGTAAAGGTGGCGGGTGATACCACGCAGATAAAGACGATTGCGAGGAAATATTCGGTGGACGATATCATCGTCGCAATCCCGTCGGCAAGCAAAAAGACCATTCAGAGAATAGTTACCGAATGTAACAAGACGCGCTGTAAAATCAAGATTCTGCCTTCGCTGATTGACCTCATAAATGAAAAGGTTTCAATCAGCAAGCTGCGCGATGTAGATATTGAGGACCTGCTTGGCAGAGATCCCGTAGAGGTTAATATACGCGAGGTTTCGGGCTATCTCGAGGGCAAAATCGTTCTTGTAAGCGGTGCAGGCGGCTCCATCGGGTCCGAGCTCTGCCGCCAGATTGCTAGGTTCAAGCCACGCAGACTGATAGCTCTCGACATATACGAAAACTCTGTTTTCGAGCTCGCGGGCGAGATGAAAAGGCTTTACCCTGCGCTCGAGTTTGAGACTGTAATCGCTTCAGTCAGAAGCCGTGAACGGCTTGCGGAGGTATTCAGCAAGTACCGCCCTCACATCGTATTCCACGCCGCAGCGCACAAGCATGTGCCGCTGATGGAAAAGAATCCGGGCGAGGCGCTGCTTAACAACATATTGGGAACAAAGAATATAATGGACATCTCGGAGCAGTTCGTTGCGGAGCGCTTTGTCATGATTTCAACAGACAAGGCTGTTAATCCGACAAATGTAATGGGCGCAACCAAGCGTGCAGCCGAGATGATTCTTCAGGAAAAATCAAAGCACAGCCAGACAAACTTCGTTGCCGTTCGATTCGGAAACGTGCTCGGCAGCAACGGCTCGGTTATTCCGATTTTCCGCAAGCAGATTGAGGAAGGCGGCCCTGTAACGGTAACGCATCCTGACATTACCAGATACTTCATGACCATACCGGAAGCGGTTCAGTTGGTAATTCAGGCGGGTGCGATGGCTGAAGGCGGTGAAATCTTCATCCTCGATATGGGCGAGCCGGTTAAGATTATGGACCTTGCGGAAAATGTAATCAGACTTTCCGGCTATGTTCCGGGAGTCGATATCGACATAGTAATTACCGGACTTCGTCCGGGCGAAAAGCTCTACGAAGAGCTGCTTTTAAATGAAGAAGGTCTGGAAAAGACAGCTCACAACAAGATTTACGTAGGCCATCCTCTCGGAGCGGAGCCAAAGCTGCGGGAGATGCTCGAAAACGACACGCTCGAGGCCACAGTCCGCGATGTCGCAAAGAAGAGCGACGACGAGATAAAGGAATGGTTAAAGGGCATAGTGACAAACTACACCCCACAATAAGGCGAATTTAGGGACAGGCACCAAATTGGAAAAAAGGCGAATTTGGTGCCTGTCCCCAAATTGGAAAAGTAGGAGTAATGATGAAAGTACTGGTAACGGGAGGGCTCGGTTTTATAGGGAGCCATACCTGCGTTTCGCTCATGGAGAGCGGCTATGACGTGGTTATAGCAGACGATCTTTCAAACAGCAGTGCTGATGTTCAGGAAAGAATCGCGAAAATTGCAGGTAAAACGCCGGCATTTTACAAAGCGGATGTTACCGATCAGGCAGCGATGGAAAGGCTTTTTTCGGCTGAAAAGCCGGAGGCGATAATCCACTTCGCAGGCTTCAAATCGGTTCCGGAGTCGGTCGAAAATCCGCTGAAATATTACGCAAATAACGTGGGCTCGACCCTCGTTCTTTGTGCGCTGATGAAGCGATTCGGTACGCGCTTTATCATTTTCAGTTCATCCGCAACCGTCTACGGTGACAACGAAATCCCTTACCGCGAGGACATGGAGCTTCGTCAGGCAACAAATCCTTATGGCAGGACAAAGGCGATGAGCGAAGAAATCATCAGAGACTTTGCGGCAAGCGAGGGCGGCAGGCATAAAGCAGCGCTTCTCAGGTATTTCAACCCTGTGGGCGCTCACGAAAGCGGCCTGCTTGGCGAAGACCCACGCGGCGTGCCGGGCAATCTGATGCCTTACATTCAAAGAGTTGCGGCGGGCAAGCTTCCTTGCCTGACTGTCTACGGCACAGACTATCCGACCGTCGACGGGACCGGAGTGCGCGACTACATCCACGTGATGGATCTCGCACAAGCCCATGTTGCGGCACTTCGAAAGCTCGAAGCGGAGCAGTCTGCAGCAGGCGCCGGCCGTGGAAACAGCGAAAACACATATATTTACAATATCGGAACCGGACGCGGAACAAGCGTGCTTGAGATGATTCGGGCATTTGAAAGAGCGACCGGAGTTCACATCGAATACAAGGCGGGCCCTCGCAGGGCGGGCGACCTGCCTGAATATTATGCCTGTGCGGATCTCGCAGAAAAGGAGCTTGGCTGGAAGGCCAAAAGAAGCGTTGAAGACATGTGCAGAGATGCATGGAACTGGCAGAAAAATATAAAATAAACGTAGGATGGGAGAAATTTATGGAAAGCGTAAAGGAGCAGAAAGAGTTTTCGGTGTGGTTTGGGGACAATGTCCCCCAATCGGAAAAAATTGAAGAGGCCAAAGCGGCACTCGAAAAGCTGGGCTCGGGAACGATGGAATTCAGCGGCTGGGTAGGACTGCCCGCTGACAGAGACATAGCCGAGATGAAGCGAATCAGGGATGCGGCAAAAAGAATCAGGGCAATCAGTCAGGTCCTGATAGTTGTCGGCATTGGTGGGTCATACCTCGGTGCAAAGTCTGTCATAAAGGCGCTGAGTCCAAACTCGCTGATATATCCGGTCAGAGGCTGCAAAATTGCATCCGATGAGACGAAAATATTCTTTGCGGGCTGCAACCTTTCGGCGCAGTACCATGAAAATATCCTTGAAATGATAAAGCATTATGAGACGAGCATTTGCGTTATTTCAAAGTCGGGCACGACGACCGAGCCTGCTGCGGCTTTCGAAATCTTCAAGCAGGCTCTCGTCGAAAAGTACGGCGCGACAGAAGCACGCACCAGAATTTATGCGATCACAGGCGGCCGCGACAGCTTGCTCGCAAAGGAAGCAGCGCGCGAAGGCTATGTGACGTTCGCCGTTCCCGAAGATGTGGGCGGCAGATATTCTGTCCTCTCGCCGGTAGGGCTGATCCCTATTGCGGTAGCGGGAATCGATACGGAAGCCCTGCTCGACGCAGCGGAAGAGATGAGGCAGAAGTATTTCGGAAGTGGCAGCGCTGACGGTGCCGGGGAGGTTCTGGCTTATGCGATGGCGCGTCACCGCATGGCGACACTTCGCAAAAAGGGCGGCTGGCCAAAGACCGTCGAAGTCTTCGAATACTACGAGCCGAGACTTTCGGCCTTTGCGGAGTGGCTGAAGCAGCTCTTCGGCGAATCCGAAGGCAAGAAGGGCAAGGGGATATTCCCTGCTTCGCTGGCCTTTAGTACGGACCTGCATTCGATGGGGCAGTTTTTGCAGGAGGGCAGGCAGATCTTTTTCGAGACGCTGCTCGATGTAAGGGACAGCGGACACGACCTGACCGTTCCGGAAAATGCGGCAAGCAGTCTGGCGGGGAAAAGCATGAATGAAATCGAAAGGGCCGCAACCGAGGGCGTCATCAGGGCTCACGAAGCTGCGGGAATTCCTGTGATTCGTATAAATATCCCTGATTTTTCGGAGAATTCAATCGGTAAAATGATATACTTCTTTGAAGTAAGCTGCGCCGTCTCCTCGATGCTGTTTGGAGTAAATCCGTTCAATCAGCCGGGAGTGGAGGCTTACAAGGCAGAAATGAAGGCGGAGCTTTCAAAGGCGAAATAGATATATAGATGTAATGAAAACAAATAGGAGAAAAACTATGGCAAGGAAAACAGCAATTTTACTTTTGGTGTGCCTGATGGCATTTATGACTGCGGCCTGCGGCGGTGGTGCAGCAGCACCTGCAGGTGATAGCTCGCCCGACTATGAAGAGATTTACGACCCCGTTTTAAGGCTCATGTATGACACAATAATGTGCGATCCGTCAATCTACGAGTTTGATGACGGAACAATGGGTGTTTGGGAGTCCACAAACTGGCTTGATGTCAGAATCGAAGCACTGATGTCGGTGGGATACACCATGAAGGATTTGAATGGCGATGATATTCCGGAGCTTTTAATATGTGCAACCAATGCTTTTGATAACGAAAGTCACGAGGGCAGAAACATTCTTGCCATGTATACGATAAGTGACGACGAGCCGCAGCTTGTTATAGAAGGCACTGCAAGGGATGCATACGCACTTCTCGGGGATGGCAGAATCTACAATATCGGTTCGGGCGGTGCCGCATATGCGATTTACGGTACATACGAGCTTTCCGAAGATGGGCTGGAGCTCAAGCCGCTCGATTACTACTTCTCCTATCTCGATTCGGAAGAACCTGCTGAGGATTTCGAGGATATGCTCTTTTACCACAACACAACAGGTATCTGGGGCGAGGATGGTATGGATGAAGAAATATCCGAGCTCGATTTTGTGACAAACGGCGAAGCACTCGAAAATCTGATCGAGGTGCTCGAGGTTAAAGATTTCCTCGATTATGCACTCGATAAAAACCTTGATACCACAATGGAGGATGAGGGCTTTATAGTAAGGGTTGACTGGGCAGAAGACGTTCTTGCCGACCTGGGCGGCGAGTTTATAGAATATATCAGCGATGAGCCTGACACTGTTCAGGTAGTGTTTGGGCCTTCAGGCTTTGCAAGGGTTTACGACTTCACGCTGCTTAATCTGACCCTTGAGGACATCGACGACGAAGGCAATGTCACCTATGATGTTGAGGAAGTATACAAGCTGGAAGAACTGACGGCAGCAGAGCCTCTCTGCGCGGATATGCCAATGATTCCGGATGTGGTTCCAAACAGCGGTGTTAAATATACCGACGAAGCAGGCGTAGACCACTACCTCGCATTGAACCAGTCCGGCTATGACGGCTCCCTGTTCTTCACAGAATTCGAATTCTAGGCGAATCTGGGGACAGGCACCAAATTGGAAAAAAGGCCAATTTGGTGCCTGTCCCCAGATTGACAAAAAATCCAATTTAGGGACAGGTCGGAGCCAAATACAGCCTACTTTGTGAAAAAAATGTTTATTTTTGCTAAAAAATCAAAAATAGGTCTTTACTTATGTTCAATATGTGCTATAATTAAGTTAAAGTTTTAACAAGTCAATCGGCGCACGGGTAGTTTTGAACACTCAAAGCGCGTAATTATGAAGGTTTTTAGGAGGATTTAAACATGAAAATTGGTGTACTCGGTTCCGGTACTATGGGCGCAGGCATTATCCAGGTTCTCGCACAGAATGGTTACGATGTAGCTTTCAGAGCTCGCAGACAGACTTCAATTGACAAGGGTCTTGCAACAGTAACAAAGAACCTTGATAAATTAGTAGCAAAGGAAAAGATTGCTCAGGCTGACAGAGATGCTGCTCTTGCAAGAGTTACTTGCTCAACAGACATCAACGTTATCGCTGACTGCGACATGATTATCGAAGCTGCTACAGAAGAAATGGAAGCAAAGAAGGCTCTCTTCCAGGAGCTCGACGCTCTGGTAAAGCCGGAAGCAATTATTGCAACTAACACTTCTTCCCTTTCCATCACTGAAATCGCTGCTTGCACAAAGAGACCTGACAAGATCATCGGCATGCACTTCTTCAATCCTGTTCCTATGATGAAGCTGGTAGAGGTTATCAAGGGCCTCGCTACTTCCGAAGAGACAAGAGACACAGTAGTTAAGATGGCTCAGGGACTCGGCAAGACTCCTGTAGAGGTTAACGAGGCTCCTGGTTTCGTTGTAAACCGTATCCTCATTCCTGAAATCAACGAAGCTATCGGCATCCTCTATGATGGCGTTGCTACAGCAGAGGGCATCGACGAAGCTATGAAGCTTGGCGCAAATCACCCAATGGGACCTCTCGCACTCGGCGACCTCATCGGACTCGACGTTTGCCTGGCTATCATGAACGTACTCTACACTGAATACGGCGATCCTAAGTATCGTCCACATGTACTTCTGAAGAAGATGGTAAGAGCAGGAAAGCTCGGCCGCAAGACAGGCGAAGGCTTCTACAAGTACGAGTAATTCATACTGAATGCAAACAAAGCACAATCAAAATCCCGACGGTTTTCCGCCGGGATTTTTTTATTGCCCCGGAGCTCATATCCACTTGATATCAGATCAAAAAATAATTATAATTGCATATGACATTGTTATTACGGAGGAAAAATCTGTGAAAAAGTTTATTTATATCATTTTGGCCATCGCCTTGACTTTGGGCAGCCTCTCAGGATGCGGGACTGCTGCGCAGCCGGCCGATTCATCGCCCGAAACGGATTCCATAAGCATTGTGGCCACTGTTTTTCCCGCATACGATTGGACAGAAAACATCCTGGGTGATAATCCCGCAGGCGCAGAGGTTACGCTGCTGGCCGGAAACGGCACAGACCTTCACAGCTACCAGCCGACAGCGGAAGACATAATGAAGATTTCAACCTGCGATCTTTTTATATATGTTGGCGGCGAATCCGACAAGTGGGTTGACGACGCGCTCAAAAACGCCGTAAACGAAGATATGACGGTAATCAGCATGATGGAGGTCCTGGCCGACGCATTAAAGGAGGAAGAGCTGATCGAGGGCATGCAGGACGCAGATGAAGACAGCGATGAAGCCGCAGACGAGCCTGAATACGACGAGCACGTATGGCTTTCGCTCCGAAATGCCGTAGCATGCGTAAAGAGCCTTTCACAGGCAGTTCAGGAAATCGACAAGCCTAACGCCGCCATCTACAAGGCAAATGCCGAAGCCTACATTTCTCAGCTCGAAGAACTGAACGAAAGATACGAGCAAGCGGTAGACGCAGGCTCCCGCAAGGTTATTCTTTTCGGCGACCGCTTTCCGTTCCGCTACATGGCGGAAGACTACGGCCTCGACTACTACGCGGCTTTCGCAGGCTGCTCTGCCGAAACCGAAGCAAGCTTTGAAACCATCACCTTCCTTTCACGCAAAGTTGATGCACTGAAGCTTCCGGTGGTGCTGACCATTGAAGGCGGGGATCAGAGAATTGCCGAGACGATAGTGAAGAATACAAGAACCCACAATCAGCAAATCCTCACAATGGACTCGCTCCAGACGACTACGGCAGCAGATATCGAAGGCGGTGCGTCGTATCTGAAATCTATGGAAAATAATCTGATAGTGTTAAAAGAGGCACTCAGATAAAAATGTAAAGGCCCCGAGCGCAAGCTCGGGGCTCTATTGAATTTAGAATGTTTGTTTGTCAAATTCACATCTAATCTACATCTAATACTTACCCAATTCCTACCTAATTGTTTTCCAGCTCACGATCCTTTGCCATAAAGAAAATGGCAATTGTATCCGGACCGACATGGCTGCCTGTGCAGAAATCGTAGGTGGTATTTATGAACTCTTTAACTGTAATTCTCTTTTGAACCTCCTCCATAATATAGAGAGATTCTTCATAAGCATCCGCATGCGCAATACCCACAATCTGATTTTCCGGTTCCACAATATTGTCGCACATCAAATCAATCAGAGTATTGAGCGCAGCCTTTCTGCCGCGGCACTTTTTAAATTGAACGATATACCCGTCCTTGTTTCCGACCAAAATCGGCTTTATGTTCAGTATACTGCCGACTACAGCCTTCGTTCCGCTGATTCGGCCCGTTTTCGAGATATATTTCAAATCTCCGACCGTAAAGACGCCGTTCATCCTTGGAACGTAGCTTTCAAGCAGCTCCGCGGCCTTGTCTATATCCATGCCGATTTCACGCATTTCCGAAGCATAAATCGCCAAAATACCCTGCCCCAGCGATGCGTTTAATGCATCGATAAGCCTGATTTTGCGTGAGTCTCCGCAGTCCTTCAGAACCGCTTCGGCTGCAATCCTGGCGGAATTGTAGGTTCCGCTGATGTTCTTGCTCAGTGAAAAATACAGTATGTCAGACCCGGCATCGGTGATCTCTCTAAAGAGATTTTCAAACTCACCGGTGCTGACCAGCCCTGTCTTTACCTCGCTTCCGTTTCTCATCGAGTCGTAATAGTCTTTACCCTTTTTGCGCTCCTGCTCGGGTGAAAGCTCCGGATCAAAGCAGACGAGAGGCTCATCGTTTACGTAATTGACAAATGAAATAACACGAATATTGTACTTTTTAACCAGCTCAGCGGGTATGTTCGCCGCTGAATCTACCACTATTTCAAACATTAGTACCCTCCTTTGCACCCTTTCCTTTTAAAAATATCGATTTTCCCTCAAAAAGCGATACAAGAGATATATTACCTCATTATGCCGACGCTTGCAAGGAAAATTGACATAACCCAGCGTTTGTTGTAAAATAATAAATTGGTTAAATAGCGAAAAAACAACAAGGGAAAGAGGTTTTGAGATGAGTCGTGTAGACAGAGAAAAGAAAGCTGCGGCGGTCAGAGAATACAAAAAGCGCCACGCGCAGGAGCTTGCAAAGGAAAGCAGAAACGAAAAGAAGGTTTTCGTAAAGACATTTTGCATCTTCCTGGCTATTTTTATTGCGGTGCTGACACCGGTTTGCAGCCTCACAAATAAAATTGCAGATTTTAATCCGTTCGGCGACGATAATGTCGTGCTCGAGGATGAGCTTCCGGTTCTGGTGGATCCGGAAAGCCCGTTCTTCCAGGCATTCACCGAATCCAAAAAGATAAATGTGCTCCTGATGGGCGTAAATCCGCCACTGACGGACACAATCATGCTGGTATGCTTTGACAAAAAGTACCAGAAGGTAGACATTATTTCCGTTCCGCGTGATACCTACTATCACCGCGACGGGTATGAAGGCGCTGCTGAGGGCAAGATCAATGCCGCATACAAGGGCAACCCTCTCAACACAGCCTATGCAGTAAGCGATGTGCTTCAGGGCATACCTATCAACTACTACGCCGTTGTTGAGTATGACGACGTTGAAAAAATCGTGGACGCCGTAGGCGGAGTTCCGATGGATATCGAAAAGGACATGAACTACGAAGATCCTTACGACACACCGCCGCTGTCCATCCACATCAAGGCCGGTCAGCAGGTGCTCGATGGTGCGACATCGGTCAAATTCCTCAGATACCGCAAGGGCTATGCTGAGGGCGACCTCGGGCGCGTAAAGGCCCAGCAGGTTTGGGTAAAGAGCGCCATCAAGCAGACACTGTCTCTGGGGCTGGGCATGATCGACATTGCCAAGCTTGCATGCCAGGAGCTCGACAGTGACATCACAGTCGGCGCAGCGGTTTCAATCGCAAAGGCGGCAGTAGGCATGAGCTCGGAAAACATCACGACCTACACGATGCCGTACACGCCACAGTCAACACCGCCGTACTACGTCTTCCCAAAGACGGAGGAAATAGAACAGATGCTTACTGAAATCTACCAGATACCTGTGGAGGAGACGTCGGATGCTGCAATTGAAGCAGAGTAGTCAGGCAGGTATGGATAGGGAAATGAAAAACAGAAAAAGAGGGATAGATATGAAAAAGGGATGTTTTGGTAAAATCGCCGCTTGTGCGCTGGCGCTGATGATGACGCTTTCTGTTTCGGGCACAGCTTATGCTGCAGACATCAGCTTTACCGATGTGGAAAGCACGCATTGGGCAAAGTCGAATATCGATTTTGCGGTGGAGAAGGGGATAGTAAACGGTTATTTCGACAGTTATTCGAACACTTATACATTCAGACCCGATAATTCGGTGACCTACGAGGAAGCGACGGCAATGCTCTGGCGTGCGCTTGTGGCTGCCGGTGTGGTGACTGAAAACGAAGAGGCAGCGACTGCTGCAGTGGAAAAGTTCGCCGCGCAGATGACTTCCGCAGGAATTGCGTCCTGGGCGCAGAGCTATGTGGCACGCTTCATGGATATGGGGATTATCGGTGAATCTGAGCTTGCACGCTTCGTCGGCGAGGGTGGTGTCGGTCACCCGGCACCGCGCGAAACTGTGGCCCTCTGGACCGCAAAGGCTCTGGGCCGCGACACTGTCGGTGTGTACTATCTGCCTTATCAGGATAGCGACCTGATCCCTTGGGAAGATCGTGCGTACATCGATATGCTCTATCGCCAGGGGATAATGAAGGGCAGCCTCCAGGGCGACGGACTGCTCTACTTCCTGCCGGCTTCGGGCGTCAGACGTTCCGAGTTTGCGGCAATCGCAAACAGGGTATATGAGAATAGAGCCGGCGAGTACGATTACTCGAAGGACACGGTTATGTACAACACAAAAGAGCAGGCGGCAAAGCTTTCGCTCGCCCCGCAGTTTGTGATGGTTTCAAACGGCAGCAAGGCGCAGCTGATGCACAGCGGCCAGCTGTTTATGGGGACCTATGTGACCAGCGGCAAGCCTTACGTGCTTTCCGCAATGGCTCTTCCTGAGGGCGAGGTTCCTCAGATTCATTTCGATACAGAGCCTGCAGACGGCGAAGGCAAGATTGTCAGCGTGGAGAGCCTGTATACGGGCAAGGACGGTGATGTTCAGAGAGTCGGAATCGAGATCGACGACATCACGGTTTACTTCCTGAAGGATAGCGATACAAAGAGCAGCGCCCAGCTGAAGAGCGGAAAAACCGTAAAGTTCATTGCGGACGGGCTGAAGCTTATTGAAATAAAATAGGAAAGATTGATGAAAGAAAAAGAAACTGTAGAAAACGTGGAAACTGTGGAAACAGTGCAGGCTGTAGCAGACGCAGAAGCCGATGCTTCGGCAGCTGCGCAGGAGGAGAGGCCTGAGGTAGAGGGAATTCTTGAAATTGCCGAGGGCGGATTCGGGTTTCTCAGGTTTTCGAATTTCCTGACATCCGAAAAGGATATATATGTTTCGCCTACGCAGATTCGCAGGTTTAATCTGAAAACAGGTGACAAGATTCGCGGAATCAGCAGAAGGCCTAACGAGGGCGAGCGTTTCGGCGCGCTTCTTTATGTAATCAGCGTGAATGGGGATGAGCTGTCTGTTGCGATAAACAGGCCGGATTTTGACTCGCTTACGCCGATTTTTCCGTTTGAGAGGCTGTCGCTCGAAAGCACTGCGCGAGAGATCAGTATGCGCCTGATAGACCTGATTGCGCCTATAGGAAAGGGTCAGAGAGGGCTTATCGTAGCGCCGCCAAAGGCCGGTAAAACCGTGCTGCTAAAGAAGATAGCGAATGTAATAGAAGATAAATATCCGGAGGTCGAGCTTATCGTGCTGCTTGTAGACGAGAGGCCGGAGGAGGTTACCGACATGAAGCGGTCGCTGAAGTCGGGTGAGGTAATCTATTCGACCTTTGATGAGCTGCCGCAGCATCACGCGAAGGTGGCGGAAATGGTGCTTGCCAGAGCGCAGCGTCTTGTGGAGCACGGCAAGGATGTGGTGATTCTGCTTGACTCGATAACGCGGCTTGCAAGAGCTTACAACCTGACGGTTCCGGCTTCCGGCAGGACCCTGTCGGGCGGTATTGATCCGGCGGCGCTGTACAAGCCAAAGAAGTTTTTCGGTGCGGCGCGCAAGATGGAAGAAGGCGGCAGCATCACAATTCTCGCAACGGCGCTGATTGAGACGGGCAGCCGCATGGACGATGTCATTTACGAGGAGTTCAAGGGAACGGGCAATATGGAGCTGCACCTCGATCGCAAGCTTTCCGAGAGGAGGATTTTCCCGGCCATCGATTTGAACCGGTCAGGTACCAGACGCGAGGATCTGCTGCTGGAGCAGGGCGAGCTTGAGACTGTTATGATGATGCGCAGGGCGCTGGCGAACAAGGGCGTTCAGGAAACGACGGAGTTCATAATAGACAACATGGTTCACACAAACAGCAACAAGGAATTTATAGAAGTTTTCAAAGTGCTGGTTAAGAAGGGCGATTAGAAGGGCGATTTGAAGGAATGGATTTAAGCAGAATCTTTATGAAGAATGCCACGCCGACAAAGATGGGCGGGCAGGCTGTCATGGAGGGCATAATGATGCGCGGCGCGAAAAAGACCGCGGTCTGCATTCGTATGCCGGATCATGCGCTTCATTTGAAGATACAAAATAATAAAGAACCGAGCAAATGGATGAAGGTTCCCATAATCAGGGGCTGCATCAGCTTTTTTGCCGCACTGGTTCAGGGCACGAAGACGCTGATGTATTCGGCGGACGTGCTCGAGGCGTATGAGGGTCCCGAGCAGGTGCAGGCTGCACAGCAGGACCGGATGACGATCTGGCTTGAAAAGCACTTCGGCAAGGAAAAGAGCTGGAGCATCATGATGTACGCATCTGTGGTGTTTGCGCTTGTCTTTACGGTCGGACTTTTTATCATCCTGCCGACGGCTGTTGTAAAGCTATGCGAGCATTTCACGAGTTCGGCATTTTTGCTGAACCTGATTGAAGGTATTATAAGAATCGGGCTGTTTATCGGTTATGTGGCTTTGATTCGCCTGATGAGCGATATTCGCAGAGTGTTCCAGTTCCACGGGGCGGAGCACAAGACCATTCATTGCTATGAGAACAATTTAGAGCTTACTCCGGAAAATGCGGATGCGTTTTATACGTTGCATCCACGCTGCGGAACGAGCTTTTTGATGTTTGTAATGGTACTGACTGTACTGTTTTATGCATGCCTCGGCTGGCCTTCGCTTTTGTGGCGAATCGTTTCGAGGCTGCTGCTGCTTCCGCTGATTGCGGGGGGTTCGTACGAGCTTTTGCGCTGGGCGGGCAGATCTGATGCCTGGATAGTCAAGATGATTTCGCTGCCCGGCATTTGCCTGCAAAAGCTGACAACCTGCGAGCCTGAGTACGAGCACCTCGAGGTAGCCATTGCGGCAATGCACGCCGCAGACGGCGAACCACTCCCTGAGGAGTACGAGGGACCGTGCGATTTGCAGGGAAATCCATGTGACCACGAAGAGGCACTTCGCAGCGCGCTTACGGGCGTGTTTGGACAAGATAATTAGACCGGAGAGGACGTTATTTCTTATGAGTATGATAATCAGAGACCTGCTGAAGATCGGCGAGAACATGCTTGTTCAGGCAGGGATTCCTGACCCGCGCGTAGATGCGGAAGCACTGTTTTGTTATGCGCTCCACATGACAAAGGAAAAGCTTTTTATGAGCTGGCCCGAGGTTTTGGCGGATGAGCAGTGCGAACACTATTTTAATGTTTTGGAAATAAGAGCGGCGGGAAGGCCGCTCCAGTATATAGTCGGCAGCACCGAGTTTATGGGGCTGACGTTCGAGGTTAACGAAAATGTGCTGATTCCGCGTCAGGATACCGAAATCCTGGTGGAAACGGCGCTCGATATAATTCGCGGTGGCAGCGAGAAAAAGCCGCGCATCCTGGACCTTTGTACCGGAAGCGGCGCCATCGCCGTGGCGATGGCGCATGCCCTGCCCGGCGCCGCAGTTGCGGCGAGTGACATCTCGCCTAAAGCCATTGAGGTTGCAAAGCGTAATGCTGCCCGCAACAAGGTTAAAATTGCCTTTGACTGCGGGGATTTATTCGACCCGTACAAAGGCCGTTTCGGAAACAAGAAGTTTGATTATATAATATCGAATCCGCCTTATATCCCGTCGGATGTAATTCCGACCCTGCAAAGAGAGGTAAAGGATCACGAGCCGATGAGCGCGCTTGATGGCGGAAAGGACGGACTCGACTTTTATCGTATAATACTCGCTGCGGCCCCGGCCTTTTTGAAGAAAGGCGGATGCCTGTTATTCGAGATAGGCTGCGACCAGGCCGACGCGGTTCGAGAGCTCGCTCTCGACGCGGATTTCGCCGGGTGCGAAATCCGTCGCGACCTTGCAGGTCGCGACCGCGTCGCAATCATCGGCTAATCTGGGGACAGGCACCAAATTAGCCTTTTTTCCAATCTGGGGACAGGCACCAAATTAGCCTTTTTTCCAATTTTGGGACAGGCACCAAATTAGCCTTTTTTCCAATTTGGGGACAGGTCCCAAATTAGCCCAAAAATTATTTAAAAATAACTTGCGCACAGCCTTCAAAAATGGTAATATGTATTGGATGTGCGAAAAGGAAAATGTTAACCTGACATTTTAATCCACATCAAATTTGCAAGGGTTGTACAAACGGGCTGTTGCAATATATGCACGCTCGCGACAACGGAGCAGGAAAGGAAGTAAATAGCATGAAGGAAGGAATCCATCCTAATTATGTGGAATGTAAAGTAACTTGCGCATGCGGCAACACATTTATGACAAAGTCCATAAAGCCTGAAATCAGACTGGACGTTTGCTCCGCTTGCCACCCGTTCTTTACAGGACAGCAGAAGTTCATCAACAGAGGTGGACGTGTTGAAAAGTTCAAGAACAAGTACAATATTGACTAGTCAACAAACTAAAGCCGGGATTCACTCTCGGTTTTTTTATGAACATTTTCATTTTTTTAGAAGATGAAGATTTAGAAGATGAAGATATAAAAGCAATTACCAAAGGTGACCTGTCCCCAAACTTGCCAAAAGGCGAATTTGGTGCCTGTCCCCAAATTGGAAAAGTCCCCAAATTGGAAAAGGAGAACGAAATGTTTCAGAAGTTAGATTTCTTACAGGAGAAATATGAAGAACTTTCATTAAAAGTATCCGACCCTGAGATAATCGCGAACCAGTCCGAATGGCAAAAGCTCGCCAAGGAAATGGGCGAGATGGAGCCAATAGTTAAAAAATACAACGAATACAAAAAGGCAAAGGAAGGCATTGAAGAAGCAAAGCTGATGCTTGAGGAGGACGACGAAGAGCTTCGCGAAATGGCAAAGGCCGAAATCAGCGAGCTCGAATCGGCAATTGAAACCTACGAGCAGGAGCTTAAGGTTCTGCTCCTTCCAAAGGACCCTAATGACGAACGCAATGTCATCCTCGAGGTGCGCGCGGGCGTAGGCGGCGAAGAATCAGCGCTTTTCGGCGCAGATCTCCTTCGCATGTACATGCGCTATGCGGAGCGCCGCGGCTGGAAGGCTGAAATCATAGACATGAACGACACCGGAATCGGTGGGGTAAAGGAAGCAACCGTGATGATTCGCGGCAAAGGTGCTTACTCGAGACTCAAGTTTGAGTCAGGCACTCATCGCGTTCAGCGCGTGCCGGAGACCGAATCTTCCGGCCGTATCCATACCTCGGCTGCGACAATCGCAGTTCTTCCGGAGGTTGACGATGTTGAGGTGCACGTGGACCCTAACGATGTAAAGGTCGATGTTTACCGCTCGTCGGGTAACGGCGGTCAGTGCGTAAACACTACCGACTCGGCTGTCCGCATGACGCACATTCCGACCGGCCTTGTTGTAACCTGTCAGGACGAAAAATCTCAGATAAAGAATCGCGAAAAGGCGATGAAGGTTCTCAAATCCAGACTTTATGAGCTGGAAAGACAAAAGCAGCATGATGAAATCGCCGCAGACCGCCGTGAACAGGTCGGTTCGGGCGACCGCAGCGAGCGTATCCGCACATACAACTTCCCTCAGGGCAGAGTGTCGGATCACAGAATCAATATGACAATTTACAAGCTTGACAGCTTCATGGACGGCGACATCGACGAAATCCTTGATGCGCTCATCACAGACGATCAGGCAAAGCGCATGCAGAACCTGTGAAGCCGGAATTTCATTGAACGGTGGATACTAAACTACCGCATATAGTCGATTAAAATGGAAACCAAAATATTAAAACCAACAGATGAAAATATAGAAATTGCCGCAAAGATTATAGCGGAAGGCGGGCTCGTCGCATTTCCGACTGAGACCGTGTACGGCCTTGGCGCCGACGCGATGAATGCGGAAGCAGTGGGCAGAGTGTACGAAGCAAAGGGCCGTCCCAGCGACAACCCGATGATAGTGCACATCGCAAGGGCCAGCGACATAGGCCAGCTTACACCGATGCTGTCGGCGACAATTGTGACGCTTATCGAAAACTTCTGGCCGGGCCCGCTTACGCTGGTCGTGAAGAAAAAGGCGGGAGTGCCGGACAGAACCACCGGCGGGCTTGATACAGTGGCAGTGCGTATGCCGGACTCACCGGTGGCGCTGAAGCTTATCGAAAAGTCGGGCTGCCCAATCGCAGCACCAAGCGCTAATCTTTCGGGCTCACCAAGCCCCACACGCGCGCAGCACTGCATCGACGACCTTAACGGCCGCATCGACTGCATACTCGAAGGCGATGACTGCCGCGTCGGAATTGAGTCGACCGTGCTCGACGTTACCGGCGATGTGCCGACAATACTGAGGCCGGGCATCGTTACTGCAGAGAACATCGAAGCCGCAATCGGAAAGAAAGTGGAGTACGACAAGTCTCTCTTTGTGCGTCCGGAGGCAAGGCCTTCCGGTGCACCGCTTGACGCAGGCTTCTCCGAGGATTTCAAGCCGAAATCGCCGGGCATGAAGTACAAGCACTATGCGCCAAAGGCGGAGATGGTTATCGTCGAAGGCATGCGCGATAATGTAAAGAAGGAAATCGAAAGGCTGCGCGTAATGAACGAGCAGATCGGAAACAGCGTCGGCGTGCTTCTCTTTGAGGAGAAGGCGTTTATCGAGGCAGCGCATGAGTTCTTTGCGGACTTGCGCGAGCTCGACAAGCAGGGCGTTGATCTGATACTTGCCGGAGCGCTTTCGGATACCGACGGCGTGGGCTTTGCGGTAATGAACCGCATGCTCAAATCCGCAGGATATAATATAGTTAAGGTGTGATTGCACACTAGGATACTGAAAAAATTAAGGAGTTTCTTATGAAAATTGCAATAGCAAGTGATCACGGTGGATTTGCACTGAAGCAGAATGTTATAATGTATCTTGAGGCAGAAGGACATGAGGTAAGTGACCTCGGCTGCTATTCCGAGGAAAGCGTAGACTATCCGCAGTTCGGTAGGACTTGCGCACAGGCGGTGGCTCGCCACCAGGCTGACCGCGGAATCGTAATCTGCGGCTCCGGAATCGGCATCAGCATCGCGGCAAACAAGGTAAAGGGTATTCGCTGCGCACTGTGCACTTCCGTGGAGATGGCTAAGCTTTCGCGTCAGCATAACGATGCAAATATGCTCGCGCTCGGCGGTCGCCTTACAGAGCTTCCGGATGCGCTGGACATAGTTCGCGCATGGCTTACTACAGAATTTGAGGGTGGCAGACACGAGAGAAGAGTCGGCCAGCTCAACGAAATGTAGGCTCAAAACTGGATTTGTTTAGACATAAATTAGATATAAATTAGACAAACAAACGGCTAAAATGCTAGGGAGGTAAAAATGGGCAAAGTATACGTATTCGACCATCCGTTAATTCAGCACAAGGTAGCACTCATCAGGCAGACCGAAACAACCACCAGAGATTTCCGTCGCCTTGTAAAAGAGATTGCTATGCTCATGGGCTATGAAGCAACTCGCAATCTTCCGCTGCAGGATGTTGACATCGAAACCCCTATTTGCAAGACAACGGTAAAGATGTTAAAGGGTGAAGACATTGCAATCGTTCCTATTCTTCGTGCAGGTCTCGGACTTGTTGACGGAATGCTCGAGCTCGTACCAAATGCAAAGGTTGGACATGTAGGACTTTACAGAGACCCTGAAACCCACGAGCCTGTAGAGTACTATTGCAAGCTGCCTGCAGACATCGAAAAGCGTCAGATTTTCGTTGTTGATCCTATGCTCGCAACAGGCGGTTCCGCTATCGCAGCCATAAACTTTGTAAAGCAGCGCGGCGGAAAGAACATCATCTTTATGTGCATGATTGCTGCGCCGGAAGGCATCGAAGCCCTCCAGAAGGCTCACCCGGATGTAGATATTTACATCGCCGCAAAGGATGAAAAGCTCAACGAGAACGCGTATATCGTACCGGGTCTCGGCGACGCAGGCGACAGAATTTTCGGCACAAAATAATCGACACAAAATAATTCGAATTTTTGTTGACACTTGCTTTGATATTTGATAACATAGCAAAGAAGAAATCTTTAAGTCGGTACAGAGAGACCGACAAGATGGAGGTCAAAATGAACAATATTTTTGTAGACAGAGGCGTATTAGATAGAGTAGCGGGCCATAGTGCCGCTACTCCATTTTTGTCTCTTCTTGAAAATCCAAATATTATAGCTGTCCCGGCTTTCACCGATGTGCATGTGCACTTCCGTGAGCCGGGTTTTTCTTATAAGGAGACAATTGCGAGCGGGTCGCTCGCGGCGGCAGCGTCGGGCTACAGCCACGTGTTTGCAATGCCGAATCTGAATCCGGTGCCCGATTCGAGAGAGAGCCTGCAGGCGGAGCTCGACATTATAAAGCGCGACGCCTGTGTGAACGTAATCCCTTATGCGGCAATAACCCGCGGCGAGAAGGGAAAAGAACTTTCGGATATGGAAACGCTTGCGGGCATGGGAATCTGCGCCTTCAGTGATGACGGTGTGGGGCTGAACGATGAGGGGCTTATGCGTGAGGCAATGCTGCGAGCAAAGGCGCTTGGCAAGGTAATTGCAGCGCACTGTGAGGATCTGGAGCTGCGTGCGGGCGGATATATACATGACGGGGCTTACGCGAAGGCTCACGGCCACAAGGGGATTTCCTCCGAGAGCGAGTGGAAGCCGATTGCGAGGGACCTGAGGCTTGCCGAGGAGACCGGCGCCGCTTATCATGTGTGCCACATCTCGACAAAGGAGAGCGTGGAGGTGATCAGGCAGGCGAAGGCAAGAGGAGTTAACGTGACCTGCGAGACAGCGCCGCACTATCTGGTGCTTTGCGACGAGGAGCTGCAGGAGGACGGCAGGTTCAAGATGAATCCGCCAATCCGCAGCCGCGAGGACCGCGAAGCGCTTCTTGAGGGTCTGTGCGACGGCACAATCGATATGATTGCGACAGACCACGCGCCGCACAGCGCAGAGGAAAAGAGCAAGGGGCTTGAGGGAAGTGCGATGGGAATTGTGGGCCTCGAGACAGCGTTTCCGGTGCTCTATACAAAGCTGGTTAAGGGTGGCGTAATTACGATGGAAAAGCTGATAGAGCTGATGTCGACTAATCCGCGGAGGCGCTTTGGACTGCCTGCTGTCGGCAGCTTGGAGAATTGCGATTTTGCGATTTGGAATATAGGCGATGAGTACGAAATTAATCCGGAAGATTTTAAGTCTATGGGCCGCGCGACACCGTTTGCGGGCTGCAGGGTCTACGGCCGCTGCCTCGCAACCTTCGTTGCCGGCAGGCTAATCTGGGGACAGGCACCAAATTAGAAAAAAAGCAAATTTGGGGACAGGCACCAAACTTCCAAAAAAGCTAAAATAGGGACATGTTTCAGCTGGTGACCTGTCCCCAAATTGGAAAAAAGGCGAATTTGGTGCCTGTCCCCAAAGTGGAAAAAAGGCTAATTTGGGGCCTGTCCCCAAATTGGAAAAGGGATGTGTAATGGAAAAACTGGATGCAATAATTACGGAAAATAAAGAGGTTGCAAAGAACTACTTCAAAATGGTCTTGGAGGTTTCGGGCGGGCTTGGCGGCGAAGAGGTTCTGCCGGGGCAATTCGTGAACATCGAGATCCCCGGGCTGTACCTGAGACGCCCGATTTCGGTTTGCAACTACGAAGCCGGGAAGCTGACGCTTGTGTACAAGCCTGTCGGAAGCGGCACAGAGTATATGGCGGGCATGAAGGCGGGCGAAGCACTGAACCTTCTGATGCCGCTGGGGCACGGCTTCGACCCCGCAAAAGCTGGTGAAAGGCCGGTGCTTATCGGAGGCGGGGCAGGCTCGGCGCCACTTTATCTCCTTGCAAGGACGATTAAAGCAGCAAACCCGAAGGCGCAGATTACGGTGCTTCTCGGCTTTAACGAAAAGGCGGAAGTGCTGCTCGAGGACGAGTTTAGAGCACTCGGTGCAAATGTGACTGTCTACACTGTAGACGGCAGCTACGGCACAAAGGGCTTTGCGGCCGACGAGCTGGACAGCCTTACGCAGGGCGCAGCAGATGCAGCGGGATACACCTACTTCTATGCCTGCGGGCCGATGCCAATGTTCAGAGCAATCGAAGCAAAGGCAAAGGGCGACGGCGAGTACAGCTTTGAAGAGCGCATGGGCTGCGGCTTTGGCGCTTGCATGGGATGCTCGCACAAAACAAAGAACGGCTACAAGCGCATCTGCAAGGATGGTCCGGTTCTATCGCGCGGGGAAATCCTTTGGGACTAACAGGTCAAAGCTACAGACCGGATTATGCCTGATTATGATGCAGCAGTGCAGGGATAAATACTACGAGTAAAACAGTACAATTGGAGAAAATAAACGTGACAGAAAAAAGCACAGCAAAAACTAAAGACAGCAAGGCAAAGGCAAGCGGGCCGGAAGGCAAAAATACAGCCGTAACCCTTTGCGGCATACGCCTCGACAATCCGGTAATACCGGCGAGCGGGACCTTTGGATACGGCTATGAGTTCGCAGAATACTACGATATAAACTGCCTGGGGACGTTCTCGTTCAAGGGCACAACGCTTGAGCCGAGGTTCGGCAACACGACACCGCGAATTGCAGAGTGTCAGAGCGGTCTCATCAACTCGGTGGGGCTTCAGAACCCGGGAGCACATGCGGTAGTCAGCGAGGAGCTTCCAAAGCTTGCAAAAGTCTTCAAAAAGAAGGTAATGGCGAATGTCAGCGGCTTCTCGAAAGAGGACTATGTGGAGACGGTGAAAATTCTTGAGGCGACAGAACAGATTGGCTGGCTTGAGATAAACATCAGCTGTCCGAACGTGCATGGCGGCGGCATGGCGTTCGGAACCGACCCGAAGGCAGCGGCAGAGATAACCAAAGCCGTGCGGGGAGTAACAAAAAAGCCGCTGATTATAAAGCTTACACCGAACGTGACGGACATTACGGAAATTGCAAAGGCGTGCGAAGAGGCGGGCGCGGACGGCATCAGCCTCATAAATACGATGCTTGGGATGAGAATAGACCTTAAGACTAAAAGGCCGGTCATCGCAAATACGATGGGCGGATACAGCGGGCCGGGAGTGTTTCCTGTGGCGCTGCGCATGGTCTACCAGGTGGCGAGGGCTGTGAAGATACCGGTTGTGGGGCTTGGCGGCGTCAGCAGTGCAGAGAATGTCATTGAGATGATGCTCGCGGGGGCCACGGCTGTGCAGGTCGGATCAGCGAACCTTGTTAACCCATACGCCTGCAGGGATATAGTAAGCGACCTGCCGAGAGTAATGCGCAAATACGGAATAGGCACGCTCGAAGAAATCATAGGCGCGGCTCAAATATAGGCGCGGCTCAGTTATAGGTACCGCGGGCAGGAAACTACCTTTAAAGGAAAAACAGAAACGGCCGGAAACGGCAAAACAAAATTAAGCGAGGAGAATGAAATGGGAAAAGATGTTATCGTAGCATGTGATTTTTCAAGGGCAGCGGAGGTTTATGAATTCCTTGACCGCTTTGGCGAGGAGAAGCCGTTTGTGAAAATCGGCATGGAGCTCTACTACGCCGAGGGTCCGCAGATTGTCCGCGAAATCAAAAAGAGAGGACACAAAATCTTCCTCGATCTGAAGCTCCACGACATTCCGAACACCGTGGGCAAGGCGATGAAGGTTCTGTCAAGCCTTGACATCGACATGTGCAACGTCCACGCAGCCGGAACGGCCGACATGATGCGCGCGGCACTCGAAGGGCTGAAGAGGCCGGACGGCAGCAGACCGCTTTTAATCGCAGTAACGCAGCTGACAAGCACCACCGAAGAGAAGATGCAAGCCGAGCTTCTCATAGACCGCCCGCTTTCCGAGGTTGTGGCAGCTTATGCGAAGCTGTCTGCAAGCGCAGGGCTTGACGGAGTAGTCTGCTCTCCGCTCGAGGCAGGCACGGTTCACGAAAACTGCGGGAAGGGCTTCCTCACCGTAACGCCGGGAGTGCGTTTTGCGGGGGGCGAAAAGGGAGATCAGGCCAGAGTCACGACGCCGGAAAAAGCGAGGGAGCTTGGTTCGGACTACATAGTTGTGGGCAGACCTATAACGCAGGCTGATGACCCTGTTGAGGCATACAAAAGATGCGTAAAAGAGTTTGTAGGGTAAGCCGCGCGAGTACCGGAGCGCACTAATAATAGATAAAAAATAGACATAAAATAGACTAAACAAACGAGTAAAACCAACAGATTGATAAAATTAGAATTAATCATAACAAATTAGGAGGTATGTACATGGACATTAAAAAGCAGGTGGCAGAGGGACTGCTGTCCATAGGCGCTGTATTCTTGAGACCCGATGAACCGTTCACCTGGGCGAGCGGAATCAAGAGCCCGATTTACTGCGACAATAGGTTGACGCTGACGGCTCCGGAGGTCAGGACAACGATTGAAGAAGCTATGGCGGAAACAATCAGGAAAAACTATCCGCAGTGTGAAGTTTTGATGGGAACCAGCACAGCAGGAATTGCTCATGCGGCCATCACCGGCCACATCATGAATCTGCCGATGGGCTATGTCAGAGGTGCGGCAAAGGACCACGGCAGAACGAACCGCATAGAAGGAAGGCTTGAAAAGGGCGACAAGGTCGTGGTTGTGGAGGACCTCATCTCGACTGCGGGTTCGGCTATTGAAACCGTTGAAGCGCTTCGCGAGGAGGGGGCAGAAGTTCTCGGAATTGTGAGCATCTTCACTTATGGGATGAAAAAGGGAATCGAAAGGCTCAGCGCGGCGAATGTAAAGAATGTGAGCCTGTGCGAGCTGGACACGCTGCTTGACGTAGCTGTAGAAAAGGGCTACATAAAGGGGAGCGACAGCGAAAAGATAATTAATTTCAGAGACAATCCGTCAGACGAGACGTGGATGACTCGAAAATAGGATAAACGGAAGGAGAAACGGAAAAATGAAAGAAATCAGAAACCTAATCAACATCACAGACCTGACAGTCGAGGAAATCGACGGACTTATCAAGGTTGCGGACGATATCGTTGAAAACCACGCGGCATACGAGAACCTGTGCGCACACAAGAAGCTGGCAACACTCTTTTTCGAGCCAAGCACCAGAACCAGACTGAGCTTTGAAGCAGCAATGCTCGAGCTCGGCGGAAGCGTTCTCGGATTCTCCTCCGCAAACTCCAGCTCCGCGGCAAAGGGCGAGAGCGTAGGCGACACAATTCAGACGGTGGGAAACTACGTTGACATCATTGCAATGAGACATCCAAAGGAAGGCGCACCTATCGCCGGCTCCAGACGCACGCTGGTGCCAATCATAAATGCGGGCGACGGTGGGCACTTCCACCCAACCCAGACACTGACAGACCTTCTGACGATCAAGAGAAAGAAGGGCAAGCTAAGTAACATGACAATCGGCATCTGCGGCGACCTCAAGTTCGGCAGAACAGTTCACTCCCTAATCGAAGCAATGCTCAGATACGAGGGCATACGCTTTGTGCTCATCTCACCACAGGAGCTGCAGGTTCCTGAGTATGTAAAGGAAAAGATGAACGCAAAGGGCGCAGAATGGAAAGAGGTTGAAAAGCTCGAGGAAGCCATTTCCGAGCTCGACGTTCTCTACATGACCAGAGTACAGCGTGAGAGATTCTTCAACGAAGAAGACTATATCAGATTGAAGGACAGCTATGTGCTCGACCTCGAGAAGCTCGAAATCGCAAAGAAGGATCTCTGCATCATGCACCCTCTGCCAAGAGTAAACGAGATTGCGGTAGAGGTGGACGACGATCCGAGAGCATGCTACTTCTTCCAGGCGCTCTGCGGAAAGCATATCAGAATGGCGCTCATCCTGTTCCTACTCGGCATTAAGAGGCAGTAAGATAGATGAAAGTTAGATAAAAAATAGATATACAAACGGCTGTAATTCAGCCAAAGACGCGAAAGGAGAAAATAAATGAATATAGATGGTGTTAACAATGGAATCGTACTCGACCACATCAGTGCAGGTAAAAGCATGAAAATCTACGAGCTGCTCGGACTCGACAAAATTGACAGCTGCGTAGCGGTAATTAAAAACGTATCAAGCGAAAAATACGGCAAAAAGGATATCATCAAAATCGACGAGCTCATCGAACTCGACTATGACATCCTGGGTTATGTTGACAGCAACATCACCGTGAACAGAGTAAAGAACGGAAAGCTCGAAAAGAAGGAGCACATGGCGCTTCCTGAAAAGCTCAAGAACGTTGTAAAGTGCATCAACCCAAGATGCATCACTTCCGTTGAGCAGGGCCTCGACCACGAGTTCAGACTTGTGGACAAGGAGAACAAAATTTACAGATGTGTCTTCTGCGATGCAGAGCACAGGGTTAAATAACAGCGGCAAATAATCCTTGAAATCCCAAAATAACTGTGGTAAGATATACACAATTAAGGCTATGAAGGAAACAAGTAGCGTCGCTTTGGAGGCTTATGAGAGAGTATCCGGTTGGTGAGAGGATTCGGCCGGAGCGATGGCGAATACATTCCGGAGCTGCTTCCTGAACGCAGGCTTAATGCAGCTTGTCAGTAGGGACAGACGGGTGCGCCCGATACAGCGCCGGTGTGTGATGGCACACGATGAGGGACCTTTCGTGAGGGAGGTCTGAACCAGAGGTGGTACCACGATTATTCGTCCTCTGTTTTTACGTCAGTAGAAACAGAGGATTTTTTTCATCAGGAGGCAAAAAAGACATGAAAAATTACATCCCGGACAACGTCAGCAAGCATACCAATGTATACGACGTTCTCAAAGAAAGAGGCTTTATTGAGCAGACAACAGACGACGAAGCGGTAAGAGAGCTGCTTGGGCGCGAAAAGATAAAGTTCTATATCGGCTTTGACCCGACCGCTGACTGCCTGCACGTTGGCCATTTTATGCAGGTCATCATCATGATGTACATGCAGAAGTACGGCCATACTCCTATAGTAGTACTTGGCGGCGGCACAGGTATGGTTGGTGACCCTTCGGGCAGATCCGATATGCGCACCATCATGAGCATCGAGGAAATCGACGAAAACTGCCGCAAGTTCAAAAAGCTCTTTGAGCAGTTCCTCGAGTTCGACGACGACTGGGCATATGTCGGAAACGAAGGCGTGCTGAAGCCCGGACACGAAACAAAAACTCCGGACCCGGGCAAGGCTATTTCGGTTAACAACGCCGACTGGCTCAGACCTCTCAACTACGCAGAATTCCTTCGCGAGATCGGACCGCACTTCTCCGTAAACAACATGCTTCGCGCAGAATGTTACAAGCAGCGAATGGAGCAGGGCCTGTCCTTCCTCGAGTTCAACTATATGCTGATGCAGGCTTACGACTTCATGGTTCTCGGCCGCGACATTAATTGCAAGATGCAGTTCGGCGGCAACGACCAGTGGTCTAACATCTTAGCCGGCAAGGAGCTGGCACGCAAGTACTGCAACGTTTCAATCGAGGGCATGACCTTCGCACTCCTCACAAACTCCGAGGGCAAGAAGATGGGCAAGACTCAGAAGGGCGCACTGTGGCTCAGAGCCGACAGAACCACCCCTTACGAGTTCTTCCAGTACTGGAGAAACGTCGAGGACGCCGACGTTAACAAGTGCCTGCGCATGCTCACCTTCCTCCCTATGGAAGAAGTTGACCGCCTGTCCTCTCTCGAGGGTGCAGAGATCAACAAGGCCAAGGAGACTCTCGCTTACGAGGTTACCAAGCTCGTGCACGGCGAGGAAGAGGCAAAGAAGTGCCTCGAGGCAGCTCACGCACTCTTCGCGGGTGGTGCCGACATGGCAAACGTGCCGACAGTCGAGATGCCGCGCGCTAACTTCGAAGGCGAAGGCATGGGCGTTGTGAACATGATCAAGGAGATGGGCATCGTGCCGTCAAACGGCGAAGGCTTCCGCACCATCCAGCAGGGCGGCCTGACTGTAGGCGGTAACAAGGTTACCGACACGCACCTCATGATTACGCTTGATATGTTTGAAGACGGCAAGCTGATGGTCCAGAAGGGCAAAAAGACCTTTAAGCAGGTTGTGCTGAAATAAGGCAACCTAATAATCGGCAAAAACGCAAGTGGTTGACTCCAAATTCAAAAACTGCATTTGGAGTCAACCTTTTTTTACGAATCGCTGTAAGAAAATGTATTTGAAACCGAAAAATGGCTACAAAACTGGTAAAAAAAGGACCGACTGTAAACTTGCGCCGGTCGAAATTTGCTTTTTCCGTCATTTTTCCGTCGGTTTTCTGAAATTTGGTTGCCTCCAAACGCCGAAATTGCATTTGGAGGCAACCGGATCCATTTTATGTCTATGAAAACAGGTGTAAATCCAGCTCGTCTGCCAGATATTTTAATATGACTTTGCCTGCGATACTGTTGCCCTTTGCGTCGAGAGCAGGACCGTAGATGCCGATGCCAAGCTCCTTGTCGACCACTGAAAGCAGGCCGCCGCCAACACCGCTCTTTGTTGGGATGCCGACGTTTACGGCAAACTCGCCGCTTCCATCGTACATGCCGCAGGTCAGCATAATGGTCTTGACTATGCTGCACGTCTCTGAAGAGAGCAGCCTTTCGCCGGTCGCAGGTGAAACTCCGCCCACTGCAAGAAGCAGCGCCAGGCTGGCAAGACTCTTTGAAGTAACGCTCAGCGAGCACATGCGCGTGTAGAGCACCATGCTGTCGTCGACGTCGGTCTTGATGATGTCTTTACTTTGCAAAAGGTAGGCGATAGCCCTGTTTCTAGCGGAATGTGCCATCTCGGAGTTGTATGTGACTTCGTCGAGTGTGATGTCCGGATCGTTGCAGAACCGCTTGCTGAAGAGCAGCATATCCGAGAAGGATGCTTTCGGAATGATCAGGCTCTCGACTGCGATGGCGCCGCTGTTGATCATTGGGTTGTATGGCTTGTTGCTGTTTAAGTCAAGCTCCACCAATGAATTGAAGGCTTCGCCCGAAGGCTCCATGCCAACGGTGTTAAAGACAGCTTCGCGGCCGCAAAGTTCGAGTGCCACAGCAAGCGATATGGTTTTTGAAACGCTCTGAATGGTGAATCTGGTGTCCCAGTCTCCCGCCGTGAACATTTCACCGTCCTTTGTAATCATTGTAATTCCGAGGAGATTCGGGTCAACGGTGCCGAGCTGCGGGATGTATGTCGCCACATGCCCGTTCGGGATGACTTTTCGGCCTTCTTCCAAGGCGTTTTCCAATATTTTCGAGATTTCGTTTTTGTTTAAGTTTTTCATAGCTATCGATCCTCTCCATATTGCTATTTTATCAAGAAAAGCGCTTTGGTACAACGACGGAATTTAGTTTTCGGTTGCCTCCAAACGCCAAAATTGCATTTGGAGACAACCATGTTGAAAAATGGACTTGCTTAAAGAAAAAACACCCCCGGGTATAACCTGTGTTATACCCGGGGGCCTTATTAGCCTTCAATCATTATTGTCTTTCTTTCTGGAACCTGAGGAACAGGCTCTTTCTTTGGAATTGTGAGCTTTAATACACCATGCTCGAGCTTTGCCTTGATGTCATCCTCGTGGATATCTTCGCCTACATAGAAGCTTCTTGAAAGTGTGCCGCAGTAACGCTCGCGGCGAATTAACTTGCCGTTTTCCTCGTCGGAGGATTCTTTGTCAAGGCCCTTTGAAGCGGTGATTGTGAGGAACCCGTCTTCGAGCGCCAGCTCAATCTCGTCTTTCTTGAAGCCCGGGACATCAATATCTACGCTGAAAGAATCATCGAGCTCTCTGACATCCGTCTTCATCAGGTTTTTGGCATTCTTGCCGTAGAGAGGATTTCTCTTGCCGAAGCCGCGGCCGAATTCCCTGTCAAAGCCCTTGAAGCCTTTATCGAAATCGTCCAGCCAATCATCCATTAAACTTTCCCCAAAAATACTAGGTAAATACATCATAGTTCATACCTCCTTTAACTCTAATCCGGATGCTGTTCGGATCGTAATTAACTTTTAATACCCTAAGGGTTTGCACCCTGCGGAAAGGAAGCCCCGGTGGAGCATTCTCCCTTCCGCAATTATGTTATACCACAATTGTTAGCACTCGTCAAGAGTGAGTGCTAACAAAATTTCAAAAAGTGCATTTTTCGCACAAATCAAACATTTTGCAAAGCCTTGACTTTAATTTTTCCTTGTGTTAGCATATGCTTTGGTAAAAATGAATAAGTCCTTTTGTGGCGGAAACGCCTTGAATGGGAATCAAACAGAGCACTACCGGTACTGTATACACAAAGCCGGGCAGACATTGGACGAAAGTCGGCCATTGGGAAACTGAGAAGGCTGCTGCCCTGACGCTGAGCCGCTGGCAAGCGGTTCTGAATGTGTGAGCCAGGATACCAGCAAAAGGGGGAATGTTTTTAGCTTGTCGGCACGGTCTATGCCGAGTGGGCTTATTTTGTTGCGAAAATTTGGGCATAAAAGCGGATGTCGTGCGAGTGCACGGCATTTTTTGTGCACTAAATTTGCAAATTAAAACAGTTAAATATACCCAAACAGCAGAGCGGCAGAGCCAAAGTGTGTTGTGGCATGGCGACAGAAATGCGGCGCGGGAGAAAGAAGGTAATATAATGATAAAAAGTAAAAGTTACAGTCGGATACTGAGTGTCCTGCTCGCTGTAATGATGGTAATTGCGATGGTCCCTTCGGACTTTGCGAGCACCGTATTTGCAGACGCAGTGATTCCCGTATCCGACGCAGAGGGCTTTGCTGCGATGGAAGCTGACGGCAGCTACATACTGACCGACGACATCACAGTGGAAGCACCTTACGCAAGCGCCTTTACCGGCACATTTGACGGCGACGGCCACACGGTGACGCTGGCGATTACGTCTAGCAGCAGCGATTATCAAGGCATGTTTGCACGCCTTGGATCGGGTGCAACTGTGAAAAACCTGATAATAGGAGGCAGTGTAACAGGAAGGAAATATACCGGAGCTGTTACAGGAAGGACGGACCCAGAGACGGATGATATAACAGTAAGGAACTGTCAAATAAACGCATCTGTTACAGGAACGCAGTATGTAGGCGGAATAGTTGGATATGCTTACGATAATAGCTACAGTGGTACACTTGTTCTTACCGCCTGCGGTAATGAAGGAGCTGTTGCAGGATCGGGCAATCAGGTAGGCGGATTAGTTGGAAAATCTGAAGCAGTGACAATAACAAATTGCTATAATACAGGAAATGTTTCCGGATTTAATCAGTATGCAGGACTTGTTGGACAGGGTGTGGCACCTACGACGATGGATAACTGCTACACAACAGGTGAAATTACTCGCTATGGATCATCAACCAACAATGGATATTCGCTTATAGGTGGTGGAAACAGCAGCAGGCCGGTTATTTCAAACTGCTATGCTTTAGAAGGTACCGGCGCGGGATTAAATCCTACAAGCAATGTTACAATAACAGACTGCTCCTACAAAACCTCTACCGAAATGCAGTCCGCGGACTTCGTTTCGCTTCTCGGCGATGCGTTCGAGCAGGGCGATACTTACCCTGAGCTCGTTGCAATAAACGCAATGATGACACCGACCGCAAATGTGAACTTCACGATTTCGCCGGCTCATGCCAGCCTTGTAATTGACAGAACCAAAGCTGTAAACGGCGGAGGGACCAGAACTGCAGCACTTGCAGCGGGAAGCCACACTTGGGTAGCCACGGCAGAGGGCTATATTACGCAGAACGGCAGCGTAGATGTGACTCAGCATCAGGCTGACAACGCTTACACAATAAATGCGGACGCAATTTCACTCGTGCGCGACGATTCGCAGTTCACGGAAATTACTTTCGTTACAAACCCGAGCAGCGCCACAGTTACGGTAAAACGTGGCGACACCGTAGTAGAACCTGCGAGCCCGGGCAGCAAAACTTACGAGCTCTATAGCGGCGCAGGCGCAAGCTATACATACGAGGCGGTAACGACAGCCGAGGGCTACGAAGCGGCCAGAGGCGGTGTTGACCTTTCCGAGGCAACAAACACCATCACACTGAAGCACATTGACAGCATCGCAGTGTCCGGCAACGAAGCAAGCTACTATGTAGGCACGACTGAAAGAGAGCTTCGAGCAAGCCTTACAGTTACGGCAAACTACAGCGACAGCACTACGGCCACAGTCACAGGCTACGCAGTAAGCGGCTTTGACTCCTCCGCAGAGGCTACAGGCCAAACCGTAACGATCACCTACAAGGGCGCGACTGCGACATTTACCACCGACCTTACCTTAAGGCCGGGCCCATGCTCGTCACTTGCAGGCAAGGCTACAGTAAGCTACCTCGAGGGCACGACTCACGACGGCACAAAGTACGGCTTTGAAGAGGCCGAGGTCAGTGGCGAGACCGTGCTCAGGAGTGACAACTACGACAAAAACAGTACTTCCGCAATCATGACAATCACGGCAGCAAGCGGCGGAATACTCACATTCAAGTACAAAGTAAGCTCCGAAAATGGCTATGACTATCTGCTTGTCTACACAGGGACAAAGCCGAGCGGCTCGAACCTGGACAAGAGCCTCAGCGGCACAAAGGACTGGACGACCACAAGCGTTGCGCTTTCTGCAGGGCAGACGGTTTACATCGATTACACAAAGGATTCTTCTACAAAATCCGGTGATGACAGAGCATATCTCAAGGATTTCGAGTTCACTCCTGCCTACACTGTAACTATTACTCCTGATGTTTCAGGGGCGACAATTGTACTCAAAGACTCCTCGGATAATACGATAAGCGGCACAAACGGCACTTACAATCTCCCTGCGGGAACCTACAGCTACACCGTAACGAAATTCGGCTACGAGACCGCAACAGGAACAATCACTGTAAGCAGCGCCGCAGTTACCGAAAATGTAACGCTGAACGCACTTGCAGGCCATACAGTCTCATTTAATGTCACACTTCCTGCCGGAATGACAGGTGATGCGGCGGTTACGGTAAAGCACGGCAGCGACACAATGTCCGCAAATTCAAACGGTACATACACGCTGACCGAGGGCGAATATACTTACACGATTTCGCATGCAGGCTGTGATGACATTACGGGCTCATTTACAGTTAGCTCGCAGGATCAGACAATCACAAAGACCTTGAGGCGCACGCTCACATTAAACGACTTTATTGACGGTACCTACCTCACAAGCCTTGTGAATGACACAAGATATCCTTTCAGGGGAATCTACAACGCAGAGGGTACGGCAGCGGCATATCTTGAATCGAGCGCATCGGGGTCTTCACAGACTTCGACCATGACTCTGACCTTCAGTCACGCCGCAAACCTCAGCTTTGACTACGCTGTAAACTCGAGCAGCAGCTCGTCCTACGGCTTCCTTGTAAAAAAGAACAATTCAAACGTAGGCAGCTATGAATACGGCACAAAGGACTGGACGCATTACAGCATTGATGCAGCTTCGGGCGATGCAATCAAGCTCATTTTCGAGCATCCGTATGTTTATGGATCAAGCACTGCAAGCTACTTCGCCCGCCTCAAGAACTTCGTAATCACTCCGCACTATACGGTAAGCTTCACAAATATCGCAAGCGGTGCGGAATTCACTCTCACAAGGGGCGGTCAGGCAGTGACCCCGGTGGGCAGCGGCACATACACTCTCGCAGCAGGAACATACGCATACACGGCTGCAAAGTTTGGCTACGAGCCCCTTACCGGCACTGTGACCGTAAGCGGTGCGGATCAGACTGTCGAGCTTCCGGCGATGACGGCTTCGGCAAGCAAGACTCTCACCTTCAGCATTCCTGACGGTGCGGCTGCTACAGTAAGCCACGAGACTGCCGGCGATATGGCAGGCTTTGCAAGCGGGAACATTTTCAGACTTCCTGCGGGCGAGACCTACAGCTACACAGTAAGCAAGGAGGGTTTTGTAAGCGTGCGCGGCAGAGTGGTGCTTGACGATAACAAAACGCTTACTATAAGCCTGGCAAATGCGGGTGCAGCATGGGACGGTGCGGCAAAGACAGCGCCGCAGCAGGATGCAAACGGCACATACCTGATCGGAAACGGTGCAGAGCTTGCTTGGTTTGCGGATTATGTGAACACTACAAATGGAAGCATAAATGCAAAGCTTACGGCAAATATAAACCTCGGTGGCAGAGCATGGACTCCGATTGGCAGCGACAATGCCTTTGAGGGTGTGTTCGATGGAAACGGCAAGACAATCAGCGGAATTCCGGCAGCAATATGTGGTGTTTTCAGCAAGGTCGGAACTGCTGATAATCATTCTGCAACGGTAAAGAATCTTTCTGTAAACGGGACAATAAGCAACTCAAGCGATGCGGGCGGTATAATCAGCCAGCTTTACGGTATTGCTGAAAATTGCAGCTTTACAGGAAGCATTACAACAGGAGGTCGCGCCGGCGGTATAGCTGCCAGAATGGAAGCAGGCGGCAGGATCAGCGGCTGTGCGGTGAATGCAGATATAACAAATACAAACACCTACTTCAACCAGACCCTTGAGGTTGGCGGAATTGTGGGATATATCTACGGAACACTCGAAAATTCATATTTCGTGGGAAGCGTAGCTGCAAACATTACAAACAGCAGCGGCAGAACGCTGACAAACAAAGCCGTAGGTGGCATTACGGGTAGGGCTGCAAAGTCATACGGCAGCAATTCGCCTGCAATAATCAGAAACTGCTATGTTTCGGCAAGTGTGACAGGACCTGCTGACGGTATCAGCGCATTTGTATGGTATGAGGCCGCAAACGCAAACGATGTTTCGGTCACCAATTGCTACTACGAAAACAAGGGCCTTACCGACGGCAAGGCTACAGCAAAGACAGGCTCCGAAATGAGAGCGAGAGCATTTGTCTCTGCACTTAACGGCAGCGGAAGTGTGTTTAATCAGGATACGGAAAGCCTTAACGGCGGATTCCCTGTGCTTGCTTGGCAGGGCGGATCCGAAGTCTTCGATGCGGATGCAAGAGCTGTCAGCCTCGACAAAACTGCGCTTACTTTATCGCAGTCAGAAGTTCGTGAGGCTTGCAATCTCACACTTCCTGTAAGCGGTGCAAACGGAACGACAATCGCTTGGGCTTCCGATAATGCTTCGGTAATCTCAAGCAGCGGTGCAGTAGTACTCCCACAGAGTGGCCGCGCTACAGTAACACTTACAGCAACCATTACAAAGAATGAGGCAAGAGACACAAAAACCTTTACCATCACGGTTTACTCCGGTTCTGCTACAAATCAGGCAAGACTCGATGCCATCGCATCTTATGTAAACGGCAGATCGGTGTGGGCGAGCGAAATTGTCCATCCTGACGAAAGAACGACGGTTGATGTAATAAAGAGATTTGTTTCGGCAAGCGGCCGTGACATAAACGGACTCACATTCATGATGACAAGCCCGGGCACCAAGTCGCTTCCTGCAAACGAGGATGTGAATATCGCATCCGACGGCACGATAAGCTACTTTACGGGCGTTGAGGGCTCGAGCTCCTACAAGAGCGCACTCTATAACGATGTGGCATTTACCGTTTCAAACGGCACGGAGAGCGCAAGCTTTACCTGCAGAATGTTCATCAGCTGGGATAAAGAATATGTTGAAGGTGTCCTCGGCAGCCTGGCGAACCAGATTACATGGAACACAATACGCGGTGAAAATGCGACTTCATCCGCAGTTACTTCAAATCTGGCGCTTCCTGAAGGAATCGGAACAGCGTCGGTTACATGGCAGGCAAGCTATGATCAAAGCGAGGGCGAACTCGTCACAATAGAAAGAGCTTTGCAGAATGAAAATTATTATCAGAGAGTAAACGTAATCAGACCTGCAGGTGCAGACCTGCCTGTAAGGCTCACGGGAACCTTTAGGTTCAACCTTACAAACAGAGACGAGCTTCCGGGCGAAGCAGATTTTTCGGTAACAAAGACATTCGATTTTACAGTTGCAAAGGACGCTTCACAGGCACAGGTAGATGTAGAGAGGACACAGCAGAGCCTTGAAAGAAGCTTTGAAGGCCTCATTTCGTACTTCTACAGCGATATGGGCGAGCAGCTCAGATTAGACGCAGTAAAGGGCGATTTGCAGCTGCCGCAGCCGAGAGCTCTCGAGACATCGGGAATATTCCAGAACCGTTCAAGTCAGAGAATAACATATACTTCGTTAACACCTGAAGTGATGTCGATTTCAGGATATCACGCAATTATATACAGACCTCTGCCGGGTGCAGAGAGCGAAACCGCGAGATTAAAGGTTACGATAAGCTCCAGAGACACCGGCAGGGTGCAGGGCGAGGCGACATTTGAGTTTACCGTTCTGCCTTTTACCCAGGCAGAAATTAATGCCGACAAGGCATATATGGCAAGAATTGCGACAGATGCCGTTTATGTGGCAGGTCTTTTGAGAGATACTGAAAACACTCCGAGCGCAATTGTTGCAAACCTCAAAAACTTCTCATTTATAACGGAAGAAAATGGCGAAATCGTTTATAACAGCGGCAGCGGCTTCGGCGGCAGCGCTGTAAAGCTTGCGGACCTTCCGGGCTACGATCCGATGAGCTCTCTCATGTGGAGAACCATTCGCTCAAGCCGTCCGACGATTCTGACAGACGAAAATCTGCTGCTCACTAAGCCTGAATATGACACTCAGCTAATACTCGAAAGCTGCATGACAATGGAAAAATATTCTGCTTACGGCGACAGATTCGCGGCAGATTCAACTACTTACGCAAGCTATTCAATTTTTGAAGATCTTTACAAGGTACCTGTTTCTGCAACCGTTACCGTAAAGGGCCTGCGCGGTGCGGATCCTAATGCTGCGAGCCGTCCGACCACAATGTCGGTCATTGTAAAGGTTGACGGCAGAGACTTCGGAGGCTTTGAAAATATCACAAGCTGGACTTACACCGGTAGCACCCTCCGCGACCACACTGCGTGGGATGCGTTAAGGGGCGCGCTTTCTGCAAACGGCTATGGCTACACCGGCAGCGGCACCTATGTAAGAAGCTTAACCGACTCTCACGGTCATGAGCTTGGCGAGTTTGATTTCGGTCAGAATTCGGGCTGGCTCTACACTGTGGGCGGCGTGCTGCCTGACCTTGCGCTTGCTCAGTACTACCTCGAGGATGGCGACAGAATGGTGTTCTATTACACAGGTGAGTACACGAGAGAGCCGGGCGTGAGAGAAAAGATGAAGGAGGCCGCAAAAGAAGAGCTTGCTGTACCTGAAACGGGCGCGGAGATTGTGAAGAAAGAAGAAAAGACAGATGCGCTTGGCAGCAAGATCGTAACGGTTACGGACGTGAACGGAAAGCAGGCGTCGAGCGTTCAGCTTTCGGATGAAGCCGTGAAGAAGGCTGAAGTAAGCGGTAAGCCTATTGAGATTGCAGTAAGTGCAGCAAAGCCTGAAGCGGATGCGAAAAAGGCTGCGGCAGTGAATGTCATTCTTCCGAAGGGCAAGGAAAAGGCCGCTGTAAGCATTCCTGTAAAGGAGGCCGAAACGACTACTGTACTGATGAAGGTAAATGCTGACGGAAGCTTTACTCCGATTGTCACAAGCGTTGTAAACGAAGAAGGTACAGGCGTTGTTGCGACAGTTGAAGACGGAAGCTACATCGTAGTGGACAACAAGGTAGAGTTTGAGGATGTAAAGAAGGATGCATGGTATGAAGCCGGAGTAAACTTTGCCGCTTCACGAGGCCTTATGGTAGGCGTGGGCGAGGGCAAGTTTGCTCAGGAAACTGCACTGACAACAGCTCAGACCGCTGCTGTAATCGGCAGAATCAAGGGCGAGGGCACATCCGAATCCTGGGAAAAGGCGGTTGAAAAGTTTGGCAAAGCCGAGATAAACAACCGTCAGAATACGATCTCAATGCTCTACGAGGCATACAAGGAAATCGGCGGAAGTGAACCGGCAGTGGATGCTGATGCTGTAATCACATTCAGGGATTCTTCGGATATCTCTGCTGAGAATCTTGAAGCAGTGCGCTGGGCAGTGGCTGCAGGCCTGATAAACGGCGTGGGCGACGATTTGATAGATCCTCTCGGAGAGCTCACCAGAGGCCAGTTCGGTACGATGCTTGAAAGATTTATAAAGCTGCTGGCGGGAATTCAGTAAAAAAGCCGGGGAAAAGACGAGAAAGCTGAAAATTTCCTTGACTTTCGACCTCGGAAGCAGTATACTAATCGTGCATTGTGTTTCAATGCACGATTTTTTGTGTGCAAAAATCGCACCGGGTGGCTCTTTCAAGGTAGGCCATCAATTGGGTGATTAGCCGGCGACTCAAGGGTTTGAGCGGTGGCCGGCATGCAAAGTCGTCCGGGTACAGGATGGATGACCGTCCGCGACCCGAAACTAATATATTTTAGTATATCGAAAAAGATACCGAGCGGGTCTGACTTTGGAAGAGCGAGCCACGCATGGTATCCCAGTAGACAAAACCGAAACGGATCTTTTGCGAGATCTTAGTAGGTGCAGAAAGGAAAAGAAATGAAATCATTTATCGCAAAGCCACAGGAAGTGGAAAGAAAGTGGTATGTGATTGATGCTGACGGCAAGAACCTTGGTAGACTTGCATCAGAAGTTGCATCAATCCTCCGCGGAAAGAAAAAGCCGACCTATACTCCTCACGTAGATTGCGGCGACTATGTAATCGTAATCAACGCAGAAAAGGTTGAGGTTACCGGCAAGAAGAGACAGGAAAAGATTTACAAGAGACATACCGGTTATCCGGGCGGACTCCGCGAAATCTCCTTCGAAAAGTTACAGGCAAAGAAGCCGACTGAAATCATCGAGCACGCTGTAAAGGGTATGCTTCCAAACGGAGCACTCGGTCGTCAGATGTACAAAAAGCTTCACGTTTATGCAGGTCCGGAGCACAATCACGCTGCTCAGAAGCCTGAAACTTGGAATTTCTAGGAAAGGGGTAAGAAACAATGGCAAAAGTACAGTATGCTGCTACAGGCAGAAGAAAGTCTTCCGTTGCTAGAGTAAGATTACTCCCTGGTACCGGAAAAATCACTATCAATAAAAAGGATCTGGAGGAATACTTCCCTACAGATATCGTAAAGAGAGAAGCACGCAGACCTTTCGAGGTTGCAGGCTGCGAAGGCAAGTTTGACGTTATCGCTACAATTCACGGCGGTGGCTTCACAGGCCAGGCAGGCGCACTCCGCCACGGTATCTCCAGAGCCCTCTGCATCGCCGACAAGGAAGCTTTCAGAGCTCCACTCAAGGCTGCAGGTTTCCTCTCGAGAGACCCTCGTATGAAGGAAAGAAAGAAGTACGGATTGAAGAAGGCTCGTAGAGCTAGCCAGTTCTCAAAGAGATAAAAGCGGCCAAAGCGGTCTTTTCAAAAGCGTAACAAACCCCGGCAGGTTCTGCCGGGGTTTACTTTTTTACCTGCAGACTATCGGCAGCCACACCGGTACGAAAAATGTCAGCACCGTGCCACTTAATAGCGCCACCATGCCGAGCTCTGTACCGACCGCCTTTGTGACCGGCACAAGCATCGTATCCATGCAGCCGCCCGCGCCCGAAGCGATGGGACTGCCGCTGCTGATTCTCGCGAGAATCGGCATCAGGAGCACTGTAAACACGTCGCGAAGCACGTTCACGATAAAGCCGTATGTGCCGGCCTCGATGCCAAAGACCTCCGTCATCGTCGCACCCGTCAGGCTGTAATAGCCCGCTCCACTTGCGGAAATTACCGCATAAGCAAGAGGAACATGAAGGGCCAGGCCTGCCAAAAGTCCTCCCAGAATGCTTCCTGCAAAGATTGCGACAGGAAGCAGCAGAATGCGCGCCCCAAGCCTTTTGATATAGCTGAAGACACTCTTGTTTTCGCCGAGGCTCACGCCTACACCGAGGTAGAGAAATATAAGCGATATTGTAAGCACGCGGCTAAGCAGGGCTTCTGAAAACATGTCCGGCTTTGCGTAGCCCGCGGCTATGCCGATTGCTATCGCAAGAGGCATGATTATGAGAAGCGGCGAGACAGTTTTGCCTTCGGCAGTAGTTTCAGTCGTGCCGGCTGCCGAAGCAGTGCCGCTTGCGAAGGCCTTGCGGGTCTCATCAAGCGGCAGCAGAGTCTTTTCGCAGAGCACCGTGAGAATCACGCTTACGGCAATAGCGGAAAGCGTAATCGCTGCGCAGTTTAGGCCGATGCGCCCGAGATTGCCCATAACAGCGGGGCTTACTCCTATATTGAGCCCGATAACCAGCATCAGAACAATGAGTGCCACATTTGTAATTGTATCGTTTGCCTTTAGCACCGCCTTTGGCAGCCCGCGCCAGCTGATGGCAGCCCCCGCGGCAAGGCAGATAAATGGAATTAATGTGTTCATATTAAAAATTCTACATGGGCCTTGCGCATCCGTCAAGTAGGTTGTTTTAACGGGGCTGTCGTGTTATACTGTTTTTAATATGTGGTCGGTATCCCGGCTATTGTGGATGAAAAGGGCGAGGGCGCGAGATGGAATATATGCACAAGGTTCAATATTACGAAACGGACAAAATGGGTATAACCCACCATTCAAATTACATCAGATGGATGGAGGAGGCGAGAGTGGCGTTTCTTGAGAAAGCAGGCTATCCTTTTGACAAGCTTGAAGAAATGGGGATCGTCTCGCCGGTGCTCGGCGTGACGTGCGAGTACAAGCACCCGACGACGTTTGCCGATGAAATTACAATTATCGCAAGGGTGAAGGAGTTCAAGGGTGTAAGGCTTTGCATGGAATATGAAATGAAAAATGCAGCAGGAGTTATTGTATGCATCGGAACATCATCACACGCTTTCCTCGATAAAAATGGGAAACCAATCAGGATGAAGAGGGATTACCCCGGTCTGTATGAGGAATTTGTAAAAGGCATGAAATAGAGACAAAAAGAGTTACTTGAAAGGAGAACACAAAATGGCAGAATTTAGAAAGATGAGACGTTTTAAGCAGCAGCTTACAGATGAAGAGTGCATAAAGGTGCTTATGGAGGAACCGCGCGGAATCATGGCATTCCACGGTGAGAACGGATATCCTTACGCGATTCCGCTCAATCAGTTTTACGATCCCGAAACGGGAAAGTTGTATTTCCATGGCGCAAAGGAAGGTTTAAAGCTTGACCTCATAAAAGAAAACAATCAGGTTTGCTTTACGGTGCTTGACAAGGGCTTCAAGAAAGAGGGCGACTGGGCGCTCAACATAAAGAGTGTTGTTTGCCTCGGACATATTGAGGTCATGACGAATCTCGATGAGATACTTGCTCAGTGCCGCAAGCTGGCTCATAAATTCAGTGGTACCGATGAGGAAATTGAAGCTGACATCAAAAAGAACATGAACAACGTAAACATGCTGGTTATGACCATCGACCGCATGACAGGCAAGCTCGTAAATGAATCCTGATACACAGGTGAATTCAAGGCGAATTTGGGGACAGGCACCAAATTCGCCTTTTTTCCAATTTGGTGCCTGTCCCCAAATTCGCCTGTAACATTTAAACCCAAATCCCGTCTTTATAGATGTACGGCGATATATAAAATGTGCATTGTAAATAGACGATGCGTATTGAAAAATATAGTATATCCCCAATATGCAAATCGCCGTACACCAAAAGTAAAAAATGGGAGAAAGGATTAAAAAGAATTAAAATGAAAATCAAAAAAATGCTATCACTTTTACTGGCAGGTGTCATGATGCTTTCGATGGTCGCGTGCGGCGCGCAGGGCGGCGGAAGCGGGGCAGACTCGGCGGCAGGCGGCACCGAAACTTATGAAAGGTACGAAGTGGCAAAGGTAAAGCTGCCGGAAATCCCGGAAAAGCCATCCTATGCGGATGTCGAAAACGCTTTGGCTGCGCTTGACTATGACAAGCTGGGCGAAACCAAATATACCGCAGAGTCGAACAAAATCATGGACGACTATGCGAAAAAACAGTCGGCTTACGAAGATGCGATGGTTGCACTACGGGGCGACGGGGTCGATCCTCAGTTTGGCGGACCGATGTACGGCTTTACGCAAAATACCGCAAACACCATATTCGGCGAAATGGCGGACAAAAATGTAGCCTACTCGCCGGCCAATCTTTACATGGCACTTTGTATGCTCTGCGAAGTCACTGACGGTGAGAGCCGCGCGCAGATTATGAATCTCCTCGGACTCAATAATATTGAGGAGGTGCGTGCTTCGGCAGGCCAGCTTTGGCGCAATCTCTACCTCAGCGAGGAGGGCAGCAAAACACTTCTCGCAAACTCTATGTGGCTAAGCGAAAACATCAACTTTAAGGAAGAGACGATTAAAAAGCTCGCAGAAAATTACTATGCTTCCGGATTCTCCGTGCCAATGGGCGAAAAGGAGACCGATGAAGCGCTTAGAGCCTGGATAAACGAGAATACCGGAGGTCTTTTAAAAGATGCGGCGGACAGCCTCGAAACAGACCCAATGACCGTACTTGCACTGGTTTCGACAATTTACTTTAAAGACGGCTGGTGCCACAGATTTGAGCCTTCATTAAACACGACCGACGATTTCACCTCTGCGGACGGCAAAAAGGCGCAGACTGAGTTTATGCACTACACCGAGAACCACGGCGGATATTTCCACTCAGACGAAGGCTACACAATTGCGGAGCTACCGATGGAGAGCGGTCTTTCCATGAGATTTTTCCTGCCGGACGAGGACAAAACTCTCGCCGCATTTCAGGATAAAAACTATGTAATCGGATCACTGCTTTCATATGATGCCGGCATTGCCATAAAGGCAGGAAAGATAAAATGGTCGGTTCCGAAGTTCGATGTGCAGTCTGACATAGACATGAAGGGGCTGCTTTATCAGATGAATATTAGAGATATATTTGATAAAGAAAGCGCTAATTTCTCGCCGCTTGCGGAGCTCGACGAAAAGTTTGTTGTAACTGACATCAAGCATGCTGGCAGGGTAAAGATTGATGAAGAGGGCTGCGAAGCCGCAGCGTTTACTTCCATCATGGTAGAGGCCACTTCCATGATGCCTCAGGACCTTCCTGTAATCGAAATGAACCTGAACAGACCGTTTGCGTTCATGATTACCGGGACAGACGGTATGCCGCTGTTTACGGGAATGGTAAATCAAATCTGACAAGCCTGATTCAGCCCGATTAGAGATAAATTAGACATAAAATCCATTCTATAGTTGAATGGATTTTATTTAATTGCTATAATAATACACAGAAAGTATAGGTGATTTCTCTCGTTAAAACGGAGGCTTTATTATGGCAAAGAGCAAAAGCAAGGATAAAAGCAAAGAAGCTGCTGTAATGGATGCTTTAAGGCATTCCGAGCTTCGCGTCGATTTGCTGAAATATTTTACTGAGCACGATGAAGACCCTGTTAATCTTTTAAAGCATTTTGCGGGGAGGCTTCGCGTGCTTTTAAATTGCGATCAGGTCATATACAGGGATCTTGAGAGCAGCCGAATAGTTGAAAACTCACCAGAGATAGGTGAGGACTGGTGTGTGCCGGAGGAATATTGCTCCAAATGCGAGCATGCCGATGTTAAAAACAAAATATATTCCGACGGTGTAATCGAAATGCAGGACTGCAAGGAAGGCTACAAGGGCGTGCATGTTCATTGCGAGTGTCCTGTAAAATCTGCGCTCTCGCGTGTCGTATATTGTGATGGGAGACCTGCGGGCGGAATCGCTATTCATTATCTCAAAGAAAAGCATGAGTTCACGGATTACGAGAGGTCAACGCTCGAGGAATTCTCGCGCCTGATGTCGCTTTCTCTTTCAAGATACGAGGCAAAGCGCCGCAACTCCGAGCTTGAAGCTGCTGAATCTAAAAAGATGAAGACCATTATCAGCAAGCTTTCGGACAACGCAGACTATGTTTATCTGATAACATTCAGTAAAAAGAAAGAGTTCCGCATCAAGTTTAATCGAAATGCTTACAGCAGCAAATACATCAAGGATGCAAAGAGCTTCGAAGAGGCGGTTGACTGCCTGGCAAACAATGTTGTTTTCGAGTTTGACAGAAAACTGTTCCGCCAGATGAACGACCTCGAATACATGAAAAACAGACTCCAAAAGGAGGACAGCTTTTCCTACGAATACCGCGAAATAGTCGACGGCCTTCCGGAGTGGCACACGGTTACTGTTGCCAAGCTGGGCAGAAACGAAGCCATACTGACCTACAGCAACACTAACCAGGAGACTCTCCACAGAATCTCAAGTGCCACCATCATGGCCGACTTCTTTGGAATCTACGACATCGACCTCGAGGCAAACATCCTCACACCGATGCGAAAGGCACCGTACTACAAGCAGGAAAAGGAGCTGCACAGCGGCCCATTCGACAAGCTGATGCTGGAGGTGGCAAAAACTTTTGACCCCGACACAGCCGAAAGATGGCGCCAATTCACTACTGCCGACAACTTACGCAAGATGCTGGCAAGTGAAGACAAGGTGAAGTTTATCTACTACTCAGAGATTATGGGTGGCCACTGGATACAGGCCTCATTCTTCGTGGCTGAGAGGAGAGCCGATGTGCCTACGAGCATCATACTGGCGTTTTCCGGCGTTGACAAGGAAGAAGAGACGAGGCTCCAGCGCGATTACGTTATCTCAATTATGAGCGATTCAATGGCGGGGCTTTACTATGCAAACCTCAGAAAGGATACGCTTGTTACATTCAGAAAGCTCGGCTGCTTTGGCTCTGACAAGCGAAACGAAACCGTTTCGTTTACCGAGTCCTTTGACAAGTGGGTGGAGAATGATATTTACGAGCCTTATCGCAGCGTTGTGCGCGATGTAATGTCGAGGGCTTATATAGATAAAAGATTAAAGAAAAACAGTATGCTGACGGTCAGGTTCAGAGTAAACGCTACGCCTGAGCACAGATATCATGAGATGCGCATTTCCAGGCCCGAAGCGGTAAATAATGCCGACAGCATAGTTCTGAGCATAATAGACTGCCATGAAGAAATCATGAGCAGAAAGGAGCACAGGGCCGAGATTCAGCAGAACTTAAAGCTGATTGACGTTCTGGCATCCGAGTATTCTTCGGTTTATTACATTGATCTTGAAAATGACAGCATTATCTCCTACACCGACAGGGACAGCACCGAAAAGGACTTTGGAGAGCGACTGCCTCGCGGGATGGCATATACCGAGGCGGTTGAAAGCTATAACAGCAGGATCGTGTTCCCTGCGGACAGGGAAGCCTTTGTAGCGGCTGCAGGCATAGAGAATTTAAAAAAGCAGCTCAATGGAAAAAAGAGCTTTACAAAGGCCTACCGTGCGGTTTCGCGCGGAATCCCCAAATATCGCGAGATGACATTTGTAAAGCTTAATGACGTAAACGAGGAGCCTACGGAGGTTGTACTCGGCTTTGTAAATCAAGACAAAGAAATACTTGCTCGCTTCGTAGGAAAGGAGCTGTACAACGATTACAATGCGATTTACCTTGCGGATTTAACGGAAGACTATATCATCGCCATAAAGAGCGCAACGCTATACAACGAGGAAACAAAGAGCAAATATGCTAACAGCTATAGCCACCAATTCCGCAGATGGGCAAACTTTGTTGATCCGGAGTACAGGGAATTCTGGATGAACTTCAGCGACGTGAACTGGGTTCGCAGGCACATGGCAAAGGACAGACAAAAGGAATATGTTTACTATGTTACTGCCTTTGAAAGATGGTTCAGTGCATCGTACCGCGTACTCGAGAGAGATGAAGACGGTCTGCCGACCAAAATGATAATCACTCAGCACCAGCTCGACACGGATCGTGCCGAAAAGCTCGAGCTGACCAGAAAAATCGCGGAGCAGAACAGAGAACTCGAAATGCAGCAGGCGGCGCTTGAAAAGGCGCTGGGCATGGCAGAGGCCGCAAACCGTTCAAAAACGTCCTTCCTGAACAACATGTCGCATGACATACGTACACCTATGAATGCGATTATAGGTTATGCGGGGCTTGCTGAAAAGCATGCTGAAGAGCCGGATCTGGTAGAATATTATCTGCGTAGAATCAATCAGTCATCAAATTATCTTTTGTCGTTGATAAACAACATTCTCGACATGAGCCGCATTGAATCGGGGCATGTAGAGCTTTCACTGAAGCCGGATTCAATCCATGATATGCTCAGATCCGTCTGCAATATCGTAAACTTTGACATAAAGAAAAAGAACCTCAAGTTAATTACGGATATTTCGGGGGTCAGGGACGACTTTGTGCTCGTTGACAGACTGCGCATGAATCAGGTGCTTTTGAATGTCATGTCAAATGCTATCAAATATACGCCGGAATATGGCAAAATCAATCTCTATGGCGGAATAATCGATGAGCATGAAGACACCATCGTTTATGAGATTCGCATAAGGGACAACGGCATGGGTATGAGCAAGGAGTTCCTGGAGACAATCTACGAGCCTTTCACGAGAGTGAAATCATCAACGGTTTCGGGTATTCAGGGAACAGGACTTGGCATGGCAATTACAAAGAGCATAATGGACCTGTTCGGCGGAGCTATCGAAATAGAAAGTACTGAAGGCGAAGGTACCGAAGTAACTCTTCGTTTTGGATTAAAGCGCACCGAAGACGTTCAAAAAGAGGAAAAGAGCATAAGCTACCACTTCGAAGGCAAAAAGATTCTGTTTGTCGAAGACAATGAAATGAATCGCGAAATTGCAGTTGAAATTCTCGAGGAGGATGGCTTTATTGTCGACTGCGCGGAAAACGGCGCGGAGGCTGTTGAAAAGGTTAAAAACGCATCCGAGGGAGACTACGATCTGATCATTATGGATATTCAGATGCCGGTCATGAACGGATATGAAGCGACCAGGGAAATCAGAAAGCTCAGTAATTCAATGCTTGCCAACATTCCGATAATAGCGATGACCGCTGATGCGTTTGAAGAGGACAGGGTGCTTGCTTTTGAGGCCGGAATGAACGAGCACATAGCAAAGCCTATAGATATAACCAAAATGAGAGAAAGCATAGCCAAAGTGATTGGCTGATTGAAGGTGAAAATGATGGGATTTTTGATAGGAGCCACTGCAGCGGAGCTGGCATATGTAAAATGGATGTACCTGGCAGGATTTGTACTGTGCGAGGTCATGCTTACGCTTATGACGGTAATGATCTATATCAACAAGACGATGAGCAATGACGAGCGAGTACTTCGCAGCGTCATGGTACTGACGATTCTGTATGTAGGGATGAATGGAACTATCGGCTATCTGGACTATTTCTGCCCGGAGGTTAATTATTACATCGTCTATGCATTATACTGGCTGTATGCGGCAATAAAATTATCGCTCGCATTCCGACTGGCTTTTTACTTCAAGATACACATAGGGCTGGTCGACAGGGTATTCCAGCTGCTTTTCAAAGCGACAGGATGGATATCGGCGCTGGCACTGCTGCTTTGCGCAACCCAGGTTAACGGCAATTTGTTCATCTCCAAGGTGGGCGGCAGACTTGTCTATGGCCCGGGAGATTACTGCATAAAGCTGATTGCTTATAGCCTTTTGCTATATCTTGTCTTCAGGACGATTTATCTGCTTTCGAAGCCTTCTTACTATTCCCGCCGTGACGAAATGGCGGTAGTTCTCAGGTGCTTCGCCATAGCGACCCCGTTTTTGGTTGCACAGTTCTTTTGGCAGCAGATTCCGGCTGCGCACATCGGAATAACCCTGGCGTGCCTGTTGGTTTATGTTTCTGCCCTCCGCGGGCTGATTTCCAAAGATCCGCTGACTGATCTCGAAAACAGCAAGCAGCTATACATCGAAATGGACCGACTGATGCGCAATTCGGACCGCTGGAGCGTAATAGTCATAGACATAGACCACTTCGCATCGATAAACGAGGAACATGGCTATGATGAGGGCGACATGGCGCTGATTATCACCACCGGGATATTGAAAAATGCTTGCGCCGGTCTCGAAGCAAACGTATATCGACACGAAGGCAACTCATTTGTAATAACCTGCAACCACAAAGCGGTACACACCGAATCTGCCGAGATTTCACGTATATGCAGCTATATCAAGCACGGAATAAAGGAGTATAACGATTTCGCAGGCAGAGGCTACAACATAAATGTGAGCATCGGCTTTTCGACTCATGCAAAGGAGGATACCATTCCTTCAATGCTCGGCCGTGCACAGGACATGCTCCGTAGCGAGAAATACAGTAAATACGACTATCTTAACGTAGAGGAAATAGGTTTTGAGGACGATGATTATTAATACGTTGATTGCATTAGAGATAAAATAGATAAAAATTAGAGGAAAGGATGTTGAAAAATGGGCATAGAATCTCTCGTAACAGATTTTTTCAACAAATATACGTCAAAAGAGGAAACTCTGAGCAAGCTGCCACTTTCGATGACAATTGATGAAATATGGGCAGATGAACTGAACTACCGCAAAGAGCGCGCAAATGTGCTGCCACTGACCGACGCATCGGGTGAAAACTACTGGTTTGTGCAGAATTCGCGCATAATCAAGGCCGGCGACAAGCTCGCCGAGCTGGCAAGAAACGAAGCAGCAAGCTCGATAATTGCGGACAGCGACAGAATTGACCCTTCGACATTGATTGACGAGGCTTACTACTCCAGCGCAACGGAAGGCGCGGCAGTAAAGCTTGAACGGGCCAGAAGCTTTCTTGCGAGTGGAATGGGGTATAAAACCCGCGATGAGCAGATGCTTAAAGGAACCTACAATGCTCTGAAATACGCAGCAGAACACCTACGCGATGCCATAGATTCGGATATGTTGTTCGAGCTGGCAAGACTGCTTAATCAGGACGCAAACGGCGGAGGCTACAGGACGCTGGAAATGAATATCAGGAACGCAAGCGGGGATGTTGTTTTTGCGGCGCCTTCCCCTGCGAGCATAAAGCCGATGATGGACAATCTTTTTAAGTATATAGCAGACCCACGAATTCATCCAATCATAAAGTCGGCAATCGCCCATATGTATTTTGTGGCAGTCCAGCCTTTCGCGGACGGAAACGGCAGACTTGGCAGGCTGCTCAGCTACCTGATTCTGATGGATGCCGGTTACGACTTTTTCGGTCGTGTGGCGTTCTCGTCCTTACTGCTAAAGGAAAAGAGCCGCTACTACAAAGCAATCCGCACATCGATAAGCCCGGAAAACGGCGGCGATTTCACCTATTTCGCAGAGTACTATATAGGCATGCTGGCGCGTTCGCTCGACGGCGTTTCCGAAAAGCTGCAGCACATGTCCAGACTCGAGGCAATTTCGGCGATTCTCGACCCAAGGGAGGACAGACGTGCGATAAACGGCGCAAAGTGGATGATTGAAGAGAGCATAACCACCATCACGACGGAGCAGTGGCGCAGCCATTTCGACATTTCCTTCGAGACGGCAAGGCAGGATCTGCATAAACTGGAGGGTATAGGATTTGTAAACAAAAACATTATTGGAAGGAAGCATTTTTACGAAGTTTGGTAAGTGTGAAGGTAATATTATAAAATGGACTTAAAAAAAATTAGCGATAGGATATATTATCTTGAAAGTGAGGAGGAAAGTGATTCGCCGGTTCTCGGGTATGTGCGCGGGGAAGTGTTTTCGCTGATGGTCGATGCGGGCACAGGCAAGGCGCATGTGGAAAGATTTATGTCTGCTCTTGAGGACAACGGCCTGCCGGAGCCGGTATTTTCGGTTGTGACTCATCATCACTGGGATCACAGCTTTGGAATGGCTTCGCTCGAAGCCATCACTATAGGCTGCAAGGAATGCGCAAAGAAACTGAAGGCGCTTGAGGAGATAGAGTGGTCTGAAGAGGGTCTTGCTTACGCAATAAAATCGGGACTGGTGCCTGCATTTTGTGAGAAGCATATACGCATGGCTTATCCGAACCTTGCGGATATTGAAGTCTTTGCACCGGACATGGTCTTTGAGGGAGAGATGGTTGTGGACCTCGGCGGCTGCACGGCCTTAATCAGACAGATTCCGAGCCCTCATGGCAGGGATTGCATAGTAGTGTATGTGCCGGAGGAAAAGCTGCTCTTTACGGGTGACGGACTCTCCGCGGGTCTTGTCGGGAATGATTGGATTGACGATCCCGAGGAGGTGGTGAAGCTTCAAAAGCTTCTCAGAAATTTGGATTTTGAAACATGCATCACAGGGCATGGCGAGCCGATGACGAAGTTTGAAGTGCTTGCTGATTTGGCGGAAAGGATAAATTAATGGTCTCAGAACTGTTTAACAGTCTCGCGCAGATAGACCCAAAGCTGGCAATTTTCATCGTGTCGATGATACCTATGGTCGAGCTGCGAGGCGGCGTAATCCTGGGCATAGCCCTGGGGATGAATTGGCTCGAGGTCTTTTTGATATGCATGGCGGGAAATCTCGTGCCGATACCGGTGATAATTATCCTGGGGCGGTACGTAATCGAAAGGCTTGGCAGTACGAAATCGTTTGGCCCGATAGTCGAGAGATACAAAGCAAAAACTCTTTCAAAGTCCGGAGTCATTGATAAATATGGCCCCTGGGGTCTTGTGCTTTTTGTAGGAATACCGATTCCGGGAACGGGTGTATGGACAGGGTCCGTACTGGCGCTTCTCATGGATCTTCGAATGAAGAAAGCAATACCGGCAATGATTCTGGGGATGATAATCGCAGGCGTCATTATGACGCTTGGCAGCCTCGGAGTGGTGGGAATTATCAGGTAGAAAAAGGAGGTTAATATGCAGTATCGCAAGGACAAATACGGCGCGGAACTTTCACTTTTGGGCTTCGGCTGCATGCGCTTTACAAAAAAAGGCGGCAGCATTGACATTGAAAAAGCCGAGCGTGAAATAATGGCCGCATATAATGCCGGAGTGAATTATTATGATACAGCATATGTGTACGGCGGCAGCGAGGCGGCTGTGGGTGAAATTTTTGAAAGAAATGGTATCAGGGGAAAAATAAAGATTGCAACTAAGCTTCCGCAATACCTTGTGGGAAGCCGCAGTGCATTGGACAAATACTTTAACGAGCAGCTTTTACGGCTGCGCACGGATTATATCGACTACTATCTGATGCATCATCTCACAGATATTGCAATGTGGGAAAAGCTAAAGAAAGTGGGCGTTTTGGAATGGATTGCCGAAAAAAAGAAAAGCGGTGCGATCAGAAATATCGGATTTTCCTATCACGGTAATACCGAAGGTTTTTTGAAAATATTGGCGGACTACGATTGGGATATTTGTCAGATACAATACAATTACTATGACGAATATGCACAGGCCGGGACCGCAGGTCTTTTGGCCGCAGCCGAAAAGGGTGTGCCTGTGGTTATAATGGAGCCGCTGCGCGGAGGAAAGCTGGTTAACCTGCTCCCAAAGTCGGCGCTTGATGTGATGGCAGAAAGCGGCAGAGGCTGGTCTCCTGCAGAGTGGAGCTTCCGCTGGCTCTATAACAGGCCGGAGGTCACTGTTGTCTTGTCCGGTATGAACTCGGTTGAGATGGTTAATGAGAATTGCGCAGTTGCTTCGAGCTCTGCGGAGATAGACTTTACCGAGAGTGATTTTGAAGTTTTGCGCATGGTGACACAGCGGATTCGTGAATCCGAAAAGGTGGGCTGCACAGGCTGTGCTTACTGTATGCCTTGCCCGAGGGGTGTAGATATTCCTGGGACTTTTCGCTGCTACAACACAATGTTCATTGAGGGAAAGCGTCAGGGAAGATTTGAATATGCGCAGACGGTGGGGCTTACAAAGGAACCTGCCTTTGCGTCTTTGTGCATAGGCTGTGGAAAGTGCGAAACACACTGCCCGCAGGAGATTCCTATTCGCGAAAAGCTAAAGGAGGCGGATAGAGCACTGAGGCCGATTCATTACAAAATAGGTATCGGCGTGGCCAGGAAATTTATGTTCCGCGGTTCAAAATAGCTTGCAAAAAAGGACGCGAAAAAGAGCTGCGAAATTGACAATAAGCTCGTTAAGTTGTAAAATAATTCTAACAATTATTTATTATTTTTTCTAGGCGGTGCGGAATTCGCATCGCAGTAATTGGAGGTAAAAATGGACAAAACTATCTACAAAGCGTGTTTGGAAGTAATGCGCGCAGAGCTCGTCCGCGCACTTGGGTGTACGGAGCCTGGCGCGGTTGCATTTGCAGCAGGTCAGGCGGCATCTCTCTTAGGTGAATTCCCGGATCATTTGGATGTATGGTGCAGCGGTAACATCGTCAAGAATGTAAAGGGTGTCATCGTACCAAATTCAGGCGGTATGCGCGGAATTGACGCAGCCGCAGTGCTCGGCGCACTGTGCGCAAGGGCCGACAAGGAACTTGAAATTTTAACTGCCGTAACGCCGGCAGACATCGAAAAGGCAAAACAGCTCCTGCCTACAGATTATTGTAAGTGCATGCTCGAAGAAGGCGAGGGCAATCTCTATATCAAGGTTGTTGCTACAAAGGGCAGCAATTCAAGTGAGGTAATCCTTAGGGACGGCCACACAAACATTACTTATATGCGCCAGGGAGACAAGGTTTTGGTTGACAAATCCACTTCCGAGGCAAAAGATCCGATTACGGAGTACAAAAAACTTTTATCTATTAGGAATATTATTGATTTTGCAAACAACGTAGAAATTGCAGATGTTAAAGATATGCTCGACGTTGCCATCAAGGAAAACTGCGCAATTGCGGAGGAAGGTCTAAAGAATGATTACGGTGCATCAGTCGGCAAAACTATTTTGGAAAGCTATGGGGATGATGTCAGAACCCGTGCAAGAGCAAAGGCTGCCGCAGGCTCCGATGCCCGTATGGCAGGCAGCTCAATGCCTGTAGTCATCAACTCCGGCTCGGGTAACCAGGGTATCACTGTTACCGTACCTGTTGTCGAGTTCGCGAAGGAACTCAATCTTACAGACGAAGAGCGCTATCGTGCTCTTTGCGTAAGCAATCTTGTGGGTGTTGCTATTAAACGTCACATCGGAAAGCTCTCCGCATTCTGCGGTGCTATTTCCGCATCTACAGCTGTCGGTGCGGCAATCACTTATATGCGCGGCGGTTCGTACGAAGAAATATGCTACACCATCACCAACACTCTTGCAAATGTAGGAGGAGTTGTATGTGACGGCGCGAAGGCAAGCTGCGCTGCAAAGATTGCGGCAGGTCTCGAAGCGGCTATGCTCGCAGACCGCATGGCAGCAAAGAAGCGCCACTTTGAAGCAGGCGAGGGCCTCGTAGAGGAAGATATCGAAAAGACCATTGCAAACATCGGCGCTATGGGCCGCGTAGGCATGGCAAGCACAGACGTGGAGATCCTCCACCTGATGCTCGGCGATGTAGACCCGCTGGCTCAGTAGGAAAAGTAGAAAATACTGTTGGTTGCCTCCAAACGCAAAATTGGTGTTTGGAGGCAACCGAATTTAGGAAGGAAAGCGGAATTTGCTCACAGAGAACGCCAAATTTACCAATATTATCCTAAAAGCACAGCAAAAAGTTGCCAAATTAGCCAAAATATAGCAAAAGCTTGTGAAAATAAGCATGAAAAAATCAAAAACGGGTGACTCCAAATGCAAAAATTGCGTTTGGAGTCACCCGTTGTGTTAAAACGAGAGTTTTGTCGTGTCCAGGGCGTCATATTTTTCGAGGAAGCCCTTCATTATTTTTGAGATTATCTTTGTGCCGCCAGGGGTATTTGATTCGATGTTAAGCGGCATAATCGGGTCGTGGAGCGACTTTCTCAGCAGGCACCAGCCGTCGCCGTGATCCTTGTTAAAGCTGATGCGTACGCCTTCGTAGTTTGGCTCTACAAGTGAGAGGGCAGGTGTGCCTGTGCCGTTGGTGCAATCTGCGTGTGCAGCATCACTTGGCACTGAATTTGCGCTGTCTTGCGCGAAGGATTCAACAAATGCCGCAAGCTCGGTAAGCACCTTGTCGCCGGTCGCGGCAAAGTCTTCGCCCGAAATCGGGAGGCGGACTTCTATGGCTTCGGCAGGCTCTTTAAGATCCTCGATAAGAGTTGAAATGCCTTTGCCCTCCTTGTGGAGGAGAGCGGTGCGGATGACGATTTTCGTTGCAAGATAAGCGCCGTCGTCGAGGAAGAAATTCTCCTTGTAGGCTGCGTGGCCGGAGGTTTCTATTGCGAGCTGGCAGTCTGTGCCCGCTGCGTTAAGCTCGATGGCCTTGTTGATTACGTTCTTGTAGCCGCGCTTGTAGCGGAGATGCTTGAGCCCGAGCGTGTCTTCCAGGAATAACGGAAGGAAATCGCTCGTGATGCTGTCGGTTACGACTGTGGTGCCGGGGTGGTCACCGGCGATAAGCGCGGCAGCCATTGCTACAATGCCGTTTCTTGCGATTTCACGACCATTTTCGTCAACGGCGGATGAGCGGTCAACGTCGGTGTCAAAGATGATGCCGAGGTCTGCTTTTGCGCTTAAGACAGCACCGCGTATTGCTTCCATTGCTTTTTTGTCTTCGGGGTTTGGCGCATGGTTTGGGAAATGGCCGTCCGGGTCGAGATAGAGGCTTCCCGATATGTCCGCGCCGAGGGGGCGGAGAACATTTTCGGCGTAGAAGCCACCAGATCCGTTTCCCGCATCGACTACGATGTGAAGGCCGGAAAGCGGCATGGTACCGGATTTGCAGCCGTCAATAATCAGCTCCTGAAGGTGCGACGCATAGGTTGCCATAAGATCGCAGGGAGTAGGAGCGGTAGGTGCTGCTGGGGACTCAATATTCGAAGCTCCGTGGTGAGCGGAGAGAAAAGCATCTGTGCCGGCTTCGTCCTTTGCATACTCGATAATTTTAGCAATGTCAGGCTTGTCCAGTCCGCCGTTTTCCGTAAAGTACTTAAATCCGTTGCGGTTCCATGGCAGGTGACTTGCGGTAATCATGATGCTGCCGTCGCAGCTGTATTCAGTAAAGCGGGTTGCCATGAACATGGCAGGCGTGGAGGCCTGCCCGCACGCAAGCGTGCGGGCGCCGTGCTCGCAGAGCACGGCAGCGGCTGCCGCCGCCAGGGCCTCCCCCGACAGCCGGGGATCCCGGCCAATCGCCACGCTTATTTCATCTGTGTTTTTTCCCGTGGTTTCCAAAAGGAATCTCAAATATCCTTTAGTTAAAAGCCTTGCTTCCTTTTCGGTTAAAATGGGTTCCTCGCCCTCAATCCCTTTGAGTGCAATGCCTCTGATATCGCTGCCGTTTTGCAGCTTTTTTAATTCTATCATTTATATATAATATCCTTTCTATCCGGCAGGGCCGGGCAAGTATTAAACAAATCACACATCCCTCATTATAAATTATTTTCCCTCCCGCCGCAATCCAATTTCATTCCCACAATGTATTCCCCCACCGCAATCCAATTTCATTCCCACAATGTATTCCACTGCCGCAATCCAATTTCATTCCCACAATGTATTCTCCCGCCGCAATCCAATTTCATTCCCACAATGTATTCCCGCCGCAATCCAATTTCATTTCCACAATGTATTCCCCCTCCGCAATCCAATTTTCACTCCCAAAAAATATTTTTAAAAACTTTTACTCAGAGTTGCACTTTTGTTGCATGGGTCATAGTATCATTACGACATAATAGCGAAACACGTTGAAAATAGAGCGATTGCGGTCTTGCACTATTGTTGCGGAACTCAAAAAATCGCTCAAAAAAAATTAAAAACATATTTAAGTATATGATTTGTTGAAGGAAGGAGACGCGTGATGAGAACTATTGAAAGAAAGGCAGTCAGCATATTGTTAGCGCTGACAATGATTCTGACCTTCATCCCTACCGTAGGAATTACCGCTTACGGTACAGTGGATGAACCACAGGACACAATTTACGATATCGACAATGATACGGAAAGTCTCAGCGGCAATCCACAGGACAATCCGCAGGACGACCCTCAGGATGACCCACAGGACATTCCGCAGGACGACCCACAGGATGACCCACAGGACATTCCGCAGGACGACCCACAGGGCGAAGACCTTGACGGTGACGACCCACAGGACAATCCGCAGGACGATCCACAGGACGAACCTGTAGCACCTCCGATGATGAGGATGCTCCTCGGAAGCCCGGCTTCTGCTCCTGCAGAACCTGCAGTGGCTCCGACCTTTACTCCTGCAGCAGGAACTTACACCGAAGCTCAGAGCGTAACAATTGATTGCGAAACCGAAAACGTTAGCATCTATTATACTACAGACGATACTGAGCCTACAGCAGAGAGCAATTGGTACACCGAAGCACTCACATTAACAGAGTCGGTAACAATCAAGGCTATCGCAATCGCAGCAGGTGCTCCTGCAAGCGAAATTGCAACCGCAGCATATGTTCTCAATCTCCCTACTCCGGTTACAATCGGAAACGGAGGATATCCATACGGCAGCAACATGTCAAGCAGCCAGGTTACATTAAAGGTTATTACCGCAAGCGGCATAGCAGAAAGCTATCAGTGGCAGAAGGCTGCTGAAAGCAGAACCGAGCCTGCAGCAAGCTCATTCTCCGCCATCTCCGGTGCAACAGGCGCAAGCATCACCTTCGCACCTGAAGACGGCGCTTGGTACCGCGTAGTATTAAACGACAGTGTGGCAAGCAAGGCTGTTCAGCTGATTAGACCAAACACTACAGCAGATAAATACGGACGTAAGTGGACCAACCCTTACGAGGGCAACCCTTGGTACATCAGCAACGGTACAATGGCTTATACCATGGTAGGGAACGCATTCGACGTAACAGGATACTTCCACAACAGCAACGGAAGCTTCATGCTCCAGACATCCTTCGGCGGCGGCGGCTGGAAAATGACTTCCTCCACAGAGGTTAACGGCGGCGGCAGATCCAGCAGAAACGGCAATGCACCTTCCCTCGATGATGTGCTTTTCGCATTCTCCGATGAAGATGATTATGCACTTTATATAAAGGCAGACCTCGCAGAAGGTCAGAGAGCATTCTCATTCGGCTGTGACACACAGCTCGGAAACGATCAGACAAGCGGCAGATACTCAGATGCTGCAGCACTCATCGCAAAGCAATACGATGACAAATCACTCAAGTTCGTAGCAATGATCGGAGCGGCATCAGAGGATGCTGCAGTAGAAACAGACCCGGCATTCGTAATCAAGCCTCTTGCCGGTGCACCATCATTCTGGCTCGGCAGATACAGCGGCCGTACAGATTTCGCTTTCAACAACATAATAACGACAGGCCCTGTTTATGCAAATTATCTCGGTTCCGCAACAGGAACAGTAAAGTGCGAAGGCATGGATTCAGGTATGACAATGTCATGGATGAATCTTCCTTCCGGCGGCGAAGTAAATTTCCTCTTCTCCGTAGGTGATGTAGCAGCAACAGGCGCAGTAAATGCAGGTATTGACTACCATACAGAAAGAATTAACGGACTTGAAAACAATACAGATTACATCATTACTATATTAAATGAAGACGGCTCTGATGGCGAGGCTTATCAGATCAGAAGTACCGCAAGAGGCGAAGCAAGCCTTACCGGTCACTCGAACGACACTCCTTCAAAGGATTACGACTTCACAGGCAAGACTATCAGAATCGAAAAGATGAACAGCCAGGATGCTCCTCGTGAGGTAGCTGTAGCAACCCGCCCGGATGCAGAAGAGCTGGCAACTATAACAGGAACCGCAGACAGACCTATCAATATCAGAGATAATGAAGTTTCTGTAGGCGCAAATACAATCACAATCAACCTCAATCCATCCGACAGACAGAAGATGGGACAGGAATACTGCCTCGTCGATGAAGATGGAAACGAAGTAACTTACACTTCATCCCCTGCAAAGGGTGCAAACGGCTGGACTATGCCGGGCAGAGACGGCAGAATCGTATTCAGCGGTCTTGAGCCTAACACAAACTACACAATAAAGGCTCGCGTTCTCGCAACAGCAACAGCACCGGCATCGGTACCTGTAACAGTAGACATAATGACAGCGACAACAGCAGTAATAACAGTACCAAGAAGCAATGAGGCGACAGCACCTTCGGACGGACTCCCTCATTCCTTCCCAATCGAAGTAACAGGAGGTAATAACCCACAGGTAACATACAGCACAAGCCTTGTAAACGAATATTCAGATGAAGTACCAAGCTTCACAGCAGGCGGCAGCTACACTGTTTACTACCGCATCACTCAGGATGACAGCGACTCGGTTTACGGCAGCTACACTGTTAAAATCGATCCAAAGCTCACATTTAACGCAAACGGCGGCAGCGTAGAGCTCTCCGGCATCGGCGGAAATGTAACGGAAGCAGGCCTCGGCGCAGTAACAGTAGCTTACGGCGAAAGACCTGACTCTCTCACAGCAGTAGCGGAAAAGGCAGCAGCTCCAAGCTTATTCGCAGGCTGGTACAGCGATGCAAGCCTCAGAAACCTCTTCTGGTTCGAGGAAGACTTCGCAAATGCACCACAGATCCTTTCGGATATGACTCTCTACGCTCGCTGGGCTCAGAGCTACAGTACAGTTAACGCAGAAGTGCCGAGCGATGTAACAAAGCTTCGCCTTGAAAAGGGCGGCGTTCCGGTTCCATCCGGCAGCTGGGTTGACGTTAGCGGCGGCGCGTTTACTATCGAAAACGTACCTGATGATGAATACAACCTCGTAATCAAGAGAAATAACGAGGGAAGAGAACAAACCGTTACAGCAAGAGTAAGAGTAGAAAACAATACAATTACATTTATTGACGGCGACCTTTTATTCCCTAACCACAACATCGATTCAAAGGTAACAATCGGAAACGGAGCACCTTCAGTAGTTGTAAGCGGTCTCGAAAGAGAAACTCTCGCTACAGATGAAGGCGGCGACGCAGTTCACTGGGATTTCAGCGGTGGTGAGCGCAATCCTTACGCAGTACTTGAACTCAAGTTTTCCAGCAGCGAAGACATTACAGCTATCACTCAGGAAGACGCAGACAATCACCTCACAAGAGATGAGCAGGCTGTGCACACAGCACAGACAGCAATTGCAAGCGAGGCAGGAGTAGAAGCAACTGTAGAGTTCTTTGATATCTCAGTAATCAGAACCGACTACGAAGAAGGCCAGCTCCCTGAAGTATTCAATATTTCAGAACTCCAGCAGGCGATTGAAATCGCAATCCCTTATACCGCAGAGGAAGGCAAGGCTGTATCCGCAGTATACCGTTATCATAACGGCCGGGTGCAGGAGTTTGAAAGACTCAGCACACGCCCTGCAAGCTCAAATGACTACGAAGACGGTACATTCTTCGTAGGAAGCGGTGTAGTATATGTTTACACAAATCAGTTCTCGACCTACGCAATCGGCACAACCGGAGCACAGTCGCGCAGCAGAAGCACTCACAAATATACAAATGTTGTAAAGGAAACCGCTAACGGATCCTATACAATCACTCCGAAGAATCCTACACACATGCAGGTTGTAACAATCACACCTAATCCGGATGAAGGATTCGCAGTAGCAAAGGTCATCGTAAAGGATGAAAAGGGTAACTTCGTAACCGTAACAGAAAACAGCAACGGCACATTCTCATTCAGACAGCCTGACGGCGCAGTTACAATTGAAATCGCTTTCGCAGAGGGAGACTTTGCAGCACTTATGACAGAGTTCGCAGATGCTTCATCCGATATGTGGTATCACGAGGCAGTACAGTGGGCTATCGAAGAGGGCATCATGAACGGCCTGAGCAGCACTCAGTTCGGTCCGAATGATAACACAACCCGTGCTCAGGTAGCAACAATGCTCTACAGACTCGCAGGAAGCCCTGCAGCAGGCTCCGTAAACAGCTTCGTAGATGTTAATTCGGATATGTGGTACACAGATGCTATCAACTGGGCAGCAGAGGTTGGTGTAATCCTCGGCTGGCAGCGTTACGGCGATGGCGCAGAGGTATTCGCACCTGAAGAAAAGGTGACACGTGAACAGCTCGCAGCAATGATTTACAGATTTGCACAGCTTGGCGGTCAGGGATTTGAAGGCCTCTTGTCCTTTAACCTCGACTTCTCCGATGCAGACTCCGTAAGTGCTTGGGCAGACGAAGCAATGCACTGGACAACAGCAAACGGCATCGTAGAGGGCATCGGCGGCAACACTTTGGACCCACAGGGCAAAGCAACCCGCGCTCAGGTGGCAACAATGATGATGCGTTTCTGCACAGAAGCCAAATAGTACTTTCTTCAAAATCATATACTAAAAAAAGGCTAATTTGGGGACAGGCACCAAATTAGCCTTTTTTCCATTTTGGTGCCTGTCCCCAAATTAGCCTTTTTTATTTGCCGTAATGCTTTTTTTCTTGCAATTGTAAGCCTAAAGGAGTAAAATTCATAGCATAATTATTCAAGAAAAAGGAAGTAAAAACTATGGCTAAAGTTATAATTCCAAAGAACTACAAGGCAAAGCTCACGCCTTATGACACACAGAGAGCTATCATGCTGATACACAGCATATTCGAAAAGGAACTCTGCAGCGAGCTTGATTTAAGCCGTGTTTCCGCGCCGCTCCTCGTGCGCACATCAACAGGTCTTAACGACAACCTTAACGGTTACGAAAGGCCTGTCGGCTTTGATATAAAGGAAACCGGCGAAGACTGCGAAGTCGTTCAGTCACTTGCAAAGTGGAAAAGACAGGCGCTCCGCGACTACGATTTCCACGTAGGCAAAGGCCTTTATACGGACATGAACGCAATTCGCCGCGATGAAGAGCTCGACAATATCCACTCGGTCTATGTCGACCAGTGGGACTGGGAAAAGGTTATCCGCGAGGCCGATCGCAACCTCAATTATTTAAAGAAAACCGTGCAAAAGATTGTAAATGCAATCTGCGACACTGAGAGCATACTCCGCGAAATCTATCCGGAGCTCCATGCACTCACTCCAAAGCAGCGTGCGGTAAAATACATAACTACCCAGGAGCTTGAAGACATGTACCCGGAGCTTTCACCGAAAGAGCGCGAGAACATGATTACCGAAAAGTACAAGACCGTATGTCTCATGCAGATCGGCGGCAAGCTCAAAAGCGGCAAGCCTCACGACGGCCGTGCGCCTGACTACGACGACTGGGAGATGAACTGCGACATCCTCTTCTGGAACGAAATCTTGGGCAAGGCTCTCGAAATCTCCAGCATGGGCATCAGAGTCTCCCCTGAAAGCCTCGACAAGCAGCTAAAGCTTGCAGGCTGTGACGACCGCAGAAAGTTCCCGTTCCACAAGGCACTTCTCGCAGGTGAGCTGCCGTTTACAATCGGCGGTGGTATCGGCCAGAGCAGACTTTGCATGCTGCTGCTTGGCTGCGCACACATAGGCGAGGTTCAGACATCGGTCTGGGACGAAGAGTCGGTTAAGACCTGCCGCGAAGCGGGCATCTTTATACTGTAGCACGAAAGGATAGGCAAGAATGAAAAATACAAAGAAGCTCACGTTATTGCACTCAAACGACATGCACGGCGATTTCCTCACGGAAAACGTAGACTCCGCACTTATTGGCGGAGTATCGCTCCTGTCGGGATATATCAATAAAGTCAGAAACGAAGAAGAAAACGTTATCTACGCCATCGCAGGCGACATGTTCAGAGGCTCGATAATCGACTCCGAATTCCAGGGCCTTTCAACCATTCAGATTATGAATATGCTCGCACCGGATGTGGTAACATTGGGAAACCACGAAGTCGACTACGGCGTTGCGCACCTGCTCTTTATCGAAAAGTGCGCAGATTTCCCAATCGTAAACGCAAACCTTCACGTTCAGACAAACCATGCGAGACTTTTCGAACCTTGCGTAGTGCTTGAACGCGATGGCATGAAGATTCTCTTCATCGGAATACTCACCGAAGCAGTGCTGGCTCAGTGCAAGACAGACGGGCTGATTGGCACATTCGTCGATGTGGAGGATGCAGCCGAGGAGGTCGGCCGAATCTGCAATGCTTACAATGCGACAGACATCGACTTTACGGTGCTGCTCACACACATCGGCTTTGAAGAAGACAAAAAGCTTGCCGAGCTTCTCGACCCTGCGTGGGGCGTTGATGTCATCATCGGCGGCCACTCGCACACCTTCCTCGAAGAGCCGGCTGTAGTAAACGGCATTCCTATCGTTCAGGCGGGCACAGGCACCGATCAGATCGGCCGTTTTGACATAATAGTCAACACCGACGAAAACTGTATCGACTCTTTCACATGGAAGCCGATCCCGATAAGTGCAGACACCTGCCCGAGAGACCCTTCAATCGAGGAGGTTATCTCGACCTACAAATCCCGCACAGATGCGAAGTACGGCCAGATTATCACGAAGTTTACGCGCGAGCTCACACATCCGGACAGATATCGCGAAACCGAGCTTGGCGATCTCTTCAGTGATGTTCTCAAAGAAGCTCTGGGCGTTGACATTTTCCTGCTCGGCTCAGGCAGCATCAGAAATGAAAAGCTCGGCCCTGTAGTTACAAAGGGTGACCTCTGCGAATGTTTCCCATATGACGATGCGGCGCACATGGTTTACGCTACGGGCGCGCAGATAAAGCATATGATAAAGCACATGCTGCGTGACGAAGTTTTCGTGGGCGAGCATTGCGAGTTCTACCAGCTTTCAAGTGGGCTTGTGGTTGAATACGATCAAAAGTCACATTCATTTGTAAGGTTCGATTTCGAAGGCGAGCCTATAGACGAGGACAGACTCTTTACTGTAGGCCTGCAGCACTTCCACTATCTCAACATAAAGGATTCATTTGACATCACGCTCGATGAGCTCAAAAAGAACCACAATGACCGCGTGGTTTCGACTTCCTGCACGCAGGTCATCGAGGAAGCACTCCTCGCCGGCCAGCACCAGAACGCAAAGGGCGAGGGCAGACTGATTCTGCATCTGGCATAACCATATAAAAGCAAAACCCCCCAAATGCAAATTGCATTTGGGGGGTTTTTATCTGCGTAATTTTGGGCAGCATAGTACGGTAAGTTTGAGTATTAATGCAAAGCAATATCGGTTATTGACTTTGGTACTGAAAGGTG